>JGI24158J21664_10011506_pt1 | contig 11773 bp, 6 predicted proteins | sample Ectturendosymbi3_FD_21664 | JGI IMG/M metagenome (IMG submission 21664)
ATGTCAGTTGCCTACTGATACAACTAACTATTTTAAGCTAACTGTTTTACTGTCGCATATCAGATTAAGCTTAGGCACAGCCACAGTGAACGTAGCCGGAAGTTCTGTACCAGTAGGCTATTGCGATAAAATGCTGTAAGTTGGATGCGCACAACAGATCAAATAAGCTGCATTTACAACGGCGATCCAACTCGACTAAAAATCCTGATTTAAATTCTGTCAGAACGCGGTACACGTTGCTCGACCAGATTTAACCAAATTAGTTCCATTCGCATATACATAGCTAACCAAACTGATTCCACTCGTACTACCTCGACTAGCCTAAAATGAAGAACGCAGTCTGCAAGCTTATTCCGAGCTTAAATTTAAGTCTAAGAGACACGTGCTTACAAATAGTTTGTCTATCCCTCTTATCACTTAACCAAGCAGTTGGCAATCAATCATCGTATACACTCTTTTCATTCTTTACACAAGTCAGGGTAGAACATTACTCCGATCAGTTACGTTGCACAGTACAATGTCTGCCACTGCCACCACCCGTCGAAAACGGTGAATGAACATTGGAAACACATGCGTGACGTAGACAAAGCATTCATTGAGGAATACAACCGGACTCTCATGCATGCCTTCACAGTGTTACGCAAGCTACTGTATCGAAATCTCCAAAAGCTCTATGATTCACAGTTGTTGCAAAACTACTTTGATAATTACATTCCGATCGCTTGCAGTTAAATATAATGTACTAGTGGTGCGTTATTTAATTGTCCTATTAATCCAATCTGAAATCTTAACACTTCAGCATTGTGTAAAAAGCAGTCCTGTACAATCATAGAATATCAATCAAGTCCGAACATAAACCGCACATATAAAAAATAGCGAAAAATAAATCATAAGTTGAGATCTCCACAAATTCAAAAGACCTAACTTCCACAAGATGTTTTAGGAACATTGATATATTTTTCAACTGGCTTGACTACCCAGCTTGGGCGTAACGAGGGGGGCAAGGGGGGCACAATTTCCCCGGCGCCGAATCACTGTGGGGGCGCCAACTCATTGCGGGCGGTGCCGAATTGCTGTGGGGGTCACCGAAAAGTCCAAACAATGTCACAAGTACCTTCTTCAGTAGGCTACAGTAGCCTACATTTTCTTCCGAAAGACCTCAGGTTCGAACATGGATATGGGGGCACCAAACTAGCTTCGTGCTCCTGGCGCCATCTAACCTTGTTACGTCCCTGCTACCCAGCTAAGAATAAGTACTAATTTCCAAGACAAGTTCACCTGAACATGGTGTGTTATGAACGGGTTTGTTATGAACGGCACGTTTTTAAAAGGAACCATATAATATCCATAGCTTTTGCAGCTGTGTAGTCATGCTGATGGTGTTGGCAGAGAGTATGATTCAGATAAAATATCATTGCAGGCCTAAGCATGCAATGCACAGCACCAGGGGCGTAACGAGGTTAGATGGCGCCAAGAAGCAAGTTTGGCGCCCCCATACGTTGGGATTTAGCACGAACAGCTTCTTCTGCAAAGGTGCGTAGAATTGTAACAAGTACTTTTTCTTTCTTTAAGAGATTCTACAACCTTCAGTTAGGCGTCGTGGAAAACCGTTGTGTTAACGTGATATTAAGTGCATATTTCTTGAAGATGCATCACTCCACTCCGTTTGTAACCGTAGGTCCTCGTAAGCCGATCCGAGTTGGTGACCAAAAATTGTGCGGCATTGTCGCTGTAAATCAGGGGTCGGGAACCTTTTTGGCTAAGGAAGCCATGAAACCTACGTATTTTTAAATGTATTTCTGTGAGTGCCATATAATATTTTTCAACACTTAATGCGACTAACTTACTTAACTAACATGTGTATTTAAAGCAAAATCAACAATTTTAAACAATGGTATTGTCTGAATTTTCTCTTTAATAACATGCTTCTTACTGTTAATGCGACTTCTGGTGCTGCATGGTGTTGCTGATGGCTTTGTAGGAAAATTGCAGAAAAATTTCATCCGCAACAATCAAATACCAAGCGAGCCAGATGCCGTCATCAAAAGAGCCACATCCAGCTCGCGAGCCGTAGGTTTCCGACCCCTGCTGTAAATGTTAAACCCACGTGTATTTTTCAGCTTTTCAGTCCGTAAGTTCGACCAATTTATCTTCCCTCCGGGCAATTCAATTCTGAAGACTCGCGATTATGACAGAAGCAGAAAAAGAAATTGCTTGATCAAGGAATCAGAAGCTTCTTAAAGCCCATGACGTGCTCAAACGCTATTACAAAGGACGAAAGGCACAAACGCAGAATCGTGATCGATTATTCCCAAACCAAAATCGTTTTAGAGAGTTTGTCGCGCTTGCTCTTCCCAAAATTTATCAACAAGTAGACGAACTGGCTAAATGCGAGTTGTTCAGCACGCCAGATCTGAAATCTGCCTCTCATCGAATACCTCAGGTATCAGAAGACCGTGTACATAACGTTTGAAGCTAACGGAAAGCTTTACCATTACCGTTGTCTTCCGTTTGGTGTTGCCAAGGGCGTATCGGCTTTTCAAAGAATACGAGGTAAATCGATGGCATCGTTTCTCAAAATAACACACAACGCACTTACGCTTATCTCCATAAAATAATTATCTGGGGAACCAGTAAAGCTGACCACGATCAAAATCTCGAAAGGCTTCTGGACGCGGCGTCGCAGGAAAACTTGACTTTTAATGAAGCAGCGTCTATCGTGACCGTGCCGCAAATTTATATTCTAAGGTACAGAGCTTCACACTGTCAGGGCCGGTTTTAAGCGGATTTGACCGATGTCGTCTAATCGGGCCCCGCGCCAAAGGGGCCCCGCACTCCGCATACTAACCAACGCAAACTTACACTTTCTATCGTAGATGCTTATGTATAGTGCCTGCGCGGGGCCCAGTGTTTTTCAAGGTGTTTTGAGAGACGAAACGGTTCCCAAATTTTTCCAACAGTCTCGAAATACAGTATAAACTCGCTTTACTACCACTATCAAAGTACACCAAAACCTTGCTGTAAAATCATCTTTGGTATTCACATGAAACAGTTGCGGTCTTTCAAAATGTCTTTGCAGTCAGGGGGCCATAGTATTTTGTAAGCGTGGGATCTGTTGCCAACGAAAATCCAAGTGAAGTGCGAGGTTTTTAACGCAGTTTATTAAAGTTCTGTAGTAAGAATGGTCATTGTTTTCGGTAGTGTGTAGCCACGTTTTTTCACTAGGACCTCGTTAAGACAGAGTGGGATTAAATTTTGAAACTGGTTTCTGTTTCATTTATAAAAACGTTTCATTTTGGCAGTTAAGGCTTCAATAGTTGTTGCAAAATACGGTTCGATAGTTGATGAATGTTGATATTTCAATAGTTACTACTACTTGTCTTGTGAGGATAACGTTTAGTTCGTAATAGCAAATGAGTGCTGCTTAGTCAGTCTTTAATAACGTTGTTCATTTTCCTTCTCGTAAATATTTGATGAGGCAACCAACCATCGGAGGTAACCATCTGAGNTTGGCGAAAANGTTTGAAACAATCCTAGTTTTATTTATGAATGACTATTTCAGGTGCGCGAAAAGTAACGGTTCCTTAAAAAGCAACAGAAAATTACTAACAGTTAAGCCATTTGCAAAGTAACAGAAGTGACAATTTGGTTCAAATGAAGTAAGCCTTATGATGTTCTTGTGGCGAAAATTACATCATGAAATATATGCTGCCGAAATAAGGGTTATGGCATCAATATCACAGATTGGCGTCGTATTTTCTGGGATATAGCCTAACAAATTAAAATTTGGCGAATTTGCGAAAAGTAGAATAACTTTCGTGGAAGTTTGAGGCTGTGCTTGTCTGCTTCGAAAAATTAAAAAGTAGGTTCAAACTTATTGGGAGATCTATGATCACTTCACGTATTTCTATAGTGTTATATAAGGAAAAGGATTTTTAATCTTCTCCGGGATATTCAAAAGCTAACAAGCGGTTTGCACTCCTCGGTGCCCTTATAAGTGGTTTTCACTGTTACCATTCGTCCCGTGTAAAGTACATAGTGATAGGCAAGTGTTTTGTTTTTGGCTTTAAACAGTCGAACTTGTGCTATTTGGTTTTGTCTGTAACTAAACTCAATATTATGAGTCAAAGACCAAGAAACGACATCGGCCGAAAACATTAAGTGGCAGCCAAAAGAGGCCTAAAGCTAAGGCAAAAACAGGGCGAAGCATAATAAAAGATGCGTTGGACAGGTATTTTAACCACTGAGGGTATACCCTCAATGCCATACCACATTGAAGGTGGCGACAACGTAGGCAGCCGGCCTGGTCATGTTACGCCAGATAACGTGGAAGTTTATCTACGGGGAGTGATACAAGTCGTTTCGAAAGTGTTCATTCTGACAAAGAAGGAACCTCGTCAGATTCGCATATGTTGAGGCATGCGAACAAAAAATTCAAAATTTGGTTGAGCAAATGATCTTGCTTCTTAGTCAGGTGTTATGAGTGGGAATGTTAGGTACTAACCTGAACTATTTAGCCAAAATAGGTTAGCTTGCAATCACAATAGAAGTTTTCCCAAGAAACGAGAGTGATGGGACACGGTTTTCTAAGTTTCAATGCAAGAATACCATCAAATGGTGAAACGCTACGTCATCCATGGCTATTATTCCTGGCCTGGAAAACTATAATATTTTGCTACTGCTGCAAACTTTTCAGCTTTAGATATACACTATCGCACAGCACTCAACACTTCTCTCTACTGGTGCTACACTCGTACCTCCCTTCTGATCAAGGAGGTAGCCTATCTGCCCAGAGAGGACGTATTAATGAAGGTTGCAATTCTTTGATTTATTGGATTTAAGGGCGCTGTCCATTGAAGTCTCTGCTGGAGAGGTCTTGGCGTCACCCTTTCGGGCCTCGCCTCCGTAACATCATCAATTTCTATCATTACTCCTTGGTGCAACCTCTCAAAAATTTCTACATACCTCTGAGTGCGGCCCCGCAAAAGTGTGTCAAATCGGGCCCCACACTTGCTAACGCCGGCCCTGCACACGGTTTAGTCAAACCTGATGCGGAACGTTTACGTTTGTGATGGAACTTCCTCTGCCGCAAAAACCACAAAGAACTTAACCCTTTTAGGCCCACCACTAGAACATTTTACCCATGTTTGCAACGCCATAACTCGCCAGCCGCTATAGCTAGAGAGCTGTTCACACCCTCTACGGTATCCAAACTACAGCTCGCAGGCCAAATCCGGCCCGCGAAGACATTTTGTCAATAATGAAANAATAATATATATACGAAACATTTGTTGATTTGATAGATGTAACATATCCTGAAACAATCGCAAACGTAATATGCCCGNCCCTGTTGTTTAATATAGCTTATGTGGCTCTTGGAGAAAAACGTTTGGTGACCCCTGCCTTATACGATGCCTAAGTATGCTCGCAAATTAAGCTCGATGGATCAAAAACTACTCTGGTAAAGTGAAACCCTTCATACTTAGCAACGTCTGTCTTTCCTTTACAGGATGAAGCACTGACTGCGTTTGAAAAACTTCGGTCAGAATTACTCAACGCTTGTTTAGGCTGTATAAATACGCGCTAATCTTTCATTGTTGAAAGTGATGCATCTAATTTTGTCATGGCTGCCACCCTCAACCAGAACGACAGGCCGGCTGTGAGGAAGTGGAGCCATTTTCTGTACAGTAAGCCATTCACACGTATGACGGATCAACGGTGATTAGCATTCATGTTTGACAATAACTGTCGAGGAAAAATCAAGATTGCTAAGATTCAAGCATGGCGAGCCGAACTTAGCATGTATACGCACCGTGTGCAGAATGAACCAGGAAGTGAAAATGCAGAAGCCAATGCGTTGTTTCGATTTTGTGGTGCCATTGGCCACAAAGGCGTAGACAGGGGGGAAAGGGGACCATGCCCCCCCCAAAATTTTTAGCATGTATAATCATTTTGTGCTTTGAGAGGCGGTATCCCAAACAAAATAGTGTTGTTCGCTTAAAATAAAACATTGTGGCCACCCCCAAATATTTTGCCCCTCCCAAATTGGTCATGCTAGTGATATAACGTGAATCTTTACCTTTAGGGCATCACGGTCAGACTTCCCATACATTAAAAAAAACATTTTCCATACTTTTTCAATGCCTTTTCGATAATGAATTGAAAGATTTTAATACCATCATTTAGCTTCATTCTTCAAAAATTTTATTCATGGAACACAATGCAAAAAACATCTGCAGAACTGTTATCAGCAGTAAAGAACAAAAGTTGAATAAACAAATGGCTGAATTTAGAATTTCCATACATTTTCAATACTTAATGGACATTTTTACCAAATTCAATATTTTTTCATGGTCGTGAAAACTGTTTTCACATTTCAGTACGTTTTCAATACTTTCAATACCGCATGGGAACCCTGCAGGTATTTTTGTATTTTGGCATCACGAAATACATTGATTAAAGCCACTCAAACGTGGGAACGCATCAGCATCGACGTCAAATCCCTTCTTACAACTTCCCACAGAGGGAACGTCGATAACAGCTAGAGGAAATTCGTCGTTCTTGCTAACGATGAGATTTATAAGCCTTTCTACATTCTCCTGCGCAAGGAGTATCTGGCAAAAATAAACAAACTGCCCAACCACCTTGGCGCGGGGCCCCCCTGAGGCGTGCTTAATTCTCACGCTAGGGCGTTATATCTGCGCTCCACCACGTTCCACTCTTCATGGATATAGAATTTGGTTGTTACTAGTGCCAGTTGAGACTGAAGTAGACCTACAGCTACTGCAAACATGGTGTGTAGTGATTAAACTCGCAATGACCAGGTCAAGACGATGAGCATCTGTTTTGTTGGCAGTTCTGCTAACGTAACGTTGTTCATACGTTGTTCAGTTCTCGGAAAATTCTGCTTTTGGAAAGTTTTTAGCAAAAATTGTGAATGTCGTCGAGCACACTAGTTCCTGTTTATCAATTTATTGGGCGGCTGTATGCTTCTATTTCATCAATCAACTATGCGCATCACAGTATATGTTGCGTTGGATAAATGTTTCTGCTACTGTGACGTTGTTGTTGAAATATCTTTGCACATTACATTTCAAATTCATATAAACACTTTGCATTCCAAGCCCATGCATTATGAAGCCTAATGAATAAGTTTAGTAACAGAGGTTCCCAACCTGGGATACATGTACTCCTGGGGGGCATTTGCCTATCTGAAAGGGTACATTTATTGTACATTTGCAACAAATTAACTTTTGAGACATAAAAACGGAGTCTATCGCTCCAAAATTCTGAAGTCTGTAAAACAATTATAGCTCCCAAATTGTAAAAATTCTGTAAAAAAATTCATTAAGGGGTACATGGTCAGAGAAAGGTTGGGAACCCCTGTTCTATAAAATTGGGCTTTTTTGGAACTTTGGGCGGATGCATGGGTTGCTCTCTTGTGAAGCCGGCATAAAGCGGATAGTTGATCATGCGTCCAGACGTTACCTTAATGCAAGAACGCGTCTGCGATTGTAGTTACCGAAAGCGAGATAAGCAATCAGTTCATGTTAGCAGTTTTCTCCAAGTCACTTCTTCTTCGAACGAAAGGGTCGTTCAACAAGAGCGAAGCAGTTGCATTGCAAGTTTAATTCGCTTTGCAGTTCGGTTTGATTGACGTAACTTAACTTTGCACTTGCGCTAGCCGCTCCATTGCATGCAGAGCTTCCTTTACAACTTTCGGCTTGATTACGAGCGGCAGCGGTTCAATGTCCAATGTCCACCACAACAGCACGCCATCGGTCATAAACATGACCGTAGCTGATGGACACATGAGCTATGCCACTCTGAATATAAGACGCTGTTGTGTTATCACAGGGGTTCCCAACCTTTCTCTGACCATGTACCCCTTCAGCATTTCGATAGATCAGCATGTACCTCTAAAATTTGTTGCGGAAGAAAGGACGAGTAAAATAACAAAACCTCACATAATTTTTCATAGAACTTCTATATTTTAAAATATTTGGAAAAAATAATATATAAATATATTTTTCTCTTGTATTCCTAACCTTTAATGTACCCCTTCAGATAGGCAAATGTACCCCAGGTTGGAAACTCTATGTTATCATGTATCCTACATTAGTGGTCTTGAACCTGTTTGTCATCGTGGAACCCCTGATATACTTTCGCGTTTGCCATGGAACCCCCATTAACAAAAATTTAAAAAACACGAATTACAGTACTTGTAAGAATATAAAATATTTCGTTATTAGACACTTCAACAAATAAACAGTTATTACAGAAGTTAAAAAGGAAGACATTTAATGACTCGGTTGTTCTTGCATTTCTGGAATGCATCTGCTACATTAAGAATTTGGCAAAAAAGACGCGTATCTGAAATATGTATCGTCCCATTTTCTAACTTTGACAATTGAATTACATTTGATCCGCTTCGGATCAGGTGCTTCTTTTACATTTGAACTACATTGGTCCGTCCACACCTTCGCTGTTGTTATTGTTTCGCTTCACATCAGAAAATGTGCTATTTTGCTTCATCTGGCTTGACTAAATAGTAAAAAGTTGGGTTTCTTTTTTTTCCTTCATTCCCACAAAGACTGACAGCAGCTCTAGTCCATTGTCTACTCTCTACTACTCTGATGTACAGTACTGTGAACTGGAGTTCGACCGATGCATCGGCATGCCGGTATATATCGGTCGATATGACGATGTATCATATCAGCAAAATTTCGGCGATATATATCGGCATAATTTGCTCATAAAAGCCGATACTACCCGGTGCTACGTTATTGTTCTGCATGGAATGTTCGGAAACCCAAGGTGCCACTTCGTCTCTGACTGATCAACCCAAATTCTCTGACCTGTTCCACAAATTTTCTGTAAACGACCCACAGCCCCCCGACCACATCAAGTATGTGTGTAATAGTCCAAGGTAATAATACCGCTGCGCAAACGCCTCGATAACAAGCCCGCTCTTATGACAACATTCGCTCGTAGGTTTTTGCGCGGTAAGGAGATAGATGACTGCCTGCGAACAAATCAGGTTATGTCATGCGTTCCCTTAAAACTCACGGAACCCCACTACATGTTTTGTGGAACCCTAGGGTTCCGCGGAACCCCTGTTGAAGAGCACTGGCCTACATACAGCTCAATTCCAATAATTATCCGTCTTATTTGACAGTCATATAGTTATTTTGCTAAAACATCTTCAACAAAAAGGTCACCACGCGGTTGACTGAGTACGATGACGTAATAACACCACTGGTCAGAGGGGCCCCGCGTCTAGGCCTTGCATTGGGCCCCGTACCTGCTAGGGCCGGCCCAGCGTACCATACGGTCAACGGTGCATCAGCAAATTTTTTTAATGCAGTACACCGGCTTACGTTAACCCGCTTTTCAAGACACAGAAATTAACCCCTGTGAATTTATTGAACGTTGATATCAAAGACCTGCCGGTACGCTTGGAACATTAGCATCTCACGCATTGAGACATACTTAGACAGTATGTCAAGAGAGTCTCTTATCCCTCATAATTAGACGAAGGTTGAATTTTTGGATTAAATCAATTGTTTTTGCGGCCCACCAGCGATAATGTACCATTTATGCTGCCCGTGATAATAAATAGGTTCCCAACCCCTGCTCTAGGGACTGAGGACAAAAACCCGTATATTACAGTGTGGCGGCCAGTGTTCCTCAAAGAAAATTTTGCACTGAGCAAATGTTTGTTTTAGTGCGCTTGCAAATGCGCAACCACGCAGACGCACAACCAGTGAAGCGTTTCAAGCGGTACATGGGCTGTACGGTATATGTACGATATTAAATTTGGAATGTTGCAAGTGCGCGAGAATGAGATTCCACTGCGCAAATCGTCTGATGGTACTGCGCAGTTGCGCTACTTAGAGGGGAACACGGGTGGCGGCGGATGTGAAAGTACTGTATCCAAAGCTTGTGCAGAGACATTGTTGCAAAAGCTCTCGAATGTGCATTGGAGAAGCATTCCACATTCAACACCAAGGGTCGTAAAGTCATTGTAGAACTGAAAAAAATTTGCATTAACAACGTTGTCACCCAATACGGCGACCAATTATATGCCCCCAAAAAACGGAATTATAACTGGTGATGGTCATTCTGTCTCATCGGCAAATATTGTTGTGCATTACATCCTATAGCCGATTGCTGGTGTGCAAAGGGAGGCATAACTTTTCCGCAGATTTATCGATGGCATAACTTGGATAACTGCATCAGCAATGTCAAATGAACGTATTCGACAAGCACCAACTTCATTTAATACTGGCAACAGTGGCTTGGAACTAACGTTTCGTCAAGCTTGCACAGCCTAACAAACGGGCGAAGTGAAATTCCTGTTCGTTACTCATTGCATAACTACTAAAGATGATTTTGGTTTTGTCACCAAAGACTTCGTAAAACCCACAGCGGAGGTAAAGCAGTTCATCAACGGGAAATCACACCACCCAAAGATGGTATTTAAGTCAATCTTGTTTGGAGAAGCAATAAGACTGAGGCGTCTCAACCAAAGGAAATAAGATTACCTCAGCATCTTAAACCGACTCAAAGGAAAAGCGATCCGCTCGAACTTCCTTTGGTCATGATAAATGACGTGATAGCAATGGCATCAAATTGGGAAGACAGACTACCAGGGTTGTCCATGGGACATATTCATCTGTCCCATTCCCATCCCATAGCAATTTATGCCTGTTCCATTCCACGGGACGTTTCCCATGGGATTCCCAGAGGAATGACATTCCCATGGACAAGCCTCCCCAAAATGCGACGCTCCCACTNTTACGAGGATAAAATGGCAAAGCGTTGATCAATTTGGGCAAGGCCGAAAATGGCAATACTGACTCTCTAAAAGCANAGTCAATAAAANATTCTAAATCCTTACCAAAGTGCCCCACGANCACTGCGCTCGTTGCTGCCTTCGACGCAAAANCGNTCAATGGCACGGAATTGTNAAAATCGNACCTGGCTGGCGGGAACAGGATTATTAATTTTTGCAGGCACAGCAACCGAAAATGCCATGGTCAAATATTTGAAAAAAGACATGGCCTACGTTTTTTATAAGCTTCAAATCTGTTTTTTTCTTACCTGTGTTAAAAAAACTGCACATATGCTTGTGTGGGGGCATAAAAACGTTAAAGCACAAGGGCGTGAAGACCACGTTGCGACTCGCTTACCAGGGCTGCAAAATCTCGCACACACGAGCAAAACACGCCAAGTAAAACGCACTCAAATGTTTGTAACTGCTAAGATCAGGATTCGAGTGTTTGTTACTTTTTCAGACCGCTAAGAATCGAATGCAACGAAACCATCGCGCGAAAGGATGTGAGGTTTAAACCAGAACCGTCGCCAGAAAGTCTTCAATAGGGCTTTACCTTTGCGCACGGGGACTTGACATTCTGAAAATTTGATAAAATCTCCACTGATTTATAGCGTTTTATATTTCAGTTTGGAGGGCTGAGCGCACCAGTGCCCCCCGTGGCGGCGGGACTGGCTTAAACGTCCCTCATGCTGTCATTATTGAAATAAGTTAAGCTGGAAACCTCATGTACAAAGAGTAAAAACTCAACTATCAAGAGTTTTTCTTTTCATTATGCTTATTTGATGTCCAACTGTTGTTTCTTAACACCTATCAAAAAATGATAAACGGGGTTGTTGACTAGATGACCGCCACAGTCTTTCGCCAATCCTATATGACACAGCGACCCTCTTTGTTTACACTGATCAACTATTGTGCCATTGTGTTTTCATTTGC
>JGI24158J21664_10011507_pt1 | contig 11773 bp, 7 predicted proteins | sample Ectturendosymbi3_FD_21664 | JGI IMG/M metagenome (IMG submission 21664)
AATGTAACATTCCTACATCTGAGGCTGTATTAAGAAAAAATATGCACTTGTTTCTCGAAAGATGCAGAAAGTCTAACAACGTAATGGCTGCCTGCTTTGGTGCAGTCAGGTTGTNTATATTCTTCCTTATTCTTTGAACNTTACAACTGCATTTTACTTTGTGANTGAGTGATTGAACTTTGCAGTGTTTGTTCATTTGAGGGTGTGCATGTCACAATGCATTCGTACTTNACCTGGGCATGACCAGCTTAGGAATTAGCGTCCCACTCTGCAGTAGTGTTGTACCAAGTTAACAAATAGTGTTAAGAATGCGTCTGTAAACCTGAGACTCGGCCTCCAACGCCGTTACAAAACGTTCTGTTAAGTAAATTTCTGTAGCCCGGTGTCAAGCGAAATTTCTGAATTCTGCGAAATTTCTGACCTGTTATTTTTGTCAGTTATTTTGCTTCTCAGAGTAAAGGAATAAAGTTTGGCGATTACTTTTTTATGTGTGTTGTGTAAATTAAACTTTTTGGTTAGATGTCAGATACCCACAACAAGGTACAGTACGGGAATAAGTATAACCAGTGAAAAATATTGGACTTAATCCTAGACTGCAATTATTTTTCTTTTTCTAATTGTAACATAACCTTAACTCGACACACTTACTTAAACACCAAATCCTAAGCCCTAATCATAAGTTTACTTAGCGTATTTGATATGTTGAATGTTGCTCTGTGCATGCGCATATGGGGTGAAGTCAGAAGTTTCGCAAGTCAGAAATTTCGCTTGACACCGGTGATTCAGCCTCCAACGCGGTTGCGAAACGTTCTGTTTTGTCTGTTTTTATTAACCAGCGTTGTGCAGAATGTGTGTGTTTGTACTATGGACTTCGTGTCTGCGGGCAAAAATACGTTATTATTATATGTGACCGTTTGCGAAAAAGTTGCACCACGCTTGAATAAGCACAATGACGTCATCAAATGAAATTTCATGAAAATTTCCCCCCGAAATGAAGAGCTGGTTGCACCCCTGATCGGTGGCATGGGTGAACGAAACCGAAAACGTTAAGCACTGCGTCGTCGTATACAACAAGTTCAGCAAAAGTCGTCCTCAGTTTTAAAAATTTAGCAGCACATTTGGGACGTTTCGCAGTACATCGCTTGGGAAGCACTGGCTTACACTAAGGAAACGGGGCTTGTGTTTTGTTTACACTTGGAAAGCTAAGCTGTTCCTGGTGGGTTCGATTTTGTCGATTCTTTCTCATTTTCACCCTGCTCATTTGTTTACATTTTTTTAATTCTTCACGCTACTTCGACTTTAGCACCAGCTACCTTTCACTACCGGGATTTGCCCAACTTTGGAGAGCCATAAATCGCCAGCAGATTGTGCTCGAGAGCTGTTCAAACCCTCAAAAGGTGCGGAAAGTCTTGTAGTTTCGACTTTAAAAAATTGGAAAGTTTTTCAATTTAGCTTTTTTGTGGTTTGCATCACCATAGGGGTAGGTTAAGGATTTTTTGGCTACCCTGTACCCCGAGAGGTAGGCCTAATTTTTTGTTTCTTTAAAAAAGTAGGCGAAAATCCGCATGTTTAGAGCCTTCTGCTGGCCTTCTTGCGTTTGTGGTTGTCAAGTTATGACTTACGTAACAACAAGATAAAGAATAAATTAATCCCCTCCTAGGAGATTAATAAAATGATTTGTTGTTTTTAGGCCACAACTATTGAAACACAGTGGCCAGAAGTCAATCGAGGGCTCTAAAAACTCGGATATAAGCCTAGTTTCCACTAAAAACTTGAATCAAAAATACTCTGTAGCGGTTGGCTTATCCTGTGTTCAGCAAATGCAGAATAGTGCGAAACGTCTAGGCATGTGCAAAAAGAACTGTGTCTTTCAGCAGATATTGCCTGTATACCCGTGTGATAGCCACCAAAAATACTTCTTAAAAAGTATCATTTTTGGAATAAGGCCAGTTGAGCCCTTCAACCCCCCCGCCGGCCACTGCAGTGGCCGGTAAACCGATGAGCGACCACAACAACTTCTGAACGGAATAAGCTAGAAAGTCACCGAAGGTATCATTGGATCCGTTTGGATTAGGCTNTGTAGACTAAACACGTTGGAAACAAACTTTCCACNTAAAAAATCTTTTTGAAGACCTTACCTGTGCAATGATGATNNAAAAAGTGCCACTTCCTTTCTTGGGGGTGCCAAGGGGCAAAAACCTCGGATTTCGGGCTATTTTGAGGTTCAAGCNACTTATCTGCCAGTCCGTAGCCACCAACTCCACCAAACTTGCAAAAAAGGTTTATTTAGGTGTTTTACAACATCCCACCAAATTTCAAGCCAAAATTATGGCAGGAAAATTTATTTGGGAAAAAAATCAAAATATCCACTAGGTGGCTCAGCAGTTTTAGTCTCTATTTTTGGCCATAACTTGCCAAGCAGTTAAGCTAGCAGCCTTCCCAAGGTGTCTATGACTTCAGTTCGGTTCCCTGAATATTTTAAGCTATTCAGCACCTCAGTAACACCACTGTGGGGTTCACTAGCACCAAATGTTCTCCCCCGAAACGGCCCAAATCGACGTTTTTCGAAAGGATCTTGTTTTCGAGTGTTCCGGCGTTCGGCGAAGCGCAAAAACCGGAGCGGATCGGCTAGACTGGATGCGGTGTGCGTTTTTTCGCATTTACTCCGGATTTTTCTACAATTTCAGTACGGCAAATGCACAAATATGGATTTTTCTCAAAATATTCAAATGCAAAGGTATGTTTTTTTCATTCTCATTCGATTCCTTGCTGTCTCGTGGATCCAGGGATGTTTTCACTGGCTTTCTAGCTCGATCCGTTCAGAAGTTATGGGTTATGACTGATCAAAAGTTTATCGGCCACTGTGGTGGCCGGCGCGGGCGTGAAGTCACGTCCTTAATGCAGCAAAAAAGAAGGAAGACCCAATTATCTTAGTTGGGTTGGTTGAAATTATCGTGCAACATGTGCGGTCTTGCTGGTTAAGTCATGAAATATGTTAACCACTATCTTATTTTTTTCCACGTTTTACATATCTTTGTTCAACATTCACATAATTAGACAATGACATAACAAACAACATGCAATGGCAACTTGGTGATCAACTCAAACTTTCTCACTGCTTCGGATGCAATGAAACAAAAACCTTTACGTCGATAAAATAAATTGAGTATGTTGCTTCTATGAAAACAACTTTTTTTCTACACACATTTGTACAATCAGATAATCTGAAAAGTTCACCGTATACAAAGACACTACTGCGCAAAACAAGAAAATGGCTCTTACGATGTAACGGCACCATAACATTCCAGAGACTCCTACACCCCCTCCTACAATTCCGTGATACTGATTAGTGCAACCAAAAATGGATTTGATGGGGCATCTTATCCAGCACTCGTCATCCGGAAAACCTGGTGGTTTTCCCCAAGTTGCTCTTTCGTTTTTGTGGACCTCAACTGGGATTGGACAATCTCCCACTCCATCGCACAAAATTCCAGTGGTAATCATGCACGGGCGACTGCACCTGAAAACATAACATATTGCATTTGAGCATTACGCTCCTTTTAGTGCGTCAAATGTTTTGGATATTTGCTCCATAAATATAAAAATTACGAAGGCTTGAAAAGTATATCTAGTCCTTGCATAATACGGCAATGGAAGTGTTTGTGTGATTTCTACGTTTTGTTTAAAACGAGGGGTGCGAACGTCACTTCATTATTATGAAAGGGGTGCCAGCTTCATAAAAGGTGGGGAACCTTTGCAGAGAATCACACTCTTAACCTCTGTCTTCGAGGTTTTAATAAACTTAAATCTCCAACTAAGGCAACTAACGAAACGAACGAAAAGACATATTAACAGTACTGCAGCAAATACGAATTTGATTTTATGTGGTGTTTTGATGGCGCTTTATAACTTCAGTGGTCTTGTAGAGCCACGACTGAGTTTATTTGTGCAACCTTTGCTATCCTTTGACTCGGTTTGTTTTGTGTTCTGGTTGTGTTCGCTGCAGCTCGTCCGCACACCGTGCGCCTGGTAAGAAGGCTACAGTGCCAATGTACAAGAACTTGGTAAGAACCAGCCGAGAGTCAAACTCCAGACCTACCAGCACCGAACCGGACGCACTTACCACCAGGCTACGGGCTGGTCAAAAAATTATACGAAATGACACGAACAGAAAGCATCAACCACTTGCATGTAACCCGAAAGCAATCAGCGAAAAACTAATCAACACGGTTTATGCACAGGACGCATAATTTCAAACAGAAGTTTTCATTACAACCACCCCTTCCTTGTAGTATCAACTAATATTGAAAAGTTTATCGTAACCAAGTCGATAACCGGACGCCGTTCTCGCTGATATCGACGTAGAACAGTGTTCTCATTGAGCCTGTTGGAGTATCAACGGTCGTGATGTCATCAACATCACATGATTTTGTTAACTGGCTGTCAACAGGAGCGTCGCTTGTTGTTTGTTGGGTCGTAGACTGTCCCTCTGGTTCAGGTGACAATTGAGCCGGATCAGTCAAGCTTTTGTCGTANACTGTCCCTCTGAATCAANTGTCCATGAATTCTGGTCAGTTAGTAAAGCTTTCATTTTCTTCTCCGACCGCAGTGTGTACGGGCGCAGAATGTTCTCCTATAGNGGCTACGTTTTTAATGGCAAACCGTTGATTGGCGTTCATTTGGAAATGGAGTGTAGGCGTAACGGGGATTAGCTTCTACCAAATACACCTCAACTAAAAGNTCCATCTTGGAATTTCCTACANTTCTTTTAAATAATGCCGGTCCAGTTGTGGTCAGTCGCAAAGGAAGTGAATTTCCGGTGGTGGAGCGCCCTGCCTAGCCAGTGGCGATTCTAGAATAGAAAAAGTGGGGGGCCGAAATTTCTTAACACCTTGAAGCCCTTGTAGAACAAATGCAACGATGCTTCCCTGAACCCAGTGGAGAAGAGGCAGCTGATGTAAGAAACCCTTTCTTCAGTAACGCTACTATCGAAAGTGTGCCTGACGAAATGCAAGATGCGTCTTTGGATCAGCGAAACCACTCTTTCAGAATGGGGCTTCTTTGAAATATTCCTGACGCAGTGCTGGTGTGCTATGCAGCAATCATTACCGAACCTAAATACGCCCGCCTTTCTATGTCTGCTTCCATTCGTTTCTACCTACCTCTGTCAGCAGTGGTGTAGGAGCTGCGGGTGCAAGAGCACCTCCAAAAGTTTTGATTTGTCAAAAATTTGGGTAAAATCACAAAAAAATTGGACAAAAAAGTTTTGAAATTAAAAAAAAATTAATGAAATTACACTTCTTTGCTATTGAGTATATCATAAGAAGTTTGTTGTACCGTAACAAAAACACGTTAAATATATTGTATATAAAATCAATAAACTATTTCTAGCCTAACTTCGTGTTTTAGTTTGTGAGTATTGATAAGTAACTGACTCACTTAAAAGTTTTGGAAAAAGAAGGCATTTCATTTATGTGCTTTATTAAATACACAATGAAGGAATCAAGTATACTCCAGGGCACCTACTTCATATTAGTAGAGTGCATGCCAGCCAAATACAAAAAAGTTCTTATTTTTCATTTTAACTGCGGTGCTAGGATGAACACATTTTGTCCTACAGATTGTTGCGTATATGTGCAGTTCAACAGACAATGTTGTGAGACTCACAGCGTAGTCTTAGTATAAATAATATGATACATGCAACATGTATTTCTTCAGAGAAGGAAGTAGGTTCACAATGTTGTGAGACTCACAGCGTAGTCTTAGTATAAATAATATGATACATGCAACATGTATTTCTTCAGAGAAGGAAGTAGGTTCAGGCCTATACCTCAGGTAGGTCTGAGGTTCGTTGCTGACAGCAACAACTGGAATGCGAATGGAAAACGTCAGAACTGTGAGGCACAGAGGCAGATGCTCACAAATACTGAGTCAGCTGGCTTCTGACAATGTTTTTGCACAGTCAGCTGACTTCTGACAATGTTCTTCTTTTTTCAGTGGTGTTATTACGAACGAAATTTCAAATACCGAATTTTCTATTTTCAAGTCTATGACAACTTGGTAGAGAAAAACAGAATGTACCAACATCTCAGGGGCATAACCAGTGGCGTAGCCAGCCCAAAAATTTGGGGGATCAACAAATTTAGGGGGGGCAAAGTGTTTGATTTTAGGCGAATAATACTATTTTGTTAAGAAAAACGCCTCTCAAAGCACAAAGTGACTATATTTATTTTCTAAAAATTTGGGGGGGCATGGCCCCTTTGCCCCCTGGCTACGCCTATGGGCATAACAAAGTTAAATGGTGTCCGGTGCAAGAAGCAAGTTGGCGCCCTCCCAAATATCGGCGATATACTACCATCTAACGGTTTGGGCCCAGGCCAGGTGATGTAGGCCAAGGTGGCCTAAAAGTCCTCCATTTATGACATCACTCACAAAAAATCCGCACCCCGCAACTAAAATAATTTTTTTCGAGAGCAGACTAGAATACTTGCCGAGCCTTTTGAGTCTTTGAACAGCTCTCTACCACTTTCGGCGCTCGAGCAAAACAGACCACTGATCTGAGTCACTTTTTCAGACTCTGACTCCGCTCCTGTTCAAAACTTTTTGAATCCGGGTCCAGATGCGTGTCCAGAAATTTTTCAAATTTGAGAATCCGACTTCTGTTCAGACTCCGGTTACAATCATTAATCCAACCTTGATTTTCCCATGTTTTTACTTAAGAAATGGCCACACAGACTCCTGCTACTGCCGAAATTGAAAAGTGACTCCGGATCCAGGTCCGGTTTTTCACAAATTTTTGACTGCGTGTTCGGATCCGTGTCCGACAGAAAAAACGCAGAATCCTGCGATCCGGTACGACCTCTGACGCAAAGCCACGTGCGATCCGTTTTTNTTTGGCGCGAAAACCTCGAAAATTATCGGTGTCAATCGAAATTTCTAACTTGCGAAATTTCCGACTTCACGCCCTGTNCACATGCACAGAGTNATATTCTGTTGCAACCTCTCCGCTGGCGTTACGTTGAAAGTGTGATTCACCACGAACGGGATGTGCGCGACGAACAACAATAAATATATGTGGCGCGAACAAGCAATAATAGAGTAATTTCGTCGGGTGAACTCTATTGTTGCTTGCTGCCACAGTGCGAAGCTTTGTGCACATGCCGCTCGGGCTTTTCCTATCGCAACAATTCTACATATCAAATTCGCTGAGAAAACTAATGATTAAGGCTTAGGGATTCGTGTTAAGGTAAGTGTGTTTTGTTAGGATTTGTGTTAGGGTGAGAAAAAGACTAAATTTTCAGTGGTTTAGGTTATCCCCGTACTATAGCTTGTTCTGGGTTCCTGACATCTAACCAAAATGGTTTAATTTAACAATAATTTATAAAACACACATCAAAAACGTAATTGCAAACTTTATTTATTTTTTCTGAGAAGGAAAATAACAGACAAAAAATAACAGGTCAGAAATTTCGCTTGACACCGGACGCGAAAGAGTTAAAGGTCATGCATGCCCATAAAAACTCCGAATTTTTGTTACTGGCTTGTGAATCAAAGTAAAGATTTGTTCTCTGAAACTAAACAAGTTTTTGCTTGGTTTTAACTAAAATGTTTCCAAATCCGAAAACTCGGTCTCGAATCAGATGAAAATGTTTAAAGCAAACTTACTAGAATTAAAAGTTACAGCATTTTGCATGAACTACTGCATAAACAGTGTTGAGTAAAACTAAACTTAGAGCTGTACTTAGTCAATTACACGTATCTTCCTTCTGTGAAATTTATGAGATCCAAGCTTAATGACATTTTCTGTTTTGCTGCAATTAAGATCTTCTTAGAATGCTTTGTCCGCAATTGACTTTGCAGGAATAATCTTGTTTGTTGCAACCAGGGTCGGCCTTAGCAAGTGCGGGACCTGATTGAAAGCAGTTTTGGAGGGCCCCACTCGGCGGCGTGTGCAGAAATTTTTGATGGGGGCATCAAGTCATAATGGTAGAAATTGCTGGTGTGGTGTGAAAGAGTGAGGCCCACGCCAAGCTAAAGAGGTCGAAGGAATGACTCCAAGTTTCACCCCACCTGCAGAGACTTCAACGGACAACGCGATAACACCCAGTAAATCGATGACTGCTCATCCAGAACTAAAAAGTTTGCAATAGTAAAAACAGATTCTATTTTCAATTCCGAGTATATTGGCCATGGACTATCTATCGCTTCATCATTGCGCAGTACTCTTTTGCAGTGAAAATTAGAAAACCGTGTCCATCACTCTCATTTCTGGGAAAAACGTTTGTTGTGGTTGCAGGTAGTTTTCTTTGGGCTGAATAGTACCAAATATTCCGGCTCATGACACCTCGTTATGTAGCAGGAATTGTTTGTTGATCGAATGGTTCTGACTAATTTTGTATTTTCGTGCTCGCAAGTCTCATCAGATGCACCAACGTCCGTTCTTGTCAGGTTCAATGCATTGACTTACCTCACTTCCAGCTACTTGCACATAGACTTCTACTTTGACTATCTGGCATAACATCAGGCTGGCTGCCTACATTGTTGTCATCTAGACTGTGGCTTTTCCAGAGCTTTTTGTGCATATTTTGAGGTAGTTCTGTGAAAATACGTGTCCAACGCACTTTCTCTTTTCTGCTTCGTTTTTTTTTGCCAACTTTAGCGTTCTTTTGACTGTCATTTAAGATTTTCGGCCTATGTGTCTTGGTCTTTCACTCATGGTATTTACCGTAGTCACAGAAAAATTATATTCTTAAACAAATATCCCAAAGTCGACTGTTAACACCGATAAAACAAAACACCAGTATAACACCTACCTATCACTGTATACTTCACACATGGATACTGGTTACAATGAATCCGCTTAATTAATGCAGCACCGGTTAAGAACACATACTGCTTATTAGAGCAGGTTTGAATATCCACGAAAAGTTTTGAAATATTTTCTCTTCTAACATGAAATATAAAAAGTAACTTAATTGCAGATTTCCCAGTACCGGTAAACCTGCTTTTCATAAATTTTTCAAAACAGGCAAGTATGTTAGTAGCCCCCAAAACTTCCACAAAGTCATCCCATATATGCACCTTTTTAAATTTTTTGCAACTTCTAATTGGTTAGGCTAGAGTATATCTCAAACCACGACGCCATTCTGTATGAGGATGATGCCATAACCCTTCTTTCGGCAGCGCTTCATGATGCTACTCTCACCACAAGAACATCCAGGTCCGTCGCCAGGATATCGCAGCTGGGTGAGCCAAAAACCACAAGGGACACATTTTTTTAATGCAGTATTGGATGTATGCAGCAAACTAGGGACCAAATATAAAATCGGGGGCCGGGTACCATTGGCCCCTTGCTGGCGACGGCCCTGAGAACATCACGAGGCTTACTTTGTTTAAACCTGACTGTCACTTGTCTTTCGCTGAGGATGATGGTCCCAACACTTCTGTCGTTTTGCAAATGGCTTAACTATTAATATTCGTTAAAGAAACTTTCTGTTTATTTTAAGGAACCGTTATTTTTGCACACCTGTAGCCTAATCGCTTTCAGTTCGAACAATTAAAACTAGGTTTATTTCAAAGGTTTTTGGCAATCTCAGGTTGCCTCATTAGATCTCTACGAGAGGGAAATTGAATAAGACTAAAGCAGTACACAATACATATTTGCAACTACGAAGTATAGTTATCCTTCAGAAGACGAGTAGCAGTAACTGTTGACACAGCAATCATTATCAAAGCGTATCTTGCAACAACTTTTGAAACTTTGCTTGCCAAATACGGAACGCTTGTAACTGAAACAGAAAACAGCTTCAAAACTTAACCCTCTCTGCCTCAACTTAGCTGCTATTGAAAAAACTAGACTACACATAACGTTGAAGAAACACAATATTCACAGCAACCTCGTACATCTGATTGGGTCGCTATACGAGAACACAAGTTGCGGGGTTCTAGTAGACAGCAACATCAACGACTGGTTCCAGACAACCTTCGGAGTGAGACAGGGGTGTTTGCTATCCACCTGCCTCTTCAACATTTTCCTCGAACAGGTAATGACCGAGGCTCTAGAGTCCTTCGGCGGCAACGTGAGGATTGGTGGGCCCAGCATCAACAATCTCCGCTTCGCCGATGACATTGACCTGATAGCCGGAAGAATGAAAGAACTCTCCGAACTCACTGAGCCACTCGACAAATCAGCGCCAGCTTTCGGAATGGAGATAAGCGCTGAGAAGAGCAAGGTCATCCCTGCCACCAACGACAACAACACCAGTATACCCATAACAGTCAATGGTAATAAACTACAATCCGTAAAAACCTTCAAGTACCTAGGCTCCAATATCACTGAAGACGGCACATCAGTCCGCGAAGTAAAGACGAGACTTGCCGTAGCGACACAGCACCTTTCAAAACTAAAGAACATTTGGTCCAGCAAGAACATCTCCATGAAAATAAAGATGAACTTACTTCGATCAGTGGTCATCTCAACCGCTCTTTAGGGCTGCGAGATTTGTACCCTTTCCCCTAACCTGGAGAAGAGGATAGCAGCATTCGAGATGCGGTGTTTACGCAAATTACTCCATATTCCCTACACCGCGCACCGCACCAACATCTCAGTAACAAAAGAGGTCACTTCCATGATCGGCGAATTCGAACTGCTGATAAAATCGTCAAACGCCGCAAATTACAGTGGTTTGGGCCAGAACCGTCGCCAGAAAGTCGTCAATAGGGGGGCTTTACGTTTGTTCGGGGGGGGCCTTTATGTTCGTATAGGGGGGCTTTACATTCAAATTTGACAAAAGTTCCACTAATTTATAGTGTTTCATGTTTGAATTTGGGGGGGCTTGAAGCATTGTTTAGGGGGCTTATCCCACCAAAGGCCCCCGTGGCGACGGGACTGGTTTGGGCACGTAGTCAGACACACGGACTCTCTCGTGAACACTATATGCAAGGATCTATATCAGGTAAACTAACTCGAGGTCGTCCAAAGACCAGCTGGATTGACAATATTCACTCATGGACTGGTTTGAGCCACGAACATTGTTTAAGAAACTGTTGGAACCGGAATAACTGGCAAACGATCGTGCATGCTGCTAAAGCGCCCCAACGGCCATTGGCTTGGAATGAACTGAACTGAACTCAACACATTGCAGAAAAACAATGACCATCGTTACAATTAAAGAACGAATTATGATGATTGAGGGCGTTTAAAAGAATGTGCAGTTCATCTTATCTTCATTGGCAATCGACTCCACGCTTAAAAATACTATGGGCCCCGCGCCGGCACTACACATGCAGCTTCGATTGAAAGCGTGAGTTTGCGTAGGTTAGTAGACGTAGCTCGTGGGCCTTTTCGCGCGGGGCCCGATTGGAAGCAATCGGTCCAATCGGCTGAACCCCGGCTCTGGTTGCAACTATGCTGACTATCAGGAAACACTTCAAAGAACTAACCTGCATGAGTAACCGGCATCTGCAGGCGAACTGGATTTACAAGGTGATGTTCCACCACAGAAGCTGTACCTGCAAGTGCAAAGAGAGCAAATTAAATGGCACCTCGAAACCGATTATTTTGTGTTTGTTTTACTTATCACATAATCCCCAAAAATGATTTCAAACTTGAAGCACAGTGTGCGTTTGATTTAATCAAACTGTATCACTTTTGTGCAATTTGTTTTAATGTCTAGGTGCTCTACAACAGCTGCCATTTTTTAAAACTGCTAGCAAAACATTTTCCATTTTCCAGCAAATGCTTTAGATAAATCGGAGTAATACAGAACTTCTG
>JGI24158J21664_10011511_pt1 | contig 11771 bp, 8 predicted proteins | sample Ectturendosymbi3_FD_21664 | JGI IMG/M metagenome (IMG submission 21664)
TTTGTTTATGAAACCGCACCTGATAGCGTTGTTGTACGATAACTGTCTCGACTTGCTTCGTTGTGCTTTCTTGCGCAAGTTGTCTGGATGCGTGAGGAATACAACAGCGTTTTGTCAACTCCTATTGAGGCCGATACCGATATATCGGTAAAACCCAAATATCGGCCGATATATCGGTCAATCACTATTTCACATACTTAATTTGCATTTAAGAAACATCTATAAAAGTAACGTATCAGAAATTTAGTTGCCAAAAGTTAGAGGAAAGAAGGCTGCCTACGGAAACGGTTGATTCAGCCGACATTAAATTCTTGAAAACACGAAATTCCTCATAGGCTCTCAGCGGAGTAATAACTCGTATAGATCAGGAGGAGGATTTATAAAACCATAAACTTTCTGCCTTGGGAGATAAATTTACCCAATCATTTACAAAACTAGTCACTGTTACAATGCTTAAAACTTAAGCACAATAATTACAATCAGGGAACTTTCGGCTTAAGGCAAATTTGCCTTGCAAGTCTCATGCCCGGAATTCTACTACTAACCGCACTTTACCAAGTTACTGGAGCTTCCTTGACTGGTGGTGCAAATCATACAAGTGAAGGAGGAAAGCACTATGCTTAGTTTTCAGTAGTAAGACTAAATATCAGGACAGGGAAGGTTTTCCAGGGTTATGTATCACTGAATGCGCGTTGAGGTGGCTAAAAAACAAGTATTATAACAAAATATCGTAGAAATAGCAAGGTTGTAAAAAAAGATGGAAAGGAGTCTGTTGACAAAACCCATCGCAATGAAAAATGCAACAGTATTTCCAAAAAGTGACGCATCAACATTTCATGGAGCGCGAAGTGATGTACACAAACACAATACCCGTGTCAACAAACATCCTGTGGTGAGCACGACGTCTGCAATCAATTTAAAATTTTACTGATCGTTTCCGAGGTTTCGATGGAATCCGGCCATGACTCCGTACTGCACCGAATGCTGAACATACTACACCAAGGCGCGTTTTACTTACCCGAGGTAACTCGTAGCAAGGCGTAACAGGCGCAAACTGCCGTTCCAACAATGCCAGGTCTTGCATGTTGCTGTAAGATTGTCCTCGCGACCTCGATTGCGCCCACGACTGCGCCAGTGAGATTTGCCGCTGCGACGTCAGGATGACGCTCTGCACTCGCCTCATTTGTCCTTTCAAAACGCCTTGAGTGCGGATAACTTCTGGGGCGTCGTCGCAGTCACCTGAAGCATAGCGATGAACGTCTGCTTCCTCTTTCACCTCTCCACCGGCCACCTCACTTTACGCAAAAAAAGCTTGTGTAAGAAAGGAAAAGAGTAGCTTAAGTTCGCTGGAAAGGACAGACCAAGCAACGGCGAGCAATGACATGCATTTCGCTCTGAAAGTCGCAGTTTGTTGATGTGTTGCGTTTTTGACGGCCTGCAGCTCGCGAACTGTATAAAATCATTTTTTGCAATCATTTTGTCAAAAGAGAGATATAGCTTCAGACACAAAACAAATGCAAGTATCTGACAAGAAGCAACCTGAACTGCACCGAAAAAAAAAATTATGATATGTATTGGGGTAAAATGAAATATTTCGAGCAATCCGTACGACCTTGCCGCAAGATTCCTTCCACGATGCCATCAGCAAGTTAGCATCGCAGAAAGAACAACCGGTGCCAATATACATCACGTAATTGTTCCGTACTGCGCACCTGCAATCACTTGAACTGCTGCAGCCGCTCCTGTCGCTACTCTCTTCAGAACTGCCGACCTTCCAGAACTTTCCAGCGTTCCTTTCGCTCGATTCAGACAACGGAGCATGGAAACTCAACCCTCCCCACGACGATGACATTTCGTTATTAAAGCCAAAGCTTTTAGGACCAAAAGAATCTGAAATGGCCGCAGGACCACCTGATCTGCTGGAGTCCGTTTCTGTGTGAAATAACAACCGTTTTCAAAAGAAAACCACATATTTGTGAAAATGAAGCTGGGCATTACACTTACAATTGACGTTTTTTGCGCCCAAATTATCGAAGTAGAAGAAATTGTATTTCAATCGAAGATGATCAGTGACCAGTACCAGGCCACACGAATTACTAACTACTGTACCATGTTCATGGTGATCTCAAGAAGCACCTACACAAATTTTACCCCTAACACAACCAGTGTCGGTGTCATGTAACGATTGAGTCAAACTTTGTCATTGCAACGAAATAAGTTTAAACAATCATCTACCCACAAACAGAAAAAATATGTCGCATTGAAAATGACTCGAGTTGCATCATATTGTACCGAATCGTCATATCTATGCAAAACTGTACGAACACACACAACCTGTTTTTCAAAGACCTGTATAAGTGTATCGACTCCGTGGTACGATTTGCACGGATGAACCGTGTTGAAAACTCAACGGCGTTTACCGTCAACATTCAAACTGCTGACGTTACCAATAAAATTCGGGTGCATTAGGCCCAGCATTAACACGGAAACAACTTTCATCACATCATTAACATTTTTAATGGCGATGGTCAACATTTGACGCTTAATCTTACAACGCTGAAATCACCGCGGTTTTTCTATCGTTGCACGTCTGATCGAGAGAGAGTGGCATTTAACGCCGATGAATTGGTTTGAGCATAATGGTACAGCGTCGAAGAACACTGGAACGTGAAATCGCTGTAGTTTAATGGAGCCAAACAATATTGCGCATTCATTGTTTGTAGAGCTTGGCTCAATTAGTAACATAAACGAAGGTTGAAAAGAAAAAAAGATGCCATATACCAAAAAGCAGCGGAGCGCAATTGAAAAAATCGTGCTCAGTCAAAAACATCGCTCTCACTTTGATTTTCTCTCTCACTTTCCTCGATGGTTCGATGCTCTAACCAGGCGCAGTGATATCGCACAATGTTAGGATGCTGCAGTGCTAAAAAATAGAGGGAACTTTTCTTTTCGAAGACACATAGTTGCCTGCGTCGAATGATATAAAGCAGGGGTTCCCAATCTTTCTCTTGCCATGTACCCCTTCAGCATTCCGACAGATGAGCATGTACCCATACAGTATTTCAACAGATAAGCATGTACCCCTTCAGAATTTCTACAGATGAACATGTACCCCAAAATTTCTTATTACAAAATATTTTATCACGATTATTCATAGATATATTTAACAATAAGCATGTAATGACTTTTGATAATAATATTAACTGATATATGTATAAATATTTGGAAATAAATAATATGCAAACACATTTTTATTTTCTATTGATAACCTCAAATGTACCCCTTCAGATAGGCAAATGTACCCCTGGGGTACATGCACCCCAGGTTGGAAACCTCTGTTATAAAGAAACAATAAATACGAAAACGTCATCGCCAAATCGCGCGCAAAACTTCTATTTGGTGAATGCGTTTGGGCAAAAGAATTACTTGGCGTTGAAGCTTTCTTCTCCGAACGCCACCAACAAACATAAAAAACACTGTGGCGAAACAGCTCTTTGCCGAAAACATACACGTAAAACGGAAACAGACTAACATAATATGCACTTCTCGTCGAAATGTTCGACACGGGCTTCAAAGAAGACCGCATCCCATGCCCACTAAAGTTTTCTGTAAAATTTTGAGATTGTTTAAAAGCCAGCAACAAATGCCTTGAACATTTTAAATGGAACATGAAATCGTAAGTATTCACTATTTTTAGTTGGTGTGATGCAGTTATGCACTCAGACACATTCTCACAAAAAAATTCGCGAATTAGACACATTACAGCATTCAATGTGCAACCGAGATTTCGTTTCACTTAAGTCGACAAGTGACTGTCAAAAAACAAAAGCAAAGGACTTCTGGGATTGTCAATGTGTAAAAATGAAACGTACCTGCTAAAGACTGCACTTCCCTCATAATGCGCTCAATGCAAGGATTTTCGTCCAAAACGCTATTGTCTTTCATCCGAATTTTTTTTACAGCGTAAACTTGTCCGTCCATTTTATTTCTGGCCTAATATATAAAAACAACGCATTCGTGCAGGGTTTCTAAACTGGGGCCCTCGGAGCGGTTCTCCGAGGACAACGACCAGAGGCTTTTACTAATTAGCTCTGCCGTGATATTGCAAAACCCAAGTGTAACAATATTAATTATACGCCAGTTGAAGGGGGCCACAAACCACGAAAGGTTGAGAACCACCGCATTAGTGGATCCGTGGGCAAAACAGAAATATTTTTGCCATCAAAATCTCATGCATACTCTCAAGCAAACCATAGCATCCAAGATGTACAGAAACGATATATTTCCTCTTATGCAAATGCATGGCCACATACTTTGAACACCGAGCCATAAGCTCCTCTTCCCACGTGTCCGATTTCTTCATATTCCTCTAAGTAGCGGGAGGCATGTAGGTTGAAAATGTTTTCTTTATCCGCACGTGTTTTTCTAAAATACACAATACTTAATCACAATGGAACCAAAACCACTAGGCGAGATCTTCCATAAATTCATTCTGAAAAATCTAGTAGAAACAACTTTCGGAAGTGGCTGTAAAACTTACAAAATTCGAAAGCATTTGTTTCTTTACAATTTGCAGCCAACATCGGCAGTTATTACACCAGTGCCAGAAAGCCCATCTAGAGGAAACGTCGTACATTCCAGATTTTTCCCATTTACTGAAGAACATTTTTTTCACAGACATAAAAACAAAAAAGTGATTGCTTGCCGCTGGAAGATTACCACAGATGAACGATCTCATCTTTGGCTAATTCTGACGAGATGTTTCACGCTCTCTGCTTTAGCTTACAGCAAAAGAACTTGCTTCGTTTTTTCAAACCCAAATGGTCTTGACATAAGAAGTGAAACACCGCGCTACCACAGGGGCCCTGTTTTGTCATACACATAGTAGTTTAGCGACAGGTATTTTCGAGTCTAGCACGCTGATTCTGATTAATTTCAAAGAAGGAAGTGGAACTTATTAACTCAGCCTGTTGACTACATCCTACTTTTTCTGTGGATCAATAATAATCATGTAAATTTTAAAACCAAAAGACCCGAACCAGACGCTTATGAAACTAACCGGACTTTCTCCCAATCACTATCAAGAATTTTATCCAGTGCAACCAGACAGCTTAATATCATATTCTTATCTATAAAGCATGAGTATGACATGACAAAGTGGTGAACTCAGAGTGTAGGTTATATGACCACTGCAAGCTATAGGTCAGTGGTGCCCAACCTTTTTTGACGTAAGATCTACCTTTCAAGTAGTCACTCTCCCAAGATCTACTAAACGTCAACATCGCAAACCCACACACGTTGTTTCCAGCCTGCAGTAATTAACTTCGCAACACTTTTCTTGCTGCCACGCAACCACTAGACCTCATATCACAAACCCTTTCTCTCCCAAACATGTACACACTAGTACACACACTACATTCTGCTTGATAAGCAATGGCCTTTATGAACCAAACAGAAAATTAAACCAGATAACAAACAGGGGGATTTCTAAGTTTGAAAAAAAGAAACTATACTTCCAACTTACTGGGAGACCTGACACTGGGAGGAGGCTAGCTTCTCGTAGTCAGGAGTGTAGCAACTGGTTGCAAGGTGTAGACAGCAAAGATGGCACTGGCCAGCACTTTTGCAGCCCGGCCCGCCCGGAGCTAACAAGAAACCGCCTGGCCAAGCCCGTTTATTCTACACTACAACTTATTTTCTGGCGCAGACTGACCCGTAATATAAAGTAACCTCAAATGCAAAGTAACAAGTTTTCAGTTCATTGTCCTTTGGACACTAAAACCATGTAGTCTTAAGGCAGAGCAGCCATAGGTCTGCTAGCAGACCTTCACTTTTGAAAACTTATTCATCCGTCTCCTTTAACTAGACACTAACGCATGTCAAGAGTGCACTACTAGGCTGCCCTACACTTGCTAGTAACATACTAAACCTTAACCAGGGGTCACCAACATGGTGCGTGCGGGCACCAGGTCGGCCGTACGGACCATGTGGGTTGCCCACAGGCCTGTTCTGACAACAGCATAAACATGATCAGTGTCTTCACATTGATAAATATCTTTAATTTTTATTATTAATGATAACACAATATGAAGACAAATTGTGCAAATTTTTGTTTCAAAAGTCTGTGTATCAAACTGGTAGCCCTTTGCATGAATCTGTACCAAAAAATAGCTCTGAGTTTTAAAAAGTTTAGTGGCCCCTGCCCTAAACCCTAACCTAAGCCTAACCTCTAATCCTAAACCAAGGGTTCACAAACTGGGGTACATCTACCCCTAGGGATAGATTTTCCAATCTGGAAGTGTACATTTAAGGTTAGCAATAGAAGGGAAAATTTATGTTTACATATTATTCATTTCAAAATACTTATATTTATACATAGGTCTACAGCTGTGAATATTTTCAAAATCATAATATGCTTATATTCGTAAATATATTTTTGTTATTTTCCTCAGCCTTTTTGCCATGAGAAATTTTAGGGATACATGTTCATATAATGAAATGCTGAAGGGGTACATTGCCAGAGAAAGTTTGGCAATACTTGTCCTAGACCAAAACCTCAGCGACACACTATAAATGAAAGTGTCTGTTGTTTTGATTGATTCATAACATGGTTCACTGATTTGTGTGGAAGCAAGTGAAACAGAATGTTGGCATAACGGTAAAGTGGAGAGAACAGCAGCAAAAAAGTTCATTGTCAGGTTTTGAAACTTTGCAAAAAACAAAAATTTTTGGCAAGCAGATTGCAGCAGCCTGGAATGACGTCACCGCTAAAACAATTATTAGCTGACTGTTTCAAAACCTTTTTAGCGGATGGCCCGAAGACTGGACTGTTAGCAGCCCGTGCCATCTCTAGTAGACAGGTTTCTAGCTGGTTAACAGTCATTGTTGATCTGTACTTGGACTTGCGATCGACTGGTTATGCACCACTGACATAAGTCATAAATTGCTACACAATAATGCAGTTTAACACGTCAACTACAGCGACCCCAGTTCCTTTAATTATTCAGGACATGTTTTGTTCGTAAAATATGGTACCTCTGTTTTGCAACAGCAGCTCTTGATGAATGTAGTGGAAGCTCTGGAGCAAGAGATGAAAAAGAAGACTGCATTAATGCATAGAGAGCTTTTTTGTACTGAAAACGCACAGATGCATATTCCTCTGCATATGCAACAGGAGAGATTATTTTCATGCTTTCCAACTGCTTGCATATCACTGAAAACAGAAAAAGAGGGTCTTTGAATCAAATATCTTGAACAAAAGCACTTCAACATTTGTTCTCAAAAACTTTTTAATTACAGTACTTAACACCCTTGAGAGCCAGGTGAATTTACCTTACTTTTCATGCATCACTTTGCACACACCACCATAACTCGCAAGCCGATTGAGATAGAGAGCTGTTCAAACACTCTAAAGATGCCAAAAGTCTTGTAATTTAGACTAAAAAAATTGGGAAGTTTCGGATATTGTTTCTTTTTTGTGGGTGATATTTTACCGGGGTAGGTTCAGGCATTTTTGGCCCAGATTGCTGGGGACCTACCTGCCTCACCAAGAGCCAATTTTTTGACTCTGTTTTTAGTAAAAACTAGGCTATAATACAAGCCTTTCGAGCAGGGGTTCCCAAACTGGGGTACATGTACCCCTAGTGGTGCATTTGCCTATCTGAAGGGGTACATTTAAGGTTAGCAATAGAAGGAAAAATATATGTTTATACATTACTCATTTCAAATTATTTATATATATAAATTTGTCCGAACCATTTCATATTACTAATGGGGTTAGACCAGGGGAAGTATTGCGTCCATACTTTTTTGCTGTATATTTAGATGATTGATCTCTTGAACTAAGCAACATTAAAGCTGGGTGTTAGATTGGTGAAATCTTATTGATCCACTTGACATTTGTTATGACATTTGTGTGCTTTGTCCAAGTGTACATGGGTTGCAAAGCATACTAGACGTGTGTCAGGCTGATGCAGGATTGCATGAAATTATTTCCAACATGCAGCAAAACTGTTTGTATGATGTTTAAGGCTAAGAGTGCAAAAAGCATGGCCATCCCGTTCCTGACACTGGGTGTACTAAAAGTAAAATATGTTTCCTGCTGCAAATATTTGGGGATTGTATTAGATATTGAGCTCTCAGATGACAAAGACATTCAGAGACAAATGCGATATCAAAATGAGGCAGCAAACAAGTTCCGAGCTTCTTTTTCCCCAGTGTTCGAACGCAGTGAAAAATGTATTCATTCGTTCCTTCTGTAGGTCCTTGTATGCATCATAAATATTGGTGTGATTTCACGAAGGCATACACCCCCTGATTGCATGTGGCCTATAACTTTGGTTGTAGGGTTCTGCACAACCTGCCGTGGCGAGTGAGTGTGAGTAGTTATCAAGTTCAATGTAACATTCTAACCTTTGAGGCTTTATTTAAAAAAATGTGTACCTGTTTCTTGAACGATTCAAAAAGTCCAACAATGTATGGTTGCTCGCTTTGATGCAGTCAGATTGTTTATACCAGTATTAGTCCTTATTCTTTGAACACTACAACAGTATTTTGCCTTGTGACTGAGTGCCCGGACGTTACAGTGTTAGTTTNAGGATGTGTGCAGGCCACAAACCATTCATATTTCACCAGGCCTTAGTCAGGGTTGGACTCAACTTCTTAACATGTGATTTTCGTGTCCAACTCTGGATGTAGTGTTGTGCCAAGTGTTATGACTTAGCCAACAACTATGTTGAGAAAGTGTCTGTAACGTAATGTTGTATAAAGTGTTAAAAGTTAGTGAACAAGTATCGGTATTCCTATGGTCCTACCACCAATGCCAATACAAAATGTTCTGTGTCTGTTATTATCAGTCTGTGTTGTGCAGGTAGTGCATGCTTGTGCTCTATGGACTTCATGTCTGGTTCAAAGATTAACACTTTGAGAACCGGCATACGATATATTCGTACTTCGATTTCTGCCTAAAAAACAGCAGTTTTCGATTGCCTTACCAACGCCGTAGCTCCTCTGACGATTGCGCTAAAGAGCTGTTCAACGGCTCAAACGGATCGGCCAATCTAGTAGATTGCACTCGAAAAAAATGTTTATGGTTGGGGAGTGCAGATTTTTTGTGACAGACGTCATAAGTGAAGTAGTTTTGGGGTCATTTTGGCACATGTTGCCTGGCCTAGAGCCCAACCGCAAGGCCAAAGTGTTTCACTAAGTTTTCATTGGAAACTAGGCTTGAGTCCGAGTCTTTTGAGCATTTGATTGACTTTCTAGTGTTTCTGGTTCAAACGTTATGATCTAAAATCAACAAATTAATTATCTAATTAGTCAAATATTTTTACTAACTTTCATCACAACGTTTGAACCCAAAACCGCAGCAGGTCATCCAAAGTGTCAAAAGACTCGGATTGTAGCCTAGTTTCCAGTAAAAACTTCAGCGGAATACTACCACCTAACGGTTGGTGCCCAGGACCAGGCAAAGTTGGCCAAGGTGGCCTAAAAGTCCTCCACTTATGACGTCACTCATAAAAAACCCACACCCTAAGCAAAAAAATTTTTTTCGAGTGCAGACTAGAAGACTTGCCGCGTCTTTTGAGACTTTTACCGTGTCTGTAGAGCATACCGGACCGGAGAAATTCCCACGCAAAGCCACGTGCATTTAGGCGTTTTTTTCCCCGCGAATCCCGAAACCAGCCAGACACCAAAGACTCCACCCAAACACCACCGACTCCTTGCAACTCTGACAACCTGGTTTTTAGGCCGTAACTTTTCAACCAGAAATGTTAAACAATACTCAAGGGCTCTGAAAACTAGTATCATAGCCTAGTTTCCACTAAAAACTTCTGAGTCAAAAATGGCTCTTGTGGTTGGGGCCAAGGGCTTGATGACCTCAGCCACAAATGCCTAAACCTACCTCATTTATGATATCACCCACAAAAAAAAAACTTTCCAATTTTGTAAAGATCCAAACTAGAACCCTTGCCACATCTTTTGTTTTGAACAGCTCTCTAGCTCAATCGGCAGGCACGTTATAGCAGAGTAACAACACTGCTACTTTATGGACCTTAGATATCAAGCGTTATTGCTATCTTACAAATCAGTGGCATGCTCTGGTACATCTTGTGTCTGGCCTGTGTGGATATCTGCTTTTCGCAATGTAACTTACTATGGAGTTGTTAACATCCAAACCCGCATTGTCTTTCACCTGCACCTGTTGCAAGTACTGTTGAGTAGTTTGCCTGACAAGCATCTTATAGCAATGAAAAAGATCAAATGTGTAACATTATAGCACTTTTATTTGTTATACAGCCTTCGACTGTATTTTTCAGACCATAAGGCACAGTATCAAAAATTGAATGCAACCTGTTCTTTTTTCATTCGTAAGGCATACCGGATTATAAGGCGCATTAAATGAAGAAAAACTTAGGTAAGTCAGGAAGTTTAATCTGTCATTGCATGTGAAAGAGTTTAATCTGTCACACATGCCTAATCTGCTAGACACAAATAGAATAAAGTTGTGTGTGTGTGTTTGATTCGGTGTGTGCCAATGTAGTCAGGGCCTTGTGCAGTAATATGATCTATGGTATGTGCTAGCTACTCTCAGAACCACACACATGCTGCTCATTGCAATTGCTGTTGGTTTATTACATAACATGATGGTCTGTTTAGAAAAAATCATAACTAGCAATTATATGACTAGCATCGTTTAACACATACAATTGGTTCTAGATGAGAAAGCACAACCAAATTCATACATTACGCACACCGCATTATTAGGTGCACTTGGGATTTTTGAAAAAATTAAAGTATTTTAAGTCCGCCTTATGGTCTGAAAAATTCAGTAATTAATTAGTTTAATAGTGGAAGCTAACCCCCAAGGTAGCTGGATTTTTGCTGATATGAATTAAGATATGAAATAAACAAAGCTTTCATACAGCCTGGTTGCAGAATGTACAGGCAACCACCAAAAGCAAAATAAAGGGAATACACAAACCTCTAAATAGCTGATTTGCTTTGTTGGGCTCATGTTCATAAACACTGCACAGACGTTCCAAGAGGGATCCCAACATTATACTTTGTGGAATTGTTGCAGGGTGAGCAACATTCCGCCTTTGCAAGCAGGTTTGCTTGCTAAGATTGTTATACCTTGGATTGGTATTTCCAATGTCTGAAGATCCATCTGTTATCAAAAACGCATTATCACGCTATTTATAGAACAACTCAATTTTATTGCTTGGTTGATGAAGTCACAAGCACAATATATCACTGATGAGTATGAACAAGCATTTAGGGCTAAAGATGCATGTACGAAATTTAAAAATTTGCTTATGAAACAGTTGTAAGCCACAAGAGTAGGCAAGTGAATCATCCATCATAATTTATTTCAAAGAGAAACTAATTCCGTGTATTTAAACACATCTTCTATCCTGCAGAAACGCCGCAAGAAAAATCTTTCTGGTGAAATGTTGACAATTGAAACAAGAATAGAAAAAAACACATGACCTGTGACCAGAAATATGGAACAAGATTGGAATAAGTTAACTATTTTAAAAATAAATTAGGTATAACATTCCATTTGCAAAGGAGCTGATGGTGCCTACTTTGTAGGTGAAATGAGTATGATTCTTTTCTGGGCAATAATTCCTTTTGATAGACAGCTATTTTAAAAGGTTAAACTTGCTAGAACCTTGCTAACTTAAGAATAGCTGAGACAACCTACGTTCAGTGATGACTTAGAACAAAAACGTTTGACAATAGGGATAATCCTGCGTGCGAGATGA
>JGI24158J21664_10011514_pt1 | contig 11769 bp, 8 predicted proteins | sample Ectturendosymbi3_FD_21664 | JGI IMG/M metagenome (IMG submission 21664)
GATCTTTGGACCAATTTTCACAACTCATATGCTGACCATACTTCGGTTTGTTTTTTGTGAACTCTTCACATATTCACATTAGAATATTTCTTTTTGTTAAATCTTTTGGGATCTGTTGCTATATCTAAAATTCTTTTTATTTATCCTTTTGGGATCTGTTGCCATATCTGAAGTCCTACTAGGCAAGGATGAGTTCATTTCTGAAAACATGTTCTATTGAATAGCTCACTTATGTTTGGAATTGTTCTTTGGGGTGTGTCCATCTGGAACATACTCCTTTGGTGAAGGCTAATTTTGCTACTTGAGGATTATCTGCAAAAATAGAGAGTAGCTTGATGTCTTGCACCTAACCATGAAGTTTGTTTTTGATGAATAGATCTTTGCATGATTTTATCCTGATTACTGTTCCAAAGTAGCATTCACATTAATCTGTGATTTTTACGCAAGTGTGTAAAAACCTTTTCTGTATCCCTTTAATTTTCACATAGATCTAGATTAATTATGAATGAATCAGTGCAGTGGCATGAGATTGAAATATGTACTACTCAAAAACTGTCTGTTATTTGTTATGAGAACTACTTGTGTTTAATTTTATTGTCAAATTTTTGTTTCATATGATTGAATATCATGTTGCTACTGTTGCGATCAGAAAGCCCGAGTGGCAAGTTCGCAAAGCTTCACACTGCGGCAACAAGCAACAATAGAGATCACAGCCATGATCACTCTTCGCGTACGCTAGTCGTTATGTTCAATCGTTCACGTGCTAGTATCATCAGAGATTACACTCCATGATCACTCTATTATTGCCTGTTCGCACCCTGTATATATGGATGTAATTCTTCGAGCACATCCCGTTCATGGCGAATCACACATTCAACGCAACGCCAATGGAGAGGTTGCAAAAGTACTCCTTTCTGTACTTGGTCAATTTGCCATTTTTATATTCTGCAAGAATGTAATGATTCTGTGCTACAATCTGTCAAATTTTGTGTTGAGCATGAACAACAATTGTTTTGCAGTTGGTAGTGCATTTGTTAGAAAAAAAACAGAACAATACAGACAGTCCCTACTAGAATTGAAGGCTTCTTGATGGCTACTCATATACAATAGGTACAAATTTAGCACATAAGATCAAAAATTTTAATACATTTGCATACCTATTCTGAAGTTGTACCTGAAAAACAAGACTTGCCTGGACAAAATTGCTACATGCATGGACATGTGCAAAATGCCAAGTGTAGAATACGCAATTCCACTACCCTAGCGCAGACCATGATAACATACCATAGTTATCACTGGATTATAATAGAACTGAAAGAACGCATGATCACAGAGGTAGTAGTCATTTCCAACCATATGCAGGCATCAGGACCATCAGAGTATTTGATAAGGTGGTGCTACATAATTTATGGTTTTGCAGATATATCATATTTTTCACAGTGTTTAGAGAAAATCGTAACCTAATCACACAAAGGGTCACACATGAAAAACAAAGATTACAGTAGTTATTATTAACTGGAGGTATATAGATGGTTGGCAGTAGAGATCGACTGATATGGCTTTTTTCGGGCCAGAACCGATATATCGGCCATTCATTGACCAATAGCCGATACCAATAACCGATATTTCCAAAATTTTAAAGTCTTGTTTTGTATTCCATTACCAAAAATATTATGTATTCTATGCCTTACCTTTTTTTCAAAATCAGGATTTATGAGCTAAAATTTTTCAAATTGCAGCAATTTCAATATTTTGCTAATTTTAATTAATCTGATCAATGGTGATGTTTTTGTTTCGGCGGCGACGACCGATGTGTGCTCCATGGTTCATCTTCTCTGCTTGTTTATGAAAACGCACAGTCTGCTGGCATTGCTGCAAGATAACTGCCTTGACTTGGTTCATTGTGTTTTCTTGTGCAAGTTGTCTGCATGCATGAGGAATACAACAGCGTTTTGTCAATACCTACTAAGGCCGATTAAATGGCCAATACGATATTTCAGTAAAATCTAAATATCGGCCCAATATATCGGTCTATCTCTAGTTGGCAGTGTCAAAAGTGTCTGCTCACTTGACGCTACTTTGGTGGATGTAGTAGATAAATCTGAAATAAAAGCAGATTCATAGTGTCATGATTTGTGTCTATTCGGTGTCAGCTCATTTGGACATAGCTTAAATTGTGTGAATTACAAGCCCAGGAATGAGGCTGAAGTCTNTGGGATGCTGGAATTTTNCATCACTCCCTTTGTATTGAAAACCTTGGATTACTGGAAGGCTGCTTCTCAATTTAGATCCAAGCATTGTTCTTTTTTATGCAGTCCATCTCCATCACAGAGGCATACACTTAATTGTTTTTTTAACTCATTTCTTTTCGTCCCTCATATGTTAACCTTGGTGCATTCTGAAGCCACTGCACCAGTTGTTGTGAATACATTGAGATTGAATGATGATATTTCAATCTCAGTGACTCTTTGTTTGCATGTCATCTTTTTCATGATGCTAATAGATTTGTGAGTATATCCAATATGATTAGAGATCTGTGAGATAAGAAGGGTGATCCTCATATCAAAGTGAAGACATCAATTGCCTTCTTGCTCAGTTAAGCTGGTAGTGTAAAACATGTGTTTTTAGATACTTCAGACAACTAGGTTTTAAATGATCAGAGCATGTATTCTGAATGGCCATCAGTTACAAATGAAGTTTTGGATATTAACAAGTGCCGTAGTGTGTTGAACACATATGGTCCTCAAGTTGGAAAAGAAGTGGCAAGATCTGTTGTTTCAAGTCTTTTAGGTATTTGTTTTGTGGCAGACCCTGTCAGCTTTTACAACTGGAATGTAAATGTTTTTTTTATGATGTCGAATTAGTGCTACTGACCGCAACACAGGTAATTCGAACTAAATTAACAAATGAATGTTGGGCCACTTGCCCCAACACAGGTAATTCGAACTGAATTAACAATAGTTTACCAAAGATGGCACTTGTTAAGCCTGGGACGTTTACAGATTATTCATACAAATGCCCAAATAATAAAGATCCTGTCTTGATGTTCCCACTTATTAGAGTGATAGTTGTTTGTTTGGTTAATACATAAGATATGGAAAAGTGAGAAAGACAAAGTAACATTTTTTTATCAAAGGCATTGAAAACTATTTTTGTTAGGATGGTTTCTTGCGACATGTGTTTTATTCACATTGATTTAAAATTACAGGTCATGGGCCACAACAGAGTTTTCCACCACCTTTATCTACTGATGCACAGGTAAACAGAGCTGTTCTTTGCCAACATAATAGTATACTGTATTTTGTATTAAGATAACCTCTATCATTACTAGTGAAAAATATGTAGCATTGATTTGTGTACAGAGAATTGCAAAACAACGAATTTGTCTGTTATCATGCTTAGTTTTTTTGCAAGTTAATTCCTGCATGTTTTTCTCCTGTACATAGACATGCTTTTCTCTATCTGGTTTTGTTGTTGTTGTATTTACTTAGTTGATCTGACGTTGATTCAATACATTTTGTTACTTTTTTAGTACATGTGATTGATATGAAACATCAATTAAAAATTGATTTGTGCTAACAGCAGGAATGGCTAAGAAGTTGACCCATATGGTGTTTCAGCAACCCTCTTCGATTCAAACATTTTAGAACACAATTGTCAATTTGCTAAATCTGGAGTTTCTGATGATTTTATATTTTCATCAACATTAAATTAATTTCTGCTCTTTAATGGTGTTGTTTTCCCTCTTACCTGATCCACATTACTTTGTGATTTGAGCCACAAAAATGCAGGAATAAATCATTACTATTACCTGTAGTAACTAATGTTTTAACTTTTCATGGGGTTCCTAAACCCACTTTGTAAAGTCATTTAACTTAAATACACTCTGCTAGGAGTTGAATTTATTTGGTTTGGATTGCCAACTATACTTCCAAAAAAAAGAAAATTCCTGGTGGCAAAAAGCTTTTTTCTCATAACCTGTCTTTACCATATGCCATGTGGCAGCATGCTTCACTCTTGCCATACAGATGTGTTCTCATGTGAATCTGAAGAACAGCCTTAATATTGGATTTGGACTGTTTAATTAAGAGTGCACTGTAAAAAAGTAACTTGAGTTTTATTTTGTGACAAGCTATTGTTTTTAGTGGTGGTTTGTAAAAACACAAATGTTTCTTTGATGAAAATTTTTTTAAAGTAGAAGACAAACTTTCTGAAAGACCAGCTTAGTGTCACCTAGCTGTGTTGCTGTCCAAATTTGTAGCCAAGGTTGTTCTCTTATTTCAAGGTGTTTTTGTACTGTTTAAAATTTTTTGAGTATTCCAAAAAATCTGTCAGATTTTTAACATACATATTTATTTTAGTAACTTGTGGGAAAATGGCAATTGTGAGTTATACTCACTTGGTATAACCTGGCCTTTTTTTGTCATCAACATAATTTCACTAATCACATGCATTCCAAGAAGTCATTTCCAGTTTGCTTAAGAAAATATCAAAACTCTTTTTGAGAAAGCAGCAAAGCTTCTGCAAATGCTTTCAATGTATGTAAGGCTACTTGCTTTGTACACAATATGTACAATGCTCATAGCAAAACTACTTGCTTTCAATAATGTATACACTACCAGAAAATATCAAAAGGCAGCTAAACTACTTGTTTTCAACAATGTATATAATGCTTTCAGCAGTGGGAAACTACCTGTTGTGTAAGTTCCTCTGTTCATATCATGGGTTTGTCAGCATGACACATTTTTTTACAATTTTCAGTAAGACTAGCCTAGTAGCTCCTTTCCTGTCCAAAGTGGGAAACATATACTGGACTAGACATTGCTGATACATAAAATATAATAAAACTTGATGAAATGCAAGTACATATTGCCTGTGTATGAAGGGGGTGTGTGTAATTATTAGTGCTTGGAATAGATTTAATTCCTCTTTGCAGTATGGTTGCCCTTTTATTAAATGTCCGTTGTTGTTCTTAAGTTTTTGAGTAGCTCTATCTGAGATCATAAAACATGTTGCTAGATTAGTGAAATACTGGTATTTGTGGAATTGTGAAAAAGTGTTATTTTTTTATACCAGGCAATGTTATGTTTTCACTATTTTTTAAACTTTAACCCAGGGATGCCACATTTTTTGTGAATGTTGGTAGCGCACACATATGACATAAGCTTTACCATACAGCATGGGCATTCATATGCATGAAGTATAAAATGTTAAAAAAATTTTAAAACGTTCACGTACTTCAAGTTTTTGGTCACACGGCACAAGTGCGTGATCATGATCACATGTCTGCACCATTGCTCTAACCACTTCATCAAACTTGACCTGTATGAATTAATTGACAGTCAGATGCTGTGATCTGTCCTAGCAACATGGAAAATGACTGATAATTTTTACTTCCAAACCCATCATTGAAAATAAAAAAGTTTTGAATGTTTTGTTTGTTTCATAATTTTTTATTTAAATGATTGCATACAGTCCTTAGAATCAGATCAAATTATGTTGGTCAACTACATCTTCGAAATTATTTAGGTAATCACCATATAAATCCTAAGTTTGGTTAGTGTTGGTATATTGATAAATGTTCAGGTGATTCAGTCCAGTTTGGTTTGATGAAGATTGCATTTGCAAAGATAATTTTAAACACATTTTGCTATATAACAGGTAAAATGGAGTATGGAGGTAATATGCTTTGGGCTCACATTACCATTGTCTGAGCATGACACATTAAAAGACAGTGTCAACCTATACCTTGATTGGATGACTGTGTTGACCACCCAGAAGCCTGGAATACCATTGCCAATTCAACGTGAACCACTTCCTTATGTGCAAAAAATGATTTGTCATCTGCAAAATCTGTTTATTCTGAGGTATAACCAGCATTTTGAAACAAAATTTGCATATACTCTGATTTTCGCATTACTGTGCTGTAATTTAAAAAATTACTGACAAAGAAACTGGGTGAATTAATGCAGATAAGAACTTTTTTCTGTTAAATTCGTAGACCCTGCTATTGTAACAACTGAGTCACTTTCATTGGTTTGCATAAAATTTGTATATTGTGTTTTGTTTCGAAAGCACACACCCAGTTGTAGATGACAAATGTCATTATCTCAAAACTGTATTGTTGATGCAGTTGTTTTTATTTGAAAAAGTGTTTTTGGTATTCAAGGACAATACTATGTTTTAATGTACTTGGGGCAGTAGAAATCTGTGGTTTGAGAAACAACTGTATAATGATATTTTGTGGCAATGGTTATTCCCATTTTCCAAATGCTTTCAATGCTTCATTGTTAAAGCCATTAAAGATAGAAAGGAGTTTAGTTTGTGATAGACGGATATTTTCCAAATTCTGCTGCTTAAACCAGATCTTAAAAACAATAGTTTTGATTAAAAGAAATGATAATGTAAAGTGCAACCTATTCATCTTTTTTATATGATGTGCTACTACACAAGTAGAACTTATGTAGACAACTCATACACGTTTCACCTTCATGATTCCATTGTCCTATGTGCTCAACTTATGTTGTGGAATTCCGGTTGTACACTTATTTGCTTCATTAAAGCTTGAAATATATTGTCCCACTGAGCTTTGTGATTAGTTTAATTTTGGTAGCTTGTGATGTATCAAAATGTACCCCCTCGAACGCTGAGGGTTGCGCTTTGAGACTGAAGAATTGGGTTTGTTTTATGTACCGTATTTTTCGGACCATAAGGCGCACTTAAAATCCTTTAATTTTCTCAAAAATCAAAAGTGCGCCTTATAATGCGGCGCGCCTAATGTATGAATCTGATTGTTGATTTCTCACCTAGAACCAATTGTATGTGGTAAACGGTGCTATTTATTTAATTGCTAGTTACCATTTTTTTGTAAACAGGACATCGTGTTACGCAATAAATCAACAATTGCAATGAGTAGCGTCCTAGAGGAGCTAGCACATACCACAGATCACACTGCATTACTCCACGAAGCTCCTGACTACATTGGCTCACACCCAATCAAACACGCGCATAACTTTTATTTTATTCTGATCGTGTCTGGCGCATTTGGCATGTGGTGACAGATTAAACTCCCTCGTATGTAGCGCGACAGATTAAACTCCCAGTGGCGACTCCGGAACTCGGGAGTTATTGTGAAAGAGTTGAATACAGTTTGACTTGTCTAAGTTTTGCTTCATTTAATGCGCCTTATACTCCGGTGCACCTTATATATGAAAAAAAACAGCTAGCATTCAATTTTTGATACTGCGCCTTGTAACCCGGTGCGCACTATGGTCTGAAACAATACGGTATGTTGTTTCTATATGTATTGTGGTTTATAAAACAGCGTTTTGTTTTTAACTGACTGATTTTTGTGCGAAGTTTTATGGTCAGTTTGTCAGTACCAAGCGCATTTTTAAATTAAGACTTGAAAATATACCTGGTTCATACTAAGCTCTGTCGTAATTTTGCTGCATGGCACTCTTTAGTCACGAATAACAGGATTTACAGAAATTAGTGCTCGATTGTTGCCAGCTCAAAATTGTGCTCGGTGATTGACTTCGTTAATATCCTGTAAAAGAAATCTATTGCATGTAAGAAAAACATTAAATGAAAGTAAGTTTGCTATCTTCCGGTTCTAAGCTTATGTTAGATAATGTAAAAACTATGTAATCCGCTAAACACAATTTGCTTGTATTATCTCAAACCAATAACCACCTGCATTGCAGGTCAGATGGCAATACAGGAGTTCAGCTTGGTTTGTGCCAGACTGTCCTCCGCGCAATTCAGGCTCTTGCTCACGATGCTAAAGCTCTGGACAGGACAACGTGGGAGACAATCTTAATGTTCATGCTGAAAGTCTGCGACAATATGCTTTCGCCCCCGTGCCAACCAAGTATGCAAATTTGCTCACATGCTTGCTAAAACAATTTGATCACATCCTTTGAACGTTGATGGATAAGCTCTGTAGGGTTTTTTTAGGCGATTATTGAAAAGAAAACCCCAGCATTATTAATAAGGATAAGTAACACCAGTGGACCAAAGTAGACCGTTGGCAGGTCGCCAATTTCTGCTTTGCGCTGAGTTTTTGCTGTGTTTTATGCAACTCAAGCCGAAGCAAACAGTTTGAAGACTGTATTTAATTGAAATGTTGTTATAGTATGGATATCCTGCTGATCTAGGTTTGTTTGAGTTTGAATGGTGGTTTTCTCTTCAATAAATGTTTTTTTTCACCACAGATAGCCTATCAGAACAACTCTGTGATCAGCTGATGCAGACGCTGGCGGACATATGGCTTCTGGCTTGCTCCTGTTGCTTTCCTACACCGTCGCTTTGGAAGTCGGCACGCGAACTTCTGTGCAACTGGAGACATCACGTGCCTGTAGTCGATTGCTGGGCTAGAACTACAGCTGCACTGACCTCGAGGCAAGCAAAACAAGATGCGTTTTTGAGTAACAGCATCGGCAAAGCTATATCAGAATCTGATCTATTCAACTGATTGCTCTGTATGCTGTGCTCACTTGATAATGATCAATCTTTCTTATGAAGGACTGTTTCACGTCACTTTTGGCCATGCTTCCGAATTCCTCTGAAAGCAGAGCACTATCGCAGGTAGTGACGCGCATTTTGCGTTTTTCTTTTTGAAGCGACTGGTTAGTCTCGCTTCCTCATATGTTATTGCGAAGCAAATGTATGTGCTCCATTTCAATCTTCTGTCTCGGCGTTATGCGACCTCTTGCAACAGTGATCAAGACTGCGCAGTGCGAACTCTTTGTAAGATTCATGTCCTTTTTTCTGTCTTTTCTCATCTGATTTTTTCTTGTAGATTGCTGAATTTTCTGTACGGTCCAGACTTTCCACCGTTTAAGGTGCCGGAAGAGGATATGAAGTTCATTCCTAAGTCGATGACAAACGAAACGGTTGCCCAAACCTGGTTCCGACTCTTGCATATTATCGGGTACTTGGTCACTGAAGTTGTTTTGCGCACTTGCTTTTGTTTTGATCAAAGTGATCTTGAAAAAGTTGCGACGCTTGTTTTGCTGACGTCGAAATCTCTATTCACCACCTCGCCTCACCATTTGCTTATCCAGAACCGTCGCCAGAAAGTCTTTGATAATGAGGCTTAACGTTTGTGCAGGGGGCTTGACTTCTGAAAATTTGACGAAAACTCCACAGATTTAAGTGTTTCGTATTTCAATTCGGGGGACCTTGGAACTTAGTTTGGGGGTCTTCTTTGGGGGCCTAAGACCCCCCCCCGGTTATCTTTGTTGCGAATGGTTTCAATGGCAATTATGTGAATGTGCAGGCGGCTTGTACCGCATGACGTCTTCTATTTGTTTTCTTGCAAACTTGTATTTTGTTCCTTGCGTCTTCGTGCAATATTTGTTTCTCAACTTGCCTTACGGTTTTCTGTGCAAATCTGGCGCAAGCAACTGATACACGAAAATTGTACGAACGGCACGTCAGCAAGTAACCGATTTCATTTTCTTCGCAGTGACCCCGTTGAACTTTGCAATTCCAATTTCATCACCAAAGCTCCGAAGTTCGTGGAACACATGATGAGCACCGAAAACGTCAACGATGTGTCCCAACACCCGAGCCTTCGAATGCTTCCTTACATCTTTCTTAAAGCTATGAAGGGCGTGTCAGTATTGGTGGACGCCTTCCTGGGTATTGGATGAGTTGGCACGAGAACTGGAATAAGACTGCAAACGATATTTTTCGTGTTTCCTTTATTGCTGGTCAGAAAAGTGTATTTTTGGCGGAACTAAGCTTTTCTGCCCCTTCCCACTGTTTTTTTAATAATACTGTGGTTCTGTTTTGCCAACCTGGTTATAAGCCGTCCATACACTTACTGGTCTTACTCACCAGTACAAAATAAACTAGATTTAAAACAAATTTAAAACCAAAATGAAACAGATTGGTAAAAAAATTATAATCGACAGCATCCACTTGCAGCGTTTCACCTAAAAACGCTTGCACAGAAAAATGTAACTAACTTTTCACATGAAAAATACTTGCGCGCATAAAAAGAAAAAAATACAGCTTTTCACATAAAGGATAAGACGTGCAAAAAAGTCTTGCTGCACACTGCCGTGTGACATTTTTCGGTAGCGCGTTAAAACTAGTTCTGTCGCGCTGCAGTCAGCCTGTGAACTGCCACGATGAGTGATGCTGATCTAGTTAGCATATGATCTCACTCCAGTTTCGGTTCCGGTACATTGCGCAATCCATATTCGATGAACGTAAGAGCACGCGCTGGCATCAATGCTTACCACCTCCGAAAAACTTACAATTCTTTCCTGACAGTTTTCGTTCGGCGCGCTGTTGTGATTTTGCTGAGCGACGGAGCTCATGCGCGTTGTTTGAACAGGACTGAGCAACCAAGGAAAATACGAGGTCACCTATCCCCGTCTCTTGCTGCAAATATCCACCCCCATCACGCCGACCACCGCGCGGAAGTCTGGAAAGAATAAGAAGGTTTGCAGATATTTTGCCCTCAACGCGGTCGTTCTGTAGCAAGGGGTGTCCAAAGTGCGGCCCGCGGGCCCATTTCACATGACCCGCGGCTATGGTTTCAGGTTGTGTCGTATGCGGCCCGCTAAACTAAACCATAAATTACGCTTTTGTGTCGGAGCGACAGCAGTTTCTCGATACCTACGACGGTTCCCGTTGTGTTTTAATAAGCCGAGAACGAACACGAGCACGAAAGTCACCGCAAAATAATGTTTCTTATTCCAACCCGAAACAAAATGCCCGAAGTTTTCTGGCCCAGTGGTCCTCAAACGGGTGCCAACTGACTCACTAAGGCAGGAATTTTTAATTCCTGGGAGGAACTTTGCTCCAGGGAGGAAAAGCTGCGGTTGAACAAAACTTAAGTTTTTATTATTTTTTTATTCAACACAAAAAACTGCACAGCGAGGTTGGTTTAGATGGGAATCTCTGCAGTGTACAAGGTGCTTTAACTTGAGTGACTGACGTTATAAATAGCCTCTTTGGTTCACAATCGTCTATTGTTTCTTCACAGTAGGTAGTGTGAAATTTTTGCAATTACATTTTTGTTGGTGAGAAATTGACAGCGTTTGGGTTCGTAAGGGGGGAATATAACAAAAACTTTAAGAACCACTGTTCTAGCCTAAAAGAAATTCCGAAGGGAATGCTGCCCTCGCGTGCCTTCACACGATCAAATTCGGCCCCCTTTGAAAATAGATGGAACACCCCTGATCTACAGTGTTCCTTTTTGACGTGCGTGCATGTGAGTGTGTGTGCGCACACATCTGTTGCTGGCAAAGATTTTCTTGTCTTGCTGTTGAACGCGAATTTTTGTAGGAGTCGCTGATGGAAGGTACAGTCTGGAGCCGTCGATCTACTGTTCGCTGTGGTTATGAGTTGGTTTTATGTTGCGGGTCAACCAAGCATGGTGCTGATTTTGCAAAAAGAAGTTATCTTCCAAAGCGAGTTTCGGCCGGTCTGGTTGCCACCTGCTTTTTTTTGGCCTTGAACGAAAGAGGACCCGGTGGTAATGCACCGAATCACAGAGAGAAATTCGTGGAATTGGCAGCAAGGTTTCGTTTTCGTGGCGGTAAAAACGCTGTACCAGCGACCTCAAAAACTTGCTCAAGCGGTTTGAGTTAAACTGTCTTGCTTTCCAGACGCGATGGAATAAGTGTCATCTGTTCAGGTCTCCAGTGCGGTGCAGTGTTTCACTTTTTGAGCTGCTGTTGATACGTAGTGCAGCAAGAATGATCTGAGTGTTATTTTCGGATTAGCTTTCGTTTTAGACTGCTTCAT
>JGI24158J21664_10011515_pt1 | contig 11768 bp, 7 predicted proteins | sample Ectturendosymbi3_FD_21664 | JGI IMG/M metagenome (IMG submission 21664)
GTAAGCTTCTGAGGAATCTGCCTGCTTTCTGCTTTCATTCTTCTGCGACGATTAAAACTTGCAAACGTATCTATTTTTCATAGTTAAAGGCCACAAAGATTGCGCCAAGTAAGTCAGTCACAGTTTATTGACGGGTAAACTAATTTCGCGTTTTCCAACGCATCATCAGTCCTTGAACGAATCGCAAATCGTTGGTCCGCCAATCATTGGAGAACCGATCTATGGTGCGTGCATCACTTTAGCTAATGCAGCTGCGGTTTTTTTTAAACTAACACATCTTTCGTTTGTTTACAAACCGTAGCCCGAAACCCAGTTTTCCTAGAAACCAGGAACTTTGCGGTTGAGAGAGTGGTTGAAATGCTGTCAGCGGGGCATTGGCCGACGTTATGACCTTGTTGATAATGACTTGCGATCGACTCACTAAACCGCGAGTTTGGTAAAACACACTGTGTAAGGAAATTTCCGTTCGAGAAGAAGAAAAAGTACTTGTGAACAAAAACTTTGAACAGGAATCAGCGGAAATAGAAACGTGAAGCACTAGAAAACGAACTTGAATGCGAAACTTCAGCTTTTTCATACATTCTTCTGTTGCTCTGCAACGAAACGAAAATCGGTTCACCGCTTGTGTATCTATCTGTTTATTCCCCTCTTTCCATAAATTCTTTCGCTTTTGTTTGGGTAAAGGCCAAACTACGTTCTGCGACTTGCTTTTTGTGGGGCTTGCTGACGAATGAAAGTCACGAAAACTGTTTCGTGTCGATTGGTGAACATCACTGGTTGTGGCGAATAATTAGGCATGACTATGCTGTCCACTGCTGTTAATTGATATGTTTATGTTGGTCTGTAAGTTGTCGTGCACTGCTAATTGTTCTTACACAGTAGGAATAGTATTGGCGTGCCTACTCGAAAACTTAGAGAATCCTCTCTTCTGCGAAGTGCGTATGCAAGTGTTTAGTAAACGCTTGTAGATATTATTAAATTGGGAATGAAGTAAACGTACTGGGATGAAACGGAAAGACTTGAGCCTAATGTGGATGCTGCTGAAATGAAGTAAACAGCTCCAATGAAACGATTTTGTCAGCAGTTCCTTCCTGTACATTTGACCAAAACGTATTCCATCATTTGCCATTGCCTGGGAACCTGTCGGAACGGCTTTGTGATCTCAGCATTTCGTCCCTGCCTTATGAGCGAAAAGGACGTTTCTGCCGCGTCCGCTGTCCGTTGGGGATGAGTCATCAGGAGATATAGTGTGCAAAAAGTCCAAACTGGGCCATCCATCGGGATTAAGCGTATTGCATCCGGGCAGGGGTCGGACAGGTCTGCGGAACTTGTATCCGCTATAGAGATGAGTTGAGGCGAGGTAGTCTTTGGAACAAACCGGAATTGGGAGCAAATGTCGCCAAACATACAATTATGTCGCTAAACATACAAATGATCAGCTTGCTTGTCCTGCAGGTGCCAACGCGCTGCTCCCTAGAGCGCGCTACGGTCAAACTTATGTAACGACTGTTATTGCGACCCTTTCTTTAAATTTTGAGTAAGGAAAGATTGGTGAGAAGTCGTCGGCAAACTGTCGTCGGTTGTTGTCATTCTTTAGCACTCTTTCAAATCAAATCAAATGAAAAAGCACGGAGAACAAAATGTTGCAGGGTGTGAAGTGGGACAACATGAATTATTGCCATGGTCTTTAAACTAACCAGGATGCTTGCTACAGTCAACAAAATCCGNATACTCCTGCAGTATTTCATTCGGTTGCCACCAGTGAAATCGCAAACAGTTGAAGTGCGTCACTTTTCCCGAAAATGGGAAAAACGTTTGTGAAGGTTTGCGAGACTGGTTCGTTGATCATTGCAGTTTCGTTTTCTCATGCTGTTTGCAAAACCGCTTTACTTGACACTGTGCTTCTTTCTTGTTGCTGATTAAATTCAAACTCCTGCGCAATTGCTCCAAGCCGAATGATCTGAGTTTCCGTTAGGATTTGACGGGGCAGTCAGTCGGACGTTTTTCACTAGATCAATTGTTGTGGCAGTATGTTTTAAGTCTGTTAACGCACTGATTTCATGTTGGATGGACATGTAGGTATGTGTATTTACTTTTCGCCATCAGAAATTATGGCAAGCATAAAATCGCAGTGCATTTAAGAGAAATCTTACGTGACTTCCTTTAAATAATCCATCATCGGTTGTTTTCCACTGTTAGGGGTGCAGGGCGAAAATAACTAGTCCAGTGAAGCTTGTTTTGGCGATGGATTTCAATGATTCGATTGTCCGGTTGATTGAGGACGCACGGTTTTGTTTACCGCACTGAAAATGTTTTTGTTTACTTTACACGACAGGGAAATTATTGCGTTGAGTCACAAGCTTGCGACAAAAATATTTTTGTCCACCGCCATCGGCGGGAGCACAAGTTGTTTGCTGAGATCCGGGCTTGACGTGACGTTTCGGACTCGATTCTTTTTTTCTGCGCCACCTAGTTACGCCGTTGTCAGCAGCTTACTCAACGAAAACACATTTTTAGATATTCGCAATGTCGACAAACCTCGGCGCCTTGTAAGCTAATCCACTCGCTCTGCTGCGTTCAGTGCTTGAAATAGTGTCGACACGCGCATTTCCTGCTTGCGGTTGTTAAAAATTCTTTGCTTCAAACTTGTGTTTTACAGCGACTTTATAAACTTTATGACAGCCAGCCAGCCAACTGTGCTATGGTCGTAACAGTGCTACCGCGAACTGTATCTCGTAAAACGATTTATGAGAATTGCAGATGCGCGAACAATTACAAGAACTACAAGACAAAGTCTTGTGTGCCTTGCGTGACAACGCACTGTGGCGTTTTACGAACGTCGATCATCCATTTTCGTTGTCCAGCCACTGCGTGCTTTCGGCAACAAACTTGTGATTCGATCTATCAGAATTACGCTTCCTTTTCGCAGCTACTTGTTTATCGCCCAAAGCGATGAAACGTTGACCAGCTTGCAGTGAAAAAAGCTTTTATTTCCCTTTGATATCGACACGAAGCTCCTGAGTGATCACCAAAACGGTTATTTTGGTCAGTGGTGACGTAGCGGTACGAAGTCCGTTTCAATCGGTTGCGAAAGAAAATACCAACGCTAGTCACCAGAAACGTCGAGTCCAAAGTCCAGCTATATTAGCTCGGTCTTCCGCATGGAATGTTATGGCTTATGCTGCAGGATGTTGGCCTGGTATTGGTTGTCAGTCACCGGAGACTGCAAACCTATCACGGAAGAATTGTTTCGATCTTGTTATCAAACGTTTCAAAATTTGCGGAACTAACCTGAAGTAGCTAAAATTGGTATTCAAAATGTTGTTTTCTCATTCTTTGAATGAATGAAAAAAAAAGTTTTATGGTGGCTCAAAGAAACTACTGGGCAATCATAACAAAGATTTTTTTGCCGGTTTTGAAAGAAGATGAACGATTGCGATTTAGTCCTATGTGCTTTTTGCGCTCCAGCCATCAGAAGCATTTCAACCGAGAGGAGGTTTAAACCTTCATGAGCACCTAATCTATTTTTCCGCCCCTGTACGTCGGTTTGTTGCGTGACAAACCTATCGTGCCGCGATCTTTACGTCCCATCGCAGCGTGGCAGCACAACAGGGTCTATTTGCTTCGAAAGAACGCTACCGCCGATCGCGTTCGATTCAGTTGGACTTTGGATGCTGGATGATACAGATGTTTATGAATTTGCTTGTCGGTTCGGTAGCGTTCGGCAATGTGGTATTTGGGGTTGCTGCAAAGATTTCGCGTTAAGCGAACCACTAATAAACCTAATGCAGATATCTTCGGTCGAATCAGGCAAATCATATTCCCAGTGTACAGTCGTGTGTTCACCAAGGTTTGATGGGTGNCTGATAAATTATTTAGGCTAAAATGGGAAATATTGTCCAACTTTACCTGTTAGAAAACATAGTTCAGTCACGAATCCCATGCACTGAGCCAGTGGACAATTCATTTCTTATTGAACAATATGTAGCTAACCTCACTAGCATTGCAGTTATTCTCCTGTGCACCTAATTTACATCTGACTTGAGTTCATGATTGTGATAGCGACATGGGAAGCAAACTCAATTATTTGCACCGACTCTGTAGTTAGTCGTCGTTCTGTAGATCTGAGCTAAAAGACGTGCTGTTTGTAAATTTTATGTGAGAACCATTTCAATCTCATGATTCTTGGGAAGTTTGCCCCACAGAAACCCATTGCGCCACCGATGGCCAGATGGTGACAGATGTTCTCTTCTCAGGCGTTTCCAACACTCAGCAGAAAAATCTCGAGCGAACTACGATAGCGACGTCCATGCAGTTTGTCAATCATGTTGTTTTCGATTGTTTTACAAACATTTCGCTTTCTCTTTTTGGCCGCTGCTGTCACTGCCAACAGGATTTGACTGAAATGACCCCGCCAGTTGCCGTGTGACGTTTTCACACATACGAAACATTATAAGATTTGGGAGTTGGTACGCGGTGTTGTTTGTGCAGTAGTCAGGCGAAAACGAACATTTTCGCACAGAGGATATTGTCCAACGAACTGCCTTGACGTGGGAAACTGCATACTGATAAAAGCCGATCGATGAAAGATCTGCTGTATCCCCGATGGGTTGCTTACCGCCCGCCTGTAATACACAATGTCGATCACTTTGGCTGCCTACGCGCGACATCTTAAGTTTCGCATGTTGCCAGCAGCCTCATGAATCACCCTCCGTCTCTTTTCGTGAGCTGGCACCACACCTGACCATCATGTTTGCAAGTCTAATTTCTAAATTTTCTGTTTACAACTCTTCCATCCTTGGTATTCAGCCAAATAGCGTTTGATTTCATCGCTTCGTGTTGCTGAAATGAAGTTAATTGTCTGCTGACACTTCACAATCGTGCGGAAAATTTTGCACAAACAATGGAGTGTTCCGCTTATTTAGGTGGTCTTTAGATCAGAACCGTCGCCATAAAGCGTTCAATACGGGGGGCTTTCCGTCTGTGCGGGGGGTTAACATTCTAAAAATTGACAAAAACGCAGCTGTTTATAGTGTTTCATGTTTCAATTCGGAGGGGCAAGCCCTCCCGTGGCGACGGGGCTGCTTTGGATGTTTATGCAAGTAAACCTGTGCATTTCGTTGCAGGTTTGGGTTGCGTGTACGGCCGCAAAGACGGTCTTTTTCGTCATCGTCACGTGTCAGCGTGCAAAGGCCGGTGGAGAGGGCACGTAGAAGATGCTCAACTCTGTTCACCAGGATGGCACGTTTGCTCGTGGTACGTCTTCTTTTTCGTACATACTATGAGGAATTTCAAACAAACATTTCTGCCAATGCATTCCATCACCTTGCGGAAGAAACACTACGGCATGATGCGAATGAGGCGGCTAACCCTTGAGAGCATCAGCATTAACTTATAACCAGTGTGGACTCAACTGATGTGCTTGGCGCCCTTATGCTTAAAACTTGCTTTCGTTTTTGATTTAACTGTTTACAAGCCTTTGAGAAGTTAGTTTTGTTGAACTGACAGAATTTAAATCATTGGCAAGCCATATGTTGATTTCTGTGAAATACGCGTTTAGTGACTGGTCTTCAAATAAAAAGCGATTTTAAACAGAACATTTAAAGGGGTTTCTTTGAACAGTGGGTTTTGATGTTTTGTGGTTGAAAGTTTTATGAGGGTTCTTGTTACTATGCTGTCCAGGTTCGTTATCAGCTGTGACGCTCGTGACAGCTACTCAGTGTAGACATCCCCAGCGAGACTGGGCAAGTTTCACTGGTAATTTTTTCTGTAGTGTAACATGTTTTTAACGGCGCACGACCTTTGTAATCGCAGGAACGACTCCAAGATCCTTTCAACCATAACCTGGTATGAAGCAACACACACAGAGGGCTGTTACGCGATAAATGCCGCTCAAAACGACGGAGGATGCAAGGCATGCGTCAGCGAAGAGGTAGCGAGCGGCTGCTTATGTGGCTGGGCGTCCTATTTCTTCGTCGACATTCATTAGTTTCCTCTTTCTGCTCCACTGCCAGCAGGTCTATTTTCGGTCTCTGAATTTTTGATCAAAGTGCAAAAAAATCTTCGCCCTTACGTTGCTACATTACCGAAGCTGTCCGTTCCAAAATGTTTTCATAAACATGGCGTACGCGCGTATCTTACAGCTGCATGGTTCAAGTAGCGTTGCTCAAATGTTGCGCGTGGTTTTCACAGTGCGGCGTTTTCTGTTTTTGTTTTGTGTGTTGTTGTTTTGCTATAAAATGCAAACAATGGCTTTAGCATGAACCGGCATTGCCGACATGCTTACAAACTTTTCGTTTTTCCTTATTTTGAGCGGCAGTTGCTAATGTTTGTGATATCTGTAAGGGTTTAGTTGTACGCCTTCAGAATGTTTCGCGCTTTGATACCGCAGCCTTCTATAACGCTCTTGTAGCGTAAGCTTTATTACCTTTTTTGGTGCTGGCGGTAAGCAACTCTTTGTGTATCGTATTTGCACAATGGTGCTGAGTGCAGGCTTTCTGATCTTTATTGAAAACGTTTGGCTGTGTTTGACATAAACACCAAATTGCACGTTTTAAAAAGTGTGGCTTACTGGCTTATGATGATTTTTTGGCTGTAAGTTATACTGTTTATTGTGAACACAACAGGGTGTTGCCAAGCATGTAGCCAGGGAGGCCAATTTAAAAATCATCCTTGTCAAGAACTCAGAGTCCGACTTGTGGACAATTTAAGGGTGTTTCAACTTTCATGAACTACACTAAAAACAAACTTTAAAAAGTACTAAAACTTGTCAATTCATTGAAAAAAAAAACATTTTATATTTGCTGATTTCCAGAAAAAAACGCCATACAAATGTACATTTTGTGGATGATGCTTTAACATGGGGCATTTATTGTTCAGATGTCAAGACGTAGTTGTCGCTTGGAACTACATATTGAACTTACTGTCTACATGCCTGGATGTTGCGTACCACAAGTTCAACTGTTTTATTTTTCTCTCAGGACGACTTGGCTGGCATAGGAGCTGACTGCCCTCGTCAAAGCAGCGCTAGTCCATCTTGCCTCGGCACGGGGAGAATAGACGCTAGCTGCTGTTCAGCAACCGTCGGTTTAGGGCGTTGCAGCTATCTCGCCTACATGTCCGGAGTGCTTTGCTGTCAGGACGAACCTCAAGGTAAACTCGTTTGCATGTCGAACGCGGTGTTCGTGTGCTGCACTGCTGCGTTGCTGAGCGACAACGCGCCACTGCTCTTATGTAAATGAATTGCTGCTTGCGTTGTATCCAGGTTGTCGCAACAAAAAAGATTGAAACACGCAAGGCGTTTGCACCCGTGCCGTTTCGCTCGCTTCGCAAATCACCATAAACACTTGACACGATCTTAGTTCCCCTCCCAAACCGAAAAGTAGCACATGGTCTAGGTAGGTGGTACGTAAAAGCCAAGCTGGGCTACAAGCTAACCGGTGAGAAATGGCAGCAGTCCGACCTTTGCCCGATTTTTGTCGGAATACGCTAGGCGGGAGTCATGTCATTACAAGGCGCTGTTGCATTGTGGGTGAAACGTGAAGGTTGATAGAGCGTGCTTATCTGCTGCACATGTAGTGCTTCTCCGAGGCGTGAAGATTAATAATGCCGCAATGCCGAAATCGCTAGATGCCGAATCGTGCTTTGGGATTTCCGAACAAATATTTGGAATTTTAATTTGGGGATGCTGCTCAACATCGGTTGCAACATGCAAAATGCTAACGCGAGCAACCCCTACAATTCTGTGTCTTTGAACCAAACTTGAGGTCAGTAAGGGTCCTTTGCGTTACGTTAGCTGTTCACTATTTTATGCATGGTTAGGTAGGCACTCGGTCCAATTACCATATTGCCTGCAATTCGCAAGTCATTCAGTTGAGACTTGTGATGATCTGAACAAATTCTACACGTGATGACCGGTTTACAGCTGTTCCTTTGTTTCAAAAACTTGCATCAACAGACTATTATGTGACCAGTCGTTCTCACTCCGAGTGTTGGGCAATTGGTAGTCTGCTGGCACCGAGTTTAGTGAAGTGGAAAAAATAGAGCAAGCTGACTTAAGAATCAAATCTCTTCTCTGCATTTTCCTGGAACAAAGCCAGCTTGTTGGTTGTTGCGTATCGCATATGGATAAAATGTTTGAAGCTCAAACTTACGTGTTTTTCGCGTTCAAAAAAGTAGAAAATCTTTAAATTCTGACTTCGTTTGGGGTAAGTCGTATTTTGGGTTTTCATTAGGGATAATCAGCAGAGGATATAGTTAGCCTACAGCGTTCTTTTGTTTGTTTTTTTTTTGCAATTTTGGTGTGGGGAGTAACGCTAAAGAACCACGCAATGCTGCAGGTCAACTGCATAAAAGATGTAGAACGGTTTTGCGAAAGAAACGCTACTGGTGATGAGGTAAACAAGGCCTGCTTAAGATATCTTAAGTAGGCCGTGAGGTAATGTTTCATAGGCTCGCACAGTGATAAACGTGCGCATAGCTGAGAAAAGATTACATCGTACTTTACTTTTTGCATTGCCACAGCCTCTTCCATGAAAAACCGCTAAGTAGTTCCCTTGCAATTCGTGACTAATAGCCAATGAATCAGCCACCGTACTGAACTGACACATAATTTGCCGTGCTAAAAGCTACTGAACGCTCAAAAATCCTTAGGCTATTTTGAAATACTAAAGTAACGGAGTCAGCTGCCTCGAATGACCTTGTTTTTTCAGAAAACCAGGTCCGAAGCTAGTTGTCTTTCATTTTACCTGTCCGTAATATTCGCTTTAATAAAGGTTTGAGTAAGCCGTCATTAAGCATGGGGCGACACATCAATTCTTCAACGTGGAGATGTTCAGCTGCATTCAAATAAAAGGCAGCGTTTATCACGCCCCAACACCCACTTCTTCACTTGGTTTCAAATGTAAAATGTGCTACAGCTATGGGCAAAAAGCTCTAGCGTCGAAAAGAGACAAATGTTGGCGTTCGTGGTCGGTGGATGCGTTCGCCAGAAACATTTTTTCAGTCAAAGAGCTGAAACCAATCAACCCTTTGAAACGAACTGTAGAAAGAGTGTGTATTCTGGCTGTAAATTATCTATGAGGTCACAGCCTCTGTCATCCGTCGTTTTTTTGCAAGAAAAATTATACTGGCAGCTCAGTTAAAATATTTTAGTTTTTTTATCACTACCTATAATAAATCAGTTTTGAAGGCTCCTTACAAAAAATGCGTTCTTTCCAGATTTCCCTGTTGCTTACTCTGCGCTGTGTTCAGATTCACGTATAGCTTTAGTGAAGGTGCAGACGTAAATGGTTTATGTGTTTTAGCGCCGGTGACATAAAATATTTACTGACAGTGTTGGAGAACCTGCTGCTACAACCTTCAAAAAGCAAAAACATTTTCAGGTTCTTCTCCGATCATTGCTACGTCGCCCGAAGCGACAGTCAGGGTGCCGACGGGCACGCAGGTTAGCCTGCATTGTCAAGCGACCGGCGAGCCTCTTCCCCAGATCACGTGGTACCGCAACGGCTATCCGCTGGAATCAGGCGGAGCGGAAGTGAATGTGAACAACGACGGCAAAGTGGCGTCATCGTCGATGGTCATAGGGGGGGTTGCATCAAAACACGAGGGTCTCTACCTTTGCAGAGCGAAAAACAAGTGAGTTGCATTGGGTAATCGCTGCAAGGAAACGGGCCTTTAAGTTTGTAGTGTGTGCTATGGCTTACAAAACTTAGTATTTCGTCCATCTTTATAAAGACAGTTACTCGACGGACAAATCTTCTCCGTTACGCTGGCATTTGCTTTTGAAAACGCGAGATTTGGGTAATGCCCAACTAAAGCTTTTCCTGTTAAAAAATCCACGTTTCCGTGAAACGTGGCCAGCGCTTCAGAGTTTGAAGTAAACAAAAATCCCTTGTCACCAACTTGTATTGCTGTGTTGCAGATCAATTCCTAAACTCTTTCACATGCTATAATTTAGTGCCAGACTGCACGCTAGCTACAACGTTTAACAGCTGAGATGACCTTGTTATTTTTTGTTCATTTTATATTCGGCACAAAATTCTTTTTCTTTCTCCCAAGCAAAGCAATGCCGCAGTTTGCGCAACGAACACCGAGTGCGTTCAAACAAAGGCCAGCTCAGTTTTCTTGACGACTTCGGCGTTGGCCTTACGTAACCTAGCGTGGTCACGTGATCTAGACGGACAGTTCATTCGAATGCTTTCCTTAGGAACCTGAATCTAAAGGATTGTTTATTCAAAATTGGGAGAGCGGCCGATGAGTCTTTATTGTCGTATATTTAGATCATGGCGATGACCCCAGAGCCACTTATAAGCTACTAGGCATAAACCGATTAGAAATGCACAATCAACGAAATTCTGTAAATGGAATAATATGTGGTAACTGGTGGTGTAAACGTATTTTGATGGCATTTTAAATGCTTTCTTCAGTATTGAGATACAAAAGATTAATTATATCCGTCAGGTTAATAATGTAAAAGACACGAAACAGTGAAGTGTCGTGTTTAAAATTTGAGTGTTAGGACCAAAAGTGGTTGAACGTTAATTTGCCTTGTAGTCTGTTCATTGATTTTAAAAGTCGTTATTGTCCGTTAGGATGCTCATTGCACAAAGTTTTGCAGCGAACTATTAAGCGTTGATAAGTCTCTTAATCAAAGCAAATTCATGTGATAGTTTGTGTTTTGTTTCGAGCAAAGCACTGCCATATTCAAACACGTGGTTGGCCCGGTTAATGACCTGTGGTTGCCTTTGGCTTCGGTTCGCTGCGCATGGTCTGCCTAATGTGGTGTGCTTTTCTGAACCAATCAGGGTTTTGTTGTTGGTCACGGGTAGCCTTCTATTCAAGTGTCGGCGAAGTGGCGAAGGGTTGAATGAATTGCATTTATTTGAACTTATAGATGTACACGAGTGCATATTTTTGGGGATGCGAAGACGTTTTGCCCAAATTTATCATTATTGCCAAAACGTTTCTAGCTTCACCAAATTTTATTGAAGCTCTTTGCCGAAATCTGAGTGAAGCCGTCCCAGTTTACACAAATTTGATTGAAGCTGCTTTAATTTGCTTACCGTAAATGTGCATGAAACTGATGTTACCGGCAGACTGCATCGCTAAATGGCTAGAGGTTCAAATTCAAATAGTAAACTCAGCTTGCCAAAAGCTTCAAGTAACAATAAAGTTCACTCACCGAGTTCACTTTATTGCCACTAGGTCACCTTGTGTTGTGGACGTGTCATCTGTTTGTAGTGTCCTTCCATATGCTCGTTAAAACTCAGTGGTTCATGTGATGTCAACCGTGACTGTTGCATCCCGTATTTACTCAAGGCGACCACCAGCAGGTCTACTGGAATGGACTCGCCACACCTTTTTTCCAGACCCCTTATCGGGTACATCGGGATTATACTGTCAAGAGCTTAGAGCAGCTAGAATCGTATTAAACAGACAAATATGTTCAGCCTCCCATAGGCTTCAAGTAGCAATGGCGTACACTCTGTTGCTCCTTGATCACCTTACTCTTCTATTGTTAGTTCTCTGTGCGTGGTGCCTTTCCATTGCTCAATGTGGGCCTTATGGCTGACAGGTTTATATGACATTAACTGCGATTGTGACACATAATTTGCCAACTTGTTTCTTATCGATGGCGTGTCAAGCCACAACGCTTTCGCATTTTACCTAGACTAGACCAAGCGCCCTATTCCGCAGTAGTGCTGTAACAAGTGTTACGTGTTAGCTAACAATAGTGTTAAGAATGTATCTGTAACCCTATGGTTCTG
>JGI24158J21664_10011517_pt1 | contig 11767 bp, 9 predicted proteins | sample Ectturendosymbi3_FD_21664 | JGI IMG/M metagenome (IMG submission 21664)
TTATCAACCTGCGTTCTGTAGAGTGTGTGTGTTCATACTATGGACTTCGTGTCTGCTCATAAACAAATAAATTAAATTAAACTAACACTGGTAGAATAAGTTCAGTTCCTAGTCGAGTTTTTCCAAAAACTTGAAAAATGGTACTTTAGACTTGTCCAGCCTTGTGCTGAGCATTGCTACATGGATACAAAGAAAAGGTTCATTTGTGGTTCTGTTATTGCCACTATTGCAGCATGCACTATAAAAGTACTTGCAGTACAAGCAAAAGGGATAGGTGCCAGTGACCACTTGTGACTATGCTCCTTAAGAGCAATGGTTTTTAGCTGGGGGTTCCAGATGACTATCTAAAGGAGCGCTAAATAATTTAGTATTATTTTCATTTACCGTATTTTTTACCATAAGGCGCAGTATCAAAAATTTAATGCCAGCTGTTCTTTTTTCATACATACAGCTCACAGGATTATAAGCCGCATATGAAGAAAAACTCACATAACATTTGAGGGAGTTTAATTGGACAGATTAAACTCCCTCAGATTACTGTACATACCAGGGTGTTTAATCCGTCACACATGCCTAATCTGCTAGACACAAATAAAATAAAAGCTGTGTGTGTGTGTTTCATTCGGTGTGTGCTAATGTAGTCAGGAGCCTTGCCGAGTAATACGATCTATGGTATGTGCTAACTACTCTCAGAACCATATACCCTGCTCATGCAATTGTTGTTAATTTATTATGTAACATGATGGTCTGTTTACAAAAAAATTGTAACCAGCATTAAATAAATAGCATTGTTTGCCACATAAAAGTAGTCCTAGATGAGAAAGCACAACCAGATCCATACATTAAGGGCATCGCATTATAAGGCACACTTTTGATTTTTGAGAAAATTAAAAGATTTAAGAACACATTATGGTCCAAAAAATTCTGAAATAAAAATTAAAAATTATCAAATTTGAATGTATGTTGCAAAAATGGTGTATGGTAACTAGGTATGCCTTAAACTTACATACATATTGTGTGCTGTAAGAACATAACTTCATGTAACAACATAAACCATCAGGGTATTGGTAGTACTGTTCAAAGAAACCAGATTAGCAAATAGCAACATTCAAATTTTTTTACTGTAAAGTGCAATATCTTAAATATCATTTCAACAACAAGAAATGTGGAGGTGCTGTTAAAGTCTATGATTTTAAATCACTGAGAACTAATTTATTTTAGTTGTGTGTTTGATTCAGACAAATGGTCCATATCACAAGGGTAATTGAACAACACACAAACATAAAAATATTACGGAGTAAGTTCAATTCAGTTTTATTTATACTTAGTTTCAATATATTCTTTTTGGAGTCTATGAGTGGTCTGTGGCATCCATTTCCGCTTGCTTGCGCCATGGGCCACGTGACTGCTTAAGCAGTGAATATAGTTAGCCACGCATTATATATTTTTGTGAATCACTATGTGATACTGTCACTCTGATATTTGGTTAATCACTATGTAATATGCATGTATTTTTGTAAATCACTATTGCCAGCTGCATTGCATTTATTTTTGTGAATTATGACTGCCAGTGATATCAAGATATATTTTTGAATTACTTCTGATCTGATTCCACACACTGAGTTTTTTTACAGTGAAAATGTCACAAATATTTTCCATTAACTCACACCAAATCTATTCCTGATCCCAAATTTTTGAAACGATTTCAGTCTGGATCCAAATCCAGAAAAGTTAGTGACAGTCTGGATCCTAATCCAGTCCAATGCTTCTCTAGTACATGGTTGCATAATTTTTCATCAAAAGCCACAATCTCATTTTGAACTACCCAAAGAATAACTTGTTTAGATGTAAAATATTTAAAGAGTAAAAAATCTGATTTTTATACCACTTCACAGCATAAAAGTAAGACATACTTATCAACTTCATTAAAATGAAAAAGGCCGCCAAAACCACTTCATATATATTATTGTGGTCCAAGGGCACTAAGCCTGTAAGATGATTTAACTACTGCGTATGTCATTTTTTGTCCAGCTCCCAACAAAACAGTTCTGCGATTTAGTTCTAATTCTTGCCAACACACCTGCTTAACAGCAATGCCATATTTTACTCACAAGTTAATTAGACCAGCGGTCTGCAAATACTTTTTGGTACAACCCTAAAAATAGTTCAAAATTCTCGCATCCCAAACAATTTGTTAGCATCTAATTTTTTGGAAAATACTTTATAGTTGAACATCAATTTTAGACTACTACTAACCATAGCAGTTTTCTAGCACAAAATTGTATGAAACGTAGCACATAAAGCAGTAAATGAGTGCGTTTATCCTGTCTAATGAGAATGGCAAATTTAAAATGTAAATTTGAATTATTTGGCTACCCAGAGTGAAAGGTCTCGCGACCCACTATTTGTGGACCCCTGCATTAGATTATAGCAGGGATGGCCAAATCTGCTCAATGTATGAGCCGCATATCGTAAAACCCAAGTTACAAAGAGCTGCAAGATAAAAATCTGAAAACACGAATTTATTTACAATCTATGCTTCTGTGACATGATAATTCTTTTTGGAACGACTTCCAAACGTAATACTGTTTGGAACGCTAGCTACCACAGTACCATTTTACAATATTTCTGTAGTTTGCAATAAACATAAAGAAAAAATATGTAATTTTTCAGAAAGCTCAAAGAGCCCCATGCAAAGGTTTGAAGAGCCATATGCGGTAGCCGCAGTTTCACCACCCCTGGACTATAGTATTACATGTGCAGTCCTTTGTTGCATATTCATAATGATTTGCTTGGCACAATACACATCTATATTTGGGTTGTTACAAAGCCCTTGTTTTCCATGTAAACTTTTAATAAACAATAAATTCATTTGATTGTTAGTTCAAACTTCTTTAACACAATCACCACAAACATTTTTTTTTTCTTAAATATCTTTTAGCTTGTTGTTTGTGATAAACACAAAGTTGGTTCAAGCTGCATTTAGCAGAACTTTTTGAGAACTAATTTCTTTTATTTGCATACATGTTTGATTCAGACTAACGGTCCATATCACAAGGGTAATTGAAAGCAAGCATTCCATTACACTGGCTGCTTTTAATGGTTTCAAATTTCTACCTGTTTTATTTACTAGCTCTGAGATGGCTTGTAACATGATTTTGTTGTTTGTGTGTTGCTCATTCTGCACTCTTTGCCATGCGTTCGGTAAATATTTAATTAGTGTGCCTTATGTATTATGTAAGGACTTGGGTAGAGGGCATTCCTTGTTTCAATTGTCACTGCGTTAATTGTGTTTGAAATTCAGTCCACTAAAGCTGGGAAAATTGAAACTGATTTGTTGCTGCTAGCTCTCGTCAGGCTTTATATACCAATCATCAACTTGTGTTTAACACTTTTGTTACTGGGGTGTAAACCTCTGTACTTTTCGCGGCCTATGTAAATTTGTTTGTACAAAAAATGATGTCTTGGGGCACTGATTGTAATATTCTTGCCTGGAAAGGGTCTAGAAGTGTGGTCCTATACGGGGTTCAAACAAGATTATGTCTTGCAATGAGGATCAAAACATTTTGTGGTTCAGAGGCTGTTTGGCACATGTTTGGTTCATCTAGGCAGTACCAGGATCCTGCAGCAGTGACTGTGAGTTTGTGCAATGTAAGTGCTTTGATATGCTGCTAAATGCTTGGAAAGCAGGACAAAATACATTGCGAACGTTTATGTAAACATATTAAAGCATGTTGACAAAGTTCATTGCTCAAATCCAGTGTTATCTGCTGTTATGGTCTCAAACATTGCTTGCAATGAAGTGAAACTTTTGGAAAAAATTGGTCCTGGTAACCTCATTTGTTGCAGTAGCATAAAGCATTTTGGAAATGATTTGATAAGTTGGCATTTGATCACTGTAAATGCAACAAAACCTTTTCCAGGTTCACCATTTTAGCATAAAACTGGAAAACGCTTAGCAGGCTACACCTGGGATTTGAATTTCTCACCAAAACCACCCAGTATCTGTGGATATCATTGCGAGAAAACCACACGGTAATGAAAGTGTTAAAAAAGTGTGTCACTTAGCCTAAATCACTTACCCAGAAGTCAAACATGAAGTGACCAAGCTAAGAAACTAGCAAAATGTTACTAATCTGGACAAGCTTTTGAAATTTTTACCTTCACTGAAAATCTATTCAAAAAGCAGAGAGGTGTATGGTATCGACAAGCACTAAATAAGAAAAAGGTTCAAGAATGCTATGAAAAATGTGAAGTTATTGAAATATGAAATGAAAAGGTGTGTGGTATTTTTTACTCTATCAGCTTTTGCAGTCCAATGTGGAATGACTTTCAAATTTCTTGTTTTGCTTCATGACAATATTTTTCTTGTAGAAATGAAAAAGCATGAGTTCTTTTCATTTAATGTTGGAACAAAGAAGCTAAAAGTCATACACAGCCATGTATTTGTTTAAACGTAAAAACAGTTAAATACCCTAAAGTCATCTGACCTGAGAGGCTTATGCTAAGGCAAACAACACAACTGCATGTTGTTCCTTTCAATTCGGATGCTTATCATACAAAAGCACCAAACTAAGAATTTAAATACATATTTTTACAGATTACACATTTATGGCGTGCTTTAATCAATGAACTAGAACTTGCATTGACTAAAAACTAGTGCATGCTTTTTATGCCTTGTTATAGTGTTTTAATATAGTGCTTGAGCTGTGCATTGTAGTGTAATATTCAAAGAAGATGCAAGAACAAGAAGTCACTGTTGAAGAAGAAGAAGAAAACTGTGGGCCACTTCCCATTTCAAAATTAGAGGTAGAACTTTGCATTATTGCAAAAAAATAGCGTATTCTGAATTTTTTTAGTCAATGTTCAAAATTCATTGCATGTTTGTTTGGTATTTTTCATAATAATTTCCTCAACCTCATACCATTTTACCAAAAACATTAAATCTAATTTTTAATTCTATAACACTTACAATTTTTTGGGTTTGAATGTCAAACTAATGATAGATTTTGGTTTATTGAAATGCTTTCGGTGTTAAGCTAGTAAGCATTGAAGATTTTTGAAGTAATCTTTTGTGAATTTTCGAATTTTGGGAACTGGTGTCTTTTAGATATTTATGCAAAAAAAGGATTGTATTCAAAAATATGAAATAAAAACATTGAAAACAATCATTTTAATGAAACTGTTACATTCAATATAATTTAATTTAAACAACTAGTGTTTTTGTTTCTCATATGATGTGGCAAAACTTTACAATAAATTACTAACATCAGGTAAAAGTATTTTGTAATTGTCAACTTCACTTTTTGAGCTACTCATAGTTCCTGGTTAAAATACAGTTTTACAGATGATTTTCCTTTTACGTTTGACAATATGTGAATGTTTTTCTAAATTGAAATGACTAGATAATTCCTTTTAAGATAGAAATGTTACTAGTAGTATATTTCCTTTTATGATGGAGATATTACTAGTAAGCAAAACCACGCCAACAGTTTTCATCACATAGCAAGAATGTGATAAAACCACAAACATTCAACAACATTGAACGTAAGCTACAGGTAACTATCACATGAAGCAAGAAAAGCACCTATATAATAGCACATCTTCCCAGCGGGGTTGCAGAGTCGGAGGAAAAATATCTGACTCCTACCTATCCAAACTTTCTGACTCCAACTCCTTAGCATATCATCAATGAAGTTTGGCTGTCAACAATTTTGTAGCAACTAGCAATCAATGGAAATTGTGGTGCACTGCAAGAAGTCTGTTTCAATAAAAGTTTCAAAGAAATTGTACCAATTCAACAGGCATGTGTTAGGATTCCTAACTTAGGAGTGCTATGCAAAAAATGATTCAAAAGTTCAGTTGGAGTTGGATAAAAAAATCTGCTTGCCAATGATAAATCCAACCTGAAACACATCAAAAAATACTGTCAGCACCTATGCACACAGCAGTACTTCTCTATAGCAGTGAACTATAATTCTACAAAAGCGAAAATAATAAAGGAGTATATAAACATGCAGAAACGAAAGACTAAACAAAGTGAAAACACATGCAAATAAGATAATCAAACAACAAATTAAAAAAGAAAAAACAAATTGGGTTGACATCTTGAAAGAAGGCTCAAGCCAAATAAAAATAATCGAAATATATCAAAAATGAGCAATAAGAAACTGCACTCCAAGTTGTCCAAGTCCAAGTATGAAACTCCAAGTTGATTGTGCCTTCATTTGATGAATCCAATTGTCTTCATCCCAATCAAGATTGTCGCATGGAGATTTTTTTGCAAATGTCACTTTGTAGCAGTTCGATAAAAGAAACAGGCAAATATTGTACAATATATTCAGGTGTTCATGGTTTAATGTTTGATTAAAGCACTCACCTCTTCATCTGTAGATTTTTGTCAATGGTTCTGATGAATGGTTCTAATAGAGAACTTCTTCATTTGTATTGTTCTTTACAAATTGTTACTAAATACTTGTAGGCTTACCATGTTTGAAGAAAACCTCTTACTTTTTGCACAGCAAAGCGGAATAAGTGCAAGTGATATTAGGAAACTCCAGGAACATGGATATCACTCAGTTGAAGCATTGGCATATGCACCAAAGAAAGAGCTCATTTCTGTTAAAGGAATCAGTGAAGCAAAAGCTGATAAAATTATTGTAAGATGCTTTCCTTAGTAGCTTTGGATTTCTAAAATACGTTACATTTGTAACATTAGCATAATAGGTAGTTCATGGCTTTGTTGTTTTCATAAACGAAAAACGTTTTATTTCTAATTCAAAAGATTGTACTTTTCTCATTACTCTTAGAACTTAATCTCCTATTTTCATTTATGTTTAGCCAAATGAAACATTTATGCCAACCGGGTTGAAAGTTGCACTGTAATGTTTCTCTTGTCAAGCAAAATCAAGTCTTCTTACTAAGAACCTGAACCGTATTATGTGTGGACTTTGATGTAACTAAGCCGGTAAATAATAAAGAAAATATCTATTTTTCTACTATCAAATAACGTTTCTGTTTCTGTGTGACGCTGTCCGAATGCAGTGGTTCCTGGTGCTTTGTTCAGTATTCGATCCTCTTCAGTATCGCCTTCGCGTATGAAATAACTCCTACTATATGAAGCCTTGCGTATAAGCATTTCTCTCCCCTTGTTTTCTTTTAAGTAGTTTGATGTGGAGCTTGTGTCTGAGGCCAACACGTAAATAAGAAAGAAAAGCATGAAATATTCAATAGTGTTGGTGGGCAGTGCTGTTGACTATATTATAAAATTGTGAGTTTCAGGGTTTTTATTCATGACTAGTAACCTCGGTATTTCAAAAGCTTGTTTTTTAGCAAAATAGATTTGATCCACTGCAAGGTTAGCCAAAGAAAACTAATCAACACTTTAAAAATACACATAAAGGCAATGTTTCCCAACATTTTTGTGCTCTGTTACGAACAACTAACTGCTTCAGGATTGAAGCTGATTTTCTGTTGAGACTTCGACCCTTGTTTTCTCCTGAGCCGTGTTTCGTTTGATCAGACAGGCGCTGAAAATTTAGTTTGTTTATACGAAACAGATTGAAGCAGCGAAGTTGGTGCCGATGGGTTTCACAACCGCCACAGAGTTTCATCAGAGACGATCGGAAATCATTCAGATCACAACAGGCTCGAAAGAACTGGACAAATTGCTTCAAGGTGAACATCTACGAGATCTTGAGCGCCGAAACTTAGCTACAGAAACAACAAAACAGGGCAGTTGAACTTTTTACTTGTAGGTGGATTCGAAACTGGTTCAATCACCGAAATTTTTGGTGAATTCCGCACCGGGAAAACACAAATTTGTCACACAATCGCCACGACTTGTCAGGTAAGATCGCGTGTTTTGCTGAAGCGCCATGACGGCTGAAATTTAGCTTCTTGATCATAATGCTTCTTTGAGTCACACGTTCGATAACTTTTGTTCCAATACTGAGCTGCCTCCAGATATTGGAAGGTTTCATCACAGATCGTAGTCATAAATTTTTGTATACGTCGTTACTGGAGCCATCGCAAGTTTTTGCCGCATTTCAGATGTTCACGATGGAAACCTGTAGCAAAGCACACCAGCACTGAGGCGTTCTCAGCCTGGCACCGGCAATCTGACCACGTTTAAAAAAACATCATTCGGTTGCTATAACAACCGCACCTGTCAACAACTGTTGTGGTCAAGATGATAATATCTAAGGTTGAGAGCAGTCGGGTCGGCTTAAGATCAAATTACTATCTTGTCGCCGACTTTCTGCGACGTTTCCAGTTTGTGTGAAAAGGTGTTGACGGCATATGCTTTTTTTCGCCCCTCTGTTTTGAGAGATTGTCAGTTATTCACGAGAATTTTTTATCTTTTTTTAGGACTGTTAGGATCATTCAAAAGTGATGAAATGTGTTTTTGAATGCAATGATTGATTCCGTTGAAATTGTCACTAACGCGCGTGGTTCATGTATATCGTGACCAGCTCCCCATCGAGCAGGGAGGAGGTGAAGGCAAATGTATGTACATCGACACCGAGGGCACCTTCAGGCCGGAGCGGCTGCTCGCAGTTGCGGAGCGATATGGCCTCAATGGAGCCGATGTTCTGGACAATGTCGCCTACGCCCGCGCCTACAATACCGACCACCAGTCCCAGCTCCTCATGCAAGCGGCCGCCATGATGTCGGAGACCAGGTCGGCTCTATATCTTGAAACAGGCTTGCTTATTGTTGTATAACGTCTGCACTCCCATGCGCAACTTACGCGTACTGTACTTAAGCATGCATGGCAGTAATAAGGAGCATACAATTACATGAAGGAACACAAAAATAGATATGTGGCGGTAATAAAGAAGTATACGATTAGTGGGGCTAACACGATTGCTTTGATGCAACACAGACCTGTATAGATATGTGGTGCTAGTAGGGGGTTCAATATGAGGCGTAAAGGGTTCAATATGGAATATGAGACGTCTTTTATTTCCTACAGTTGGTTTGTAACCATAAATACTTACAGCTTCTTTTTTAGCGTCATATATTTGCTTTTATAAACTAAAAGCCAGTTTTTTAATGGTAATGGTTTATTGTTTCAAATTACTCAGCTAACAACACAAGCCATCACGCACTAAGTAAATTAACTGTCAGTGAACATCAGAGCAAATGAAAATACAATGAGCTTGTTTGGGCGATCCTTGCAGTCGTCCTTGTGGAACACCTCACGGGACATGTTTGCAGGTACGCAGTGTTGATAGTGGACAGCGCCACTGCATTATACCGCACTGACTACAGCGGACGTGGCGAGCTGTCGGCGCGACAGATGCACCTCGCCAGGTTTCTGAGGACTTTGCTACGCTTGGCTGATGAGGTTTGTGACGAAATGTTACGCTTGGCTGATGAGGTTTGTGACGAAATGTTACGCTTGGCTGATGAGGCTTGTGACGAAATCTAGACAGCGATTATTTGATCAACGGTCGTGGTAAAACTTCTCATGCAAAAGGTGTAAAGAGTTTGTTGAACACAGGGTTGCGGAATCGGAAGTAGATACTCCGACTGCAACTCCGACCTTTCCAAAATTTCCGACGCCTTAGCATGAGGTAAATGAAGTTTGGCTGTCAACAATTTTGTAGCAACTAGGAATAAATGGAAATCGTGGTACACAGCAAGAATTCTCAGCTTCCACAAAGTTTCAAAAGAAATTCTGCCATTTCAACAGGCACGAGTTAGGATTCCTAACTTAGGAGTGCAATGTTAAAAATGATTGTATTGGACTCTCGGAGTCGGATAAAAAATCCGACTCGTAGTGTTGTTAGGAATCCGACTCCACCCAAAAACCTCTGACTCCGCAACCCTGGTTGAACGAGTGTTTTAAAATGTTCAACTTGTTCTGCCTGAAGTATTGGGTGGACTGTGTTAAAACATCTGGATATGAGTGCGTTTCTAAACTTTTACTCCCATGTTTTTTGTTGCAAGCAATGCCAAGGGTTTGTCTCGTTCAGCAAGTGCTATTTTCCTCAAAACCACCTGTCATGCTGTTTTCATTCGTTCGCCGAAACGCGCCATGAGCGCAACAGGTCGAGCGAGTTGCACTGACAGTCAAAATTCCTGACAGTCTCAATGGCTCCATCTCGCGGCAACAAACAAGCGCTATGCGGCATTTTTCAGTATGTTCTTACGACTACCAATCCACCGCACAATCTGAAGTTCTCATCTTCACAGCGCATGCACATTGTTCAAGTTAAACGTAATTTACTAATTGTCAAAATTCCGGATGTTAGAGCATTTTTTAAAATTATTTCCGGACACTTGACACTGAAATTCCGAACATGTCTGGAAAATTCCGCACGAGAGGCAGCCCTAACCTACGGCTATGCACCCCACCGCGTTACCCCCACCCACCCAGGGAGCGCACATCCGCGATTCACCCCAGGCCCAGGTGCTGAATACCCGTCGTAAGTGCCTCATTTGCTGTACAGGCGCCTCGTAAATCATACAATTGTTTGCTGAGCTTGGAAAGGTGATAACCGGGCACCGAAGTTAAATATGTATCTGTCGTGTGGTCGCCGGAGAAAGTGATTTCCGCGTCAAAAATCGCTTTTGATGTTCGGTGATGAAGAATTCCCGGTCGATAATCGGGTACTAAATGGTTCTGATCGGTGATAATCGGTAGTAATCGGTGATAATCGGGTACTGATCGGCGATAATCGGGTACCGAATGCCGAAGGCAAAGAAATTCCCGGTCGGTCGTTGTTTTGCAGTTCGGAGTCGCAGTCATCATCACCAACCAGGTCGTGGCCCAGGTGGACGGTGCCGCCATGTTCTGCTCGGACCCAAAGAAGCCGATCGGGGGCAACATCATGGCCCACGCGTCGACCACGAGACTATACTTAAGGAAAGGCAGGGGCGAAACGCGGATATGCAAGATCTACGATTCTCCTTGCCTGCCCGAAGCCGAAGCAATGTTTGCGATAAACGCCGACGGCATTGGCGATGCCAAGGACTGACATACCAACGTATTATTTTGTGCTTTTTTTCTTTGTTCCTACTGCTATATATTTGCCTTTGTCATTTCAACTTTTTCTTCGTCTCAAACTGCCATGATTTTAAAAATTTTGTCACTTCTTGCAGCAACAGGAAAGAATCCTGACTGCATGCATGACTGCACAGCATGCTGCGTCACATGTGGCCTTAAGTGTGTTTCAATTTAACTAACGTGTGAATCGGTCATTGATAAGTCTTCGGTAAAAGCAGAAGGTTAAACGAGTTTCTAAATATTGTTTTGCGTGGATGTCTTAATGATGAAATCGACTGTGTTAATGGTGGAAAGGCTTGCAGTTGTACTTACAGCTAGCAACGGCTGTGGCTTATGTTTGTCACAAGTCAGCCGCTTGGAAATACATTAAACCTCGGTTAATCCGGATTCGATTTTATCCGGTTTAGGCGAAGATCCGGATTGACCGAAGATGGTCGTTTCTAGCCTGACGTGTCTAAATTTTTAGATATTGGTGAAAAGCATCGAAATTGAACACATTTACGACCCAACAGCAGACTTTCGAAGAAGCACAGCGAATTTACTGATGTACTGTATTTACAATGGTACATCAGACTAGTAACCGCCATATCCAGGCAGTTATGAACAATCTTAAGTTAATAGTTTTGGATTACTTGGCTGCGAAAAAATCTGTGGTTTAGGACTGACACAGAGATTTATGTACCTGGTCTATAAGCAGTTACTCTATTTGGAAGGCAATGCCCTTCAAACATCTGACCAAGTACAATACGT
>JGI24158J21664_10011518_pt1 | contig 11764 bp, 8 predicted proteins | sample Ectturendosymbi3_FD_21664 | JGI IMG/M metagenome (IMG submission 21664)
CTACGCTGAATGTCTCGACATCATACTGAGGCATTTGACGAAATTGCCGATGTCTCATTGCATTCGCTCGGATGTAATTCACGATGCCTATCACTCCATTCAAGTTATCACTCAGCAACAGGCCCCGACAAGGGGGAGGGGGCGTGGGGCAATGCCCCGGGGCGGAACTTTTGGTGAAAAGAAGGAAAAGCTGGTGGTGGAAGGTGGTGGTGTGGGCCGGCACTTTTCGATTCGCCCCGGGGTGTCACTTCCTTATGTCGAGGCCTTGTTCAGCAAAGCAGATTTAGCACACAAGTTTTCCTGATGTAAAATACAATGAAAGGACATCAACGTGTCTGGATTTGGCAGTTCTCTTCGTAATAATGCCACAAATACTTCATGCTTCCCTGTCATAGAAGGTGCGCCATCTGTGCACACGCATACCAAATTACTTAAATTTAGTTTTGCTTTACAGAATTTCTTTAAACAAATTTAAAACGTCGATTTCTCGTGTTCTCTATGTAAGGGTACCCAAACCCAGCAGCAGTGGTTTATCTAGGGTATGGCAGGCATGGCACGTGCCATGGGCGCCACTTTGATGGGGGCACAAAATTGCTTGAAAAAAAATATTTATTTACAGTGTCTTTAACCTATGTTTTGGCGCCCCATACATTCAGAAGCTGCTAAGCTGCATCAACACAGCCCCTTACCTAATGCATTAAGAGGGGCGTGTAGCACGAGCACTACCAAACATTATGAACAAACTGTGGTATTGTGACACAACACGACGGTTAGACCTGGTGACACAACAAGAACGCTCGTTTACCGCACCTCGTCCTTCTCACGCTATAAGACAGCGGTCCAGAAATACTTTTCGGTGCGACCCTAAAATTTAATTCGAAATTCTCGCGACCAAAATAGTTGTGACCATATAATTTTGTGGAAAATACGTTATCACCAAATACCATATCAGTACCGTATATTAAATACCAAATCAATATGTATCATTTTTAATACCGCATCAAGACTACTATTGACAGTAGCAATTTTCTTGCACAAAATTGTATGCAACCTAGCACACAAAACAGTAAATGATTGCATTTTATCCACCTAATGAGCATTATGGGCTTCGTGTTTAGAACACAAATCAGTTCAAGGTTTATTTGAGAGAAGGAAACCCGAAGATCTTGCATTTCTAGTCTTGATCTGTGTTTGTTTTAATGTACGATAATGAACAAAACGTCCTTTCACGTAACTAGGTACTTCTGAATGGTAAAAGAACCTTCATTGCAGCAGGTGATAACTGCAATGTGCATATTCTTTTGCAACTGAAATCCAAAAGTCAGTGACCCACAGTGCAAAGTTTGGAGATCCAAATTTGGGTCGCGACTCACTATTTGCGGACCCCTGCTACAGAAAAGGATACGTCAGTCCGTACTGCTGCATTTCAGGCAAGAAGATATAAGTCAGAATCTAGCTGAGATGAATGGCTGTGGCTATGAGAATCTGACTGTTACGCAAATAATTGCTGTTGAGGTCCTGCAGATTTACAAATTACTTGAACTGCTGAGGCGGCGCGGCCCACTATATCTAACAATTAAATTATTGGAAAGGGCACAAATTTAAACTTTGCCGTGGGAGATACTTTGCACAGATACGCCACTGCCCAGCAGGTTCTCATAGCACTGAAAATACGAAGTTATAAGACGAATGAAATATAGCACTTGTGCCGAATCATTTATATCAGTCCACTCATCCAAAGCAATCGAATAGTACACATCTTCGTTTTGGCATAATGTGTAAAGTTGCTCAGATACACTGAGCGCTAACTCATGTTGCCGATCATTTATGTTCCTTTTGGAGAGCGGCACTTTTTTGTACTTGTAAACTTTGTCGGAAATTAACACAATACCGCTTCCATTATGCAATCTTTTACGGGTTCAGCATCACTATATGGCTTGCCTTTCTTACCGAGAATGTAGGCTATTTTGTACGTTGCTTCAGTAATGTTTGTCCCTTGCCTCGATACTGACTGAAACACTTGCCGCTGTTGCTGATTTTGAAGCTTCATCTTCTTTAGTGCTTCCTCACGGGCCTTACCTTCCAATGCAACATATTTATGATTTTTGTGAGTTACGTAGTGCTGATTAGCATTGCACTTTCTCACAGTTGTATTCATAGAGTTGCAAAGTAAGCACATCATTTTATCCTTTACAGCTACTGCGTAAAAATTCAACTCCCATTCCTCATTGAATACTCTCTTTTCTTCCTGTAGTGTTCTTTTTGTAATCTTTGGCTTTGACATGGTCTGTTTACAGAAAATAAGAATAGTAATGTTACTCAGATCTATTGACTACTATTCTTACTTTTCTCACATCAAGCTACAAACTAAACGTGCGGGTTTGTAAACCATCTTACATTTTTGCTTGCTGCCTGCACACCTAGTGTTTGCTTGCTGCGTACCCAGTTTTATGACAGTAAATTCTAACCTTAAGTAAACGCAACAAGTACACATCCACGCACAAGTGCAGCACATTGCTCTACCACTAAACTACCTGCTGTGTAAATGCAGGATGTTACTGTATTGCTAAAAACTAAACTACTTCTACCACGCACAAGTGCATCATCTTGCTGAATTGCTTTATCACATCCGAATATTGCCAGGCAAAGTTCACTGAGCGTTAAAGTTAGTAACATCGCAGACACCGCATGGCGGATTCAAGCGGATGGTGAACACGTTCGGTCCGATTGCGCTATAATTTAAGAAACAAAGCCATTGTTACGTTACCCCGGTTTTGGATTATTACAATGCAAACAATGTTTCCTTCCAGACTCTTGTGATGCTGGTGAGAATATTCCAGAAGAGTGTTTAATATTACTGCACACAATGATTTGAAGATCTTGATTTTCAGGAACAGGTTTTATATAAAACTTGTAAGAAGAACTTTTGTGCTGTTTCAACTGGCCTGATTTGAGCGTGCGACTTATAGTATCATACACGTGAGCAAAATAAAATTGAAAAAATCTGGTTATGTGAGCAAAAGGTTAGAAGGCCGCACAAACTCTTCGAAAAAACCGCACTTTCCCCACCCCTGATCTAATGCATTGAAACAGATGTTCCGATATCAAATTTCCGAATTTGCATTTAAGAAATCAAAAGATCATCTTGCGAATTACAAGTGAAATATTGATTAACTAGACAAAATTTGATTAACTAACTACCTAGACAAATAACTACCGCAAGAATGAAGAAAACAGGCGTAAATCCAAACCAAAACTAAGGTTTAGCACTCTAAGTGCTGTTTCCTTGTTTGATCCATCTGAGCTGTAACTGCTCAACAAATTCTCTCACAAATCGTTACCGCCGTCGTTTATTGCGAACTACACCCAATGCTTGATTAAGGGGGGAGGGCAACGGGGGCAATTGTCCCGAGCCCTCCGCTCCAAGGGTGCCTCCGTGATGACATTTATTTGTTATAAAAAAAATTATCGTGATTCACAAGAATACAACTTTATATTCGGATGCAGCGTTGAGTATCATTCATAATTTTTCTGCAAATTTGACTTTCTGCCAGTTTTAGTAATCAATGCTGAATATAAATATTTTCGGTTGTGTTCAATCCAAATATATTGAATTTTGCTTGCAACTTTTCCTAATAATCGTCGTTTTGGCATGGATTTATCTACTCGTTCATTGCGGCTACTGCACAAATGTCGCGAAAACGATACTGTTTGCGTGCTCATGCAGCAGAGCTAGTTCTGCTGTGCTTGCTGTTTAGTATCAATGATTCCGTAACTTCTTGTGCCGTCTGCTAGCCGCAGCCGAACAGCGACCTTTGTTTCGTCATAAAGGGTAACGTATGGTGGAAACGCAGTATTGTTCCGATGGCTACTGTTCTTGCGTTACATCACAAACAGATGAAGCCAGTCAAGCCATTTACACTACACGATAATGCGTGTTCTGTCAGATAAGCTTTTTGATCAGTCGATTTGTGGAACGAATGAGCAGAAGGGGATATTGCAGTGTTTAGCTTGTGCGATACCGAGATCAATAATGCCATCAGGAGCTAAAAATGGCGAAGTTTCTATGGAGAAAAAGCGCAAGAATCTGGCAATGTTAGCGAAACGCCGCTACTGAAACTTTTTTTTCAGCAAAGCTTTTAAGTGGCAACGTTAAAACACTGGCGTCAACCAGAGCACCTAAAAATGTAGGTTAAAATCACGACATAAGTTTCGAAGCACCTTTCACACTCAGCCTGGCTGGCCAAATTGACATGCTATTTTTTCCGGTGTTTTCGATTGTAATCTCTGGTTTCTGCTTATTGCTCGGGTGAATGTTATTTCTTGCCGAGTCACTCTCCAGCCTGTGGAAATATTTTTTCTTAGAAAGAGTACACTGTAGTGTTTGTATCATAAACTCTCTTCTCGCAACAAACTGTATGTGCAAACGAGCACCGTATTTCTTCAATTGTAAGCCGCGGCTTAAGAGTTTTATTCATTTTATGCGGCTTACAATCAAGGGCGGCTAACAGGAGGGATTATGATGAACAGAAGGCAGTTGTAGCGGTGTAAGCACCATTAATATGGGAAATGCACGAGTACGCGAATGTCGTGAATGCATCTCAGAGGCTTAAATAACCTATGTTCAAGTGCGGTTTACAATCAAGGGCAGCATAGCTTTATTTACACCATTTTTGTGTGGCAAGTTAATACGACAGGAACATAATCGACTACCCGAAAAAGCAAACGAGAACGTTGCCAATCTGCGAAAACATACATTTTACAAAAGATGACGTCATGAAATACGTCATAGGGGCCCTCCAGTGAAAATTACCCCGGGCCCCTTGACCTTTAATCCGGCTCTGGCAACACCGCAGGATTTTTCCTTGGTATGCTCCCTCTTTTTTCGCCCGGGTATCGATTGAACCGACACAGGTGAAAATCAGGATACGCCTAACTAACAACGCGTTTGTGTCAGTGTCACTGGCAATATGGTAGTTGAACTGTTTACTTCTAAACCACAAAAGTAAAATTTTGGATATACACTGTAGAGCTGCGTGATACTCCGTGAATGGTACGGTTTCAGATCTTGACAATTGTTTCTCTGCTATGTCTCTAACGTGTTTCGAATGTGAATGAAGAGAAATGCAGAGTGCACCTTTATTCCTTTTACCAAGTGTTATCTGTGTTACAAAAGCACATTTGATTTTAATGTTTTTCACTTTTGCCCCAAGATAGAGCCGCTATCAACTTCCACGATTGTAAAAACTTACACATTTGTGTTTACACCTCATAACCAAACAGTTGACAAATTGCTAGATGAAAAATCAGTTTTATTATGTATGATTCGTTAGTTTTCGTGGGTGCTGCACTTCATAGAAACAAAGTGCACACAGATGTCCGTATGTAAAAGATGTGAAAACACTTCTTACATAAACTTTAACAGCTTGTCAAACACTAGCATAGAGCAAAACTTAATTTTAACAAAAAATCATTTTGAGTCGAAATTGTCTTGCAATATTTTAACCAGTACAATTCAGTCTTGCAAATTCTAATTGGTACTTTGTAGAAAGTACCTATAGTGTATGAAAACCAAAAACGAGATTGTTCATTGTAACTTCGGAAAATATGTTGAAACCATACCAACAATCCTGCAAGTAATTTCAAATATTATAATTTAAATGTAATGCTACCTTTTTGTTGCATACATTTTTGTTGCTTCAATTGCCGCTGGTGATTGCAATGTGGAATCATTGGCTTTACAGTAGATAAGAAAAATCAAAATAAGGCATTACAGTTAATGATTTAAAAACGTTACACATAAATAAAACACTTTCACGACGCAAACGATGCATTGTACAATTTAAAATTTTAAAGTTTATCTTCTTTTCACATCACTTGTTCTACAGTAAACCTTGGTTAATCCGGATTCGATTTGACCAGCGATTTTATTCGGTTTAGGAAAAGATCCGAATTATCGGAAGATGGTTGTTTGTAGCCTGACGTCATCTAAGTACTGAGATATCGGTGAAAATAAGCTAAATTGGACACATTTACGACCCAGTAGCAGATTTTCGCAGAAACAAAACGAATTTCTAGATGTATATACAATGGTATATCAGACGAGTAACCGCCATAACCAAGCAGTTATGAACAATCATAAGTTCATAATTATAGATTATTTGACTTTGATAAATCTAAGATTTTGGACTAACGCAGAGATTTCTACGACTGGTCCTTAAACAGTCCCACTGTGTGAAACGTAATGTCTTCCATGCCAGGGCATGAACAGCCAAGTCCATAGTGCAGTACACCCGGCGAAAATGCTCTACACACGCACACTCAACACTGATCAATAGACTGAAACTGCGGTGAGGCGGCGTGCCTTGTGAGTTACGTTCAGTGTGATATGCCATGCGCGTGTGAGATGTAATATTCGTATCGTCTGTAATGTGATTAGTCGAATGTTGCGCGCAGTTGCGGCTTTTGTTTTCATATTTCTATACGTTCGTTGGTGATCCTGAGCACGCTTGTGTTGCATCTGAAACCTACCAAATCTTTCCTAGAGACCAGTCAGTGCACTTAAGAACACAGCAGCGTGGAAGTACAGCAAAATCTTTTATCTAGAATTGGCGAAGATCCGGATTATAAATCCGGATGACCGAAGTTTTATATAGAAAGAAATTACGGTTTTATCCGGTTTTGGCGAAGATCTGGATTAACTGAGGTTTACTGTATTTTGAGATATTTTGAACCCATCTTACTGCAACAAGCGAAAGGAATTTTTTGCGTTTTGGACAATTGCCTTACAAGCAGCTGTGTAAACGGCTATTAAATTTAAAAGCGTTAATCTACCGACGAAATGTGGTGTACAGACATTTAGTCACGCGTCATTTCATCACGAGGCAATTAATCATTGACATGCTAATCACTAGCTAGTTAATTACGCAGACAATTAACCACCCAGACATTTAATCCCTTAGACTCTTTATCATCAGACAGATCAACACGCACAATTGTACGCAATACATATATTCTCAACTATACACAATACATATCGAACTCGCTCGTGGCATAAATCCTGCCGCCGTTTGCTGCCTTAAACAGCACAAAATTTAAGTGGCATATGATCGCATGTTGAATGAAGTAAAAAGAATTATTTTCTTGGCTTCTCTTGAGAGAATACTGCTAGATTTTGAGAGTACAGCTATAAATGCGTTGAAATCAGCATTTCCAAGGGCAACAGTTGCGGGTTGCTATTTTCATCTGACACAAAGTGTCATGCAAAAGTTCACGAAATTGGTATGAAAGAAGACTACAAAAAGAATGGCAGTTCAAGATTGGCTGCTCGCTGCTTACCTGCTTTAGCTATGGCTGCCTCACACGACATTACTGAAGATTTATTGATACTAGCTGTGCCAGAGTTTTATTTTGAACATACGCATGTTCGAGACCGAGGAAGGCCTGGACGCAGTGAACGTTATGGTTCCGCCATCTTTCCAGTAGAAAGATGGAATCATTTTGAAAATGCCTCTGATAGGATTGCAAGAACAACGAACTCTATCGAAGGTTGGCATTACGGAACACAGGCGCCTTTTCAATGTCGTGACCCTATATTATGGACTTTCATGAAAGGACATGAAAAAGATATGCAGACGCAACTAACACCATTTTTACAAACTATCATGTCAGTGATTAATGGTCACGTGATTAAATGACACTAAAACAAGTAAGTAATTGATTGTCTGCGTGATTAACTATCTAGTGATTAAACATGTCAGTGATTAATTGTTGCGTGATGAAATGACGCATGATGAAAAGTCACCAAACCCAAAATGTCTGTTCCGCGGTAATATCAAATTTCGTTCTGATTTTTCAAAATAAGATTTCTCTTCCAAATTTAATGGTCCATTGCAAGGGAAAGCACTAATACGTCAAAGAACATCTGTGAGATGATAACGAATACTTTAACATAATGATCTTGATAATAACGTTGCCTAAAAAACAAACATTTGTTTTGTGAAAGTTTGTCACAGTTCCCGCAGTTTTTCTTTAGTTGTTTAATCGCATTGAAGATTGCTATCTTCATGAGAAACACATTTTCCTTGTAGAAGTGGTTATTAAATCCAATGCAGTAATTGAGAGTATTTTCATTCCAACTTGACGTACTCATACACAGCAGAAGATCGGATGTAATTGCAAACAGCCTGGTAGCAGAACTCGTATTGACCAACATTTCCTACCATCCCTTGTCTACAATCGCGAAGATCTTTCACAGTGCGAAACACATCGGCACGTTCCTCATTCTTGAGCCTTTCCAGAAGATAAGCGACCGCGCAGTAAACACCACATCGGCTTGAACCATCTCTGCAAAACCAAAACACTATTAACTGCAACTTCCGACCATCATCGTTATGACAGATCTGAACATTAACATGACAGCTTATCTGAGATTATAGGCATGTTTCAAAATTGTGCAGCAGAAAATTTGTCCAATAAGGTTGCTTCAGTTTTTTTCTAAAAAAGATTAAGGAGATGCAACGTAAAACTGATTTCTTCCAAAACTTCATTAGTGCATCACAGGTTATTGTCGAACTGTTGCATCAGTTGAGAAAAATATTGATTTCCTTTATCTACAGTTTTATGTTGACGAAACACTTCACAGGGGTACTCCTGAAGAGATATTGTTGTCTCGTAACTGTGAAGATACATTAAAAAACAAAGTAGATTTACTTCAAATATCAGGTACGCAAGCTACTATGCTTTCAAACACTTACGCAGTAGTCACCTATTTGAGAAATTGCTCTTAGCAGTGGCTGAGTTTATAAAGCTCTAGGAAGTTCAGTCTTTTAAATTTGCAAATTTATTGCTCATTGTAACTAGCTGCAGTTCGTGTGTGTTTCATTTCTATACTTATTTTCAAACGTCAACATTTAGCCAGTAAGGTTTGATTTACGGTTTTACATGACTGATGATGCGTTTAAAACAGTAAAACTAGTTTCCCTGTGAAATAAACTGTTATCGATTTACTTTCGCCACTTTTTGTGACTTGCAACTATGGAAAAATACAGTAGATACGGGCAAGTTCTAACTATGTCATGGCAGAAGTTTGAAAGCAGAAACAAGCAGGCACATTCCTCAGAAAACCGCCGCGAGGCTAGAGTTGGTTCTGTTGTAATTACAGCACAACTAAGAAATAAATCTTCATAAATATTCGCCAACGGCTAACCTCAGCGTAAAAATTAATGCAAATGAGCGGCACATCAACCAGCGCAGAACATAAAGTAGTAGAAATTGGCAAGAAGGCCAGAGTTAAATTTGTTCTAACACCAACAGTCAAAATAATTTCATAGACATTTAAACTCTGTATAGATTTTCATAAAAAGCAACTAGACCAGGTGACAGAACATTCCACGGCCATCGCTGGGAAAGGCATGATACTATATGAAACGATCTGGTTACAACAAAGTTTTAATTTGGTACTAATTGAAATATTTTAAAATATTTTGTTTTTAGAAGAAACAAATGTGCGGTACAAAAGATGAAAGAATAAAGTGGTGTACTTGGAATGAGTTTATTGCTTTAATATTTATTTTCTCTTGATATTGCACTTTGATTTAAAACCAAAAATTTAATGAAAAGGAAACTTCAAATGTTTGCAAAGAAACAATATTAATAATGTATAACTTCAACCGTACAAAACACAGTTTACTTGAGCATTTCCGAACTGAAACATTTAGATTTTAAGATCTATGATGCACCTGCAATGAAGAAGTGCGGAAAACTTCTTTCCTTTCTTTTCAGCTATCTCACTCTGGTTCTTTTCAACTCTCGAAATCAAATCGAATAAAGCTGACACGTCAGGAGTATTCAAGTTCCAATGCCAACCGTGGAAAATCACGTGTTTTACTGAATGAGGTTTATGCTGGAAATGAAAGAATAAAAACACTTAAAATTTCCTTGTCAAAAGTAGTTAACGTGGTTGGCAGGTGTCTACAGCAGGTGTGCAACCATGCAGCACTGCCGGGCCATATGCATAAAACCAGATTGATTTACGGGCCACAGCTGCATATGTCAAGCTCTGTTGGGTGGACAATTCCCTGGCCACCAACGGAATATTGGCAATTTTTGAAATCTAGTCCTTTCCTCGGACCACAAAACCTCAGCTCTCGGGCCACTTTTAGCCAGCGGGCTGCATGTTGCACACCTGTGCTCAACCGTATCAGATGAAGTGATTATGTGATTAATTAAAAGGGGATTAATCTCATAATCACTTCATCTGATACTGTTGAGCAGAGGTGTATCAGATGAAGTGATTATGTGAGAAAAGTTTTCGGAGAGAAGTTTACTGCTTTATGTTAGAATTTAGTTAGTTTACTATCGTTAGCTCGTTCCTTTCGTGAAAGATTGTATGAAGCATACGTTCGTATGTTCGCTATGCAAACATTTGTGAAGTCAATAAAAAGACGTTATGGATATACACGAGGCGTAATTGTATGGTACCATACTCTTCGCAACTTTTGATTATTTTATTTGCTCAAGCGGTTTTTACGTTGCGTCTCCGTTGCTCCTCATTTGTATATTCTTGCTGTGGTGCTTCTTGTCTTTCGTTTGATGACAGTGTTAATAATTGGTTCATAAAAAGCTGCTTTTCAAACTTTAATTAGTAATGTCCACCTTTCACAGCCTTAGTTTGATATGTGGTTGAATGTGTTGGAAGAATGATTTTGGGAAAATGCATACAGCAAAGAACATGTATTTTTTTAGCACAATCCAGGGCATTTTAATGCTAAATCAACATCTATAGTATTTACGATCAAGTCAAAACCTTCTTCACATGCCTCAAGACACGGAAACACCGAAAAATGTAGAACACCATCGTTAAACCTGCAAGTAGATGCTGCAGAAGTCTTTAAAATCCGGTCTTAGATGATAAATTGCATTGCCTAAATATAAATTTTTACTTTGCCACAAGAATTTTTTGCAGGGTACAATAGTTATTGGAAGGCTCCAGGCCCCAAGCCTGTCATAGAATTTTCTCAATAATTATAGTACGATTTCTACCAAACCTACATGCAAACTCTCCTGATCTACATGAATCCAGTGGCTTTAAGGTCAAAACGGAAATTTTTATCTAAAACGAAACATCACAACGATCGGAACGCAGCACAGAATTTCCGATCATCCTATACATGCAATTAGCTTATATTCACGCAAGTTATGCTTCTGTTCGCAGGCAGGAGCAACAGGAGTGTTATTGCCAGGTTTGACGTATTTTATCATAGATGCTTTTATTGATGATGAAATAATATTTCTTTAGACTCGAATATGAAAGGTCAAAAAGTGCGTTCCTAAAATTGTTGCTTCCGCCTCACGTAGTTTCTGTTGAAACACAATGTGGCATTTTATTAGAAATAAAACTATTTGCGATGGTACGTCGTCTTTGGCGTGGGATCTCTCATGTCTATTTTTAGCCGAGTTGCATCTTGCCGACATCGTTTAAGTCAAAATTACAACTAGTCCAGTGGCGCATGTTCATCTTTAACTTGAATTGTCGGGATACTTACTTACGGGCCTCATATTTGTGATATGGGAAGGCGCGTAGCCAGAGAAAAATTGTGGAGCGAGAAATTTTTATTCGCATGTCTAATTGGATTTAATTGTTCATGACAATTTTTGCTCAACGGTTCAACTGCAGTCCAAACTTTTGGAGTGGCGGCCGCGCTTTCGGCTCTGTGGCTATACCCGTGGTTCTGGGCCCTTTCGTAAAGAACCCTGAATGCTG
>JGI24158J21664_10011519_pt1 | contig 11763 bp, 7 predicted proteins | sample Ectturendosymbi3_FD_21664 | JGI IMG/M metagenome (IMG submission 21664)
CTTTCAATAAATGTAATCATCATTGTGGTATCATTTAAAATCCTGGATTTGTGCCCAATCGCTTTGTTTCAACAATTGTGAAACACCCTGTACATGAGTATTGTATATATTTTTTTTCACCACATATATCTTTTATATTCATTTCATTTCGCAGGTGTAAAAAGGCTGCATGAAGTTGCTAAATACAACATTTTCGTGGTTAAGTGGCATTAAATTACCTGAAAATAACCTTGTTTTAACCTTCAAACTCCAAATTGCTTTACACTTTTTGAAGTGTCCGCTATAGATCAAGGATTTTTTTCGGTCTCCCAACCTCAAGCACTAAATTTTTCAGGTATGTACAGAGCGCATTTGTTTTTTGTTTCGAGCCCAGCGGTTTGGAGTAAACAAAAATACAATATTATATGGATCGGACCGATGTGACACTCAGAACCGTCGCCAGAAAGTCGTCAACAGGGGGGCTTGACATTCAAATTTGACAAAAGTTCCACTAACTTAGTGTTTCATATTTCAATTTGGGGGGGCTTCGAGCTTTGTTTGGGGGGGCTACGCCCACCAAAGTCCAACGTGGCGACGAAACTGGTGACACTGCTCTCCGTTTAAACAGTGTTTCCTACTTTTTTTGTGCCACGCCCCACAATCATCTCCAAAAGTTTAGTCCTCTGGAAAGTGATGTCTTCTGGAAAATATGCATTTTATCATTTAAGAAACAAAAGCTTATTTCCGCCATTAAACCTTAATATCAAATTGTTTTCCATAAACATCGAATTGCCAGAATGTGGCGCGAACGAGAATCACTAATTTAAACCGTGCAGGAACCCTGTGTAAGCAGTTACCTTGCTCCTCTGAATAACAGTGAAGTTGATGTATCTACTTTGGGACAAGCTGCCATGATACTTCCCAGTGTCGACACACGTTAACCATATGTTTCAGACTCTGAGAAACTCTATAAAAAAGAGCACGAGGTCTACCGCTCACCTATGCCTAGGGGCATTTCATTTAGATCTTTTCAACTGTCTTCCAGTAAAGCAGTAAATATATTATCCGCTGATTTATGAACAGTTTCCACCGTTTTATGCAGAAGCGCATGTTTGAACTCTTATTGCTTTGTAGTTATGCAAAATGCACCGGCTTTGTGCGAGTGTCTGCCACAAAAGACTTTCCCACGACGAAAAGGGCATGCGAAGCATTACAAAGCTGGAGTGCTAGAGGCGGCCAGACGAAAACTGCAGCAGGAAATTTTGCCGAATCTTGCTTAGAAAGAAGCATGTAACTGACCAAGAAAGCGCTAGGGAGGAACATCAGGTCTGATGAGTCCAGTCTGCAAACGCTCGTGACCGCGTAAACTTGTTTGAGCGAACGTCGCTCGTAGATCACTGCGCGTTGCTTCAATCACTTAAGCCAAGTCAATTAGATGTGTGGTGATTGCCTCGTTGTTACGCAGCCCGACAGACGCGAACGTTCTCCCTGCGGATTCGCCAACGTTCGATCCTCAAACGCACTGATGGTCAATGCAATGAGCAATTCATTACGTTCGGACCCACACAGTCAACAACACTCTTCTGAGGTTCAGAACACACGTCAGCCAGGCACCTGCGCCGAGCAAAAGAAGCGTAACTGAAAAGGCACGTGGCGTGCTCAGCAGCAAACCGCACTGTCCCGGCAAGGTGCACCAGTCACGCCGTTTTGCTTTAAGGTTTCGATTTATTTGAAACACCTTGACCCGTAGTGCAAACGCGCTGCTTGAAGAAGGTAAGTTCGCAAGAGGAAAGGCAATATGGAAAAAAAAACATTTTCAAACAAACCTTATCGGCGTTGCGTGCGAGACCGAAATTGAAGCAAGAAACGTTTCTTGCGCGCCGCGTTTTACTCCTTTGCAAATGAGACGCCTGCAAGGAGCTGCTTGCAAATATTTCAACGAAAGCTCTTAAGCTTTATCAATTTGCAAAATTAGCTGATATGATGGCTGTATTAAAATTTGCAGATAGACTAAATGTACCGAAAATGAACAATAAATTTTTTAAATTTTTAACAGACGCATTCGGAAATTTTACGACCAAACTGCGATTGAGAAACAAAGCTGAAGAGAAGCATACAGTTTCGTTTTGCCGAAATGGTCATGCTAAGCTGCTCGTTTTCCCTTATTTTTTGCCAAAGCGTGTGGAATATACCAAGCAGGTAAACTTTCAACCACATCCATGAATCCTGATCCTTTCACGATTTGCAATACCATCCGAAAAACAAGTGCTTCGTATTTCTGCACCAGGTAATTCACAGGGGCTGCTTTAACTTTCAGCTACTGCGCCAATACCTTTAAAGCAACAAAATAAAACAATATTCCGGTTCTAGGCAAAAAGCAACAAAACAGTGCAAGGCTGTTGTTGCGTACCTATAGCGAGCTCCGGACAGCCAAGCAGCACAAACAGTTTTGATTTTTGCAAGTTATCTGTAACCCTATTTGCGACATTTGACTTTTTCCGTGGATCGCAGTTTCAGGATGTGGCGCCACCCGAAGTCGTTTAGGTAGGAGCTCGCCCTAATATCAACAGTTTTGATTTCATAGCAATACGCGAAGTGTAACCAATTCGTCACTGACGACCATTTTTCAGCAAAAAAAAAAACTGCGTTAATAGTCGTGTGCTTCTGTGCCATCGAGTTTAAGTGAGAGCTGCTGCGAGCAAAAAAGTTTTGAGATGCAGCGAAAAACCTGCGTACATTTCGAGGCACGCTTAAAGTTTGCGATTCGTTTATGCTCAGCTGAAAAACTTACGGCAGTTTTAATCCAAAATCACTATACAAAAAGGGCGGTAAACATTTGTCTACTCCGCAGGCGAACGTTGCTACAAGCTTTGATTTGACAACCAGCAAAGGAAACTTGCAAAGTTTTGGGCTCTAGGAAATTCGTAATGTGTTATATGATCAGCAAACAGTTCTGCAAAGCAAAAAATGATTTCGAAAGGCCCAGCTGCCAAACCAAACAAACCAGAGCATCTTTTGAAAAGCACGAGACTTCCCCAGCCGCATGGTGCAGTGATTTAGAAAGCGTTATGTTACCAGGATAGCGAAACAAGCTACACCCTTGGGCACTCTAAAACCGCATACACACAGCATACTTAAGCAAACGCACCAGTGTACAGTCGGTAAACATACGGTTCCAACTCTCAACACTGAAAGCTGCATAATTTTCTGCATGGCGAAGAAGTACGGGGTGTTTTTACCTCACATCCAGCCTTCTCAGAAGGGTTTTGCCAAAAACACAGTAAATATGCTACTACTTGCCACTATGTGTCAACGATTTCCAACGGCATCTGTCCCAGATCGGTCGCCAGATCAACTTTATCATCAGGGATTTGAGAGGAGTAATCGTGGTTCATATAGAAGGGGTGAAAAATTCAAACAGGTTTTTCTACCGGGTTTGACACGTTCGCGGGGAGACTAGGTCTCTATAGACGAGTAAATCCCGAGCATTCTAGTTGGCACACCTGCAAATGATTCGTGACAACCACAAAACGTAATCTTTCAAACTGACGAAACAAAAGTACACAACGTAATAAATAAAAGTGAAAATGAAATAAAAATCAAGACAAGCGCTTAGCGCGTAAGCTGTAAGTCTCGAGCGCAAAATCGAGACGTCATCGGTTGACGTCACGTCATCGGGTAGGAAAGGTGTCCTGGCGACGGAACATTTGGTTGATATCTGAAACCCAAAATTAAACAAGTTTTTATTGCCGTAAAAAGCGCGCATCGCAACTGAATTTTGTGAAAGGCAAGCAAGCTTTTATTGACGCCGGCATGCAAGCTTTCATCACGCCGGCAAGCTTTCGTTGACGAATCCCCAAACTACAGTTTACGCTTCAAGACCTCGGAACGAATCGTACAAACTTCCCATAAAGGTGTTCAACATGATAGACCAAAACCGACTTTAGCCACTGATCAAGACAACTTGAAAACCAGCCGACTAGTCACGCTCCGCTTTCAACTGTACTCTCCACGCCAACCTTATTTGAAAAACCTTAGCAAAGTTTCCAAAACCGACTAATTGACTCCAGTGAAGTTTACTCTTGCGAAACAACGTGGGTCGCGGCGGGTCACCCAAAAAATTACAACAGCCAAGTTAACACTGCTCTTTTAATTGAAGCGTTTAAAGATACGTACTCTCCGAAACTTACAAGACATCGTCAGAGCGAAAGTTTGTTTTGCACTTTTGTCTCATGTCACGACGATGCACTTTTGCAAATGCCGCCGCTTCTTAGCCCAAAAATGAACGCAGATACAGCGGCAAGGCTGCGTGCTATCGCTCATCTCCAACGGACGGTTCTCACACGCGCTGTCACGCTACGAACTTACACTAAATCACGTGACTGAAACTGCGTTGGAATGTCGATCGACTCCAGAGCGTCCTCCAGCGATGAATCGTTGAGCTGGATCAGTCCTTCCGCCCCGTCCGACGAGCTGTAGCCGATGAAAGGAGTCGCCGAGCGGTCATTCTGCGTCATAGAATATCCAAGCGTCAGTGACGCACGCACCGCTTAGGTGAAGTCACTCTTTCAAGTCGTCGTAAGCAAGATGGACTAAACTATTGAGGGCATTCCGGTCCATCTGAACTGCGGNGTTTTGCTTTTGCGNTCATTCCAGACAGCAACTGGATGTTTGGGCATAGAGTACAGCTGTTCGTTTTTTTANGCGGACGTAACGACGGAGAAGTCAGTTCGTCGACGACTATCACTCGTAACTAGCAACCACATGGCAATGTTTTTCAGAAAAGCACGTTTAGAAATTGTCGAATGTTGTCCTGCTTGTGTTTCGTGCATTGTTGTCAATTAGCCTGGTCAGTGTTGCCACGTTTTCTTTCAGGTGTTTTTTTAAATTGTGTCATGAGTGCAGAGGGTACCGCTAACAAATTGTGTTTTGATTAATGCAACGTGACTTCGATCACCACAGCTTGTCACCAAATCTTGGACTTGACCAAGAAATACTTGGGAAAAACCGACTCCCAATGAACCGTTCAGACGCATTGGCTTCAACGTTCCTTTTCAGAGCAGTGTTGCCCATTTTCGGACGCAACACAACAGGTCAATTACAACCTTTTCAGATATGCGTTGATGACTGTTTGATCAATTCTTGTTCTCACATAAGATCAAAATGTATTCTTGAAGTTACGTTTACAAATTTGTATTACCCATATTATTCATCGACTCTTTCCAAAAAGTCCAGCCATGGAATTGCCGTGGTGAAGAAAACTTCAAGGATAAAAATATGGTAACAAGTTCCCAGGCGCACCCAAGCAGTTATACGCGCATATTTCAGCCACACCTAGTTTTTTTCGGTCATACACCGACATCGAATTTTTTTTAATGGCCGAAAAAAATTCGGTCGCAGTGCCTGAAAATATACAATGTAACGGTGAGTTTTGATGCCGCCATGGGACAAACGACCAAAATGTCTCAGCGAAAAAAATGACCGAAATGTCTCAGCGAGAGAAAACCCAGGCCAAACTTTAAGAAATGACAAAATTGTGAAACGAAAGAATAATGTTTAAGAACAATGACAACACGACAACTTACCGTCTTCAAATCACTAAGATTTAGATTTTCTTGACTTGATTCCGAAAAATTTGTCCTTGTTTCCGACAGTGACGACGAACCGAAGAGGGACCGAACACTTGTGTCTGTGAGCCGGCTGCTACCCTGTGCGCACCCCGTGAAAGTACAGTCAGAACCGTTACCGTCGCTCACATCATCCGGAAGGTATCCGCTCGCAAGCGACGGCGAGCGAGTGACGCAATGCGGATGACGGAACATTTGAGGTAGAGACGTAGTGATGACGTCGCCATTTATGGTGAGCGTCGCAATCGTCGGGTTTTGTGGCGGCGAGTACGCAGGTAGCGTTTCGTAAGCTGGTGGAAGATCGCTGTCTGACGAAAGGAAACCATCTTTGTCGCGAACTGGGAACGGCATCGGACCGCAAACAGGGGGACTATGTCCACACCTTGGCCTCCAGTGTCGGTGCGCCGTGGGACCCGCACCGCGGTATTCGGCGGCGGCGTGTTCACGCCACAGCGACGTATGCGGGCCGCAGCAACGGAACTCGTTGCTTGCCGAAGTTTGACACAGCTGAGCGTGATGCGCGGTGCTGACTCGTGTAACCGCCAACGGCGATTTGCTGCTGTGCGGCGGAACAGCGGCGCTTCTCGATTCGCAGTAAAGGTCGGCGTACGCGAAATGCGTTCCGGCAAGACGTATGTCGGCGTTGTCCGCTGTGCACGCACGGTATCGGCCGTAAATCGGAGCCGGGAACGCTGTCATCGATAGCGTGGAACAAACTTCGAGTTGGTGCGCTTCGGGCGTTGAGGCGCCCGACGACGAAAGCGAGTCTTCCCTCTGGACCGATGGACAAACGTAAGGGGCGCTGCCTGCAAAAAAGTGAAATGACGTGTAAAGTGAAAGTGAACATGTTTTGAAGTCACTAATTGACCCTGGCTTGGTGNTGCACTTAGCCGAAAGCAATAGAGTTTAAACAACGAGTGAAGGCACTGTTTCCGATGTTTAGAAAGTGTTGGCACGGCCCCTTTTGGTTTTGACCACGCCCACACCTGCAGCAATTTGTAGAGCGATCGCAATTGACACAGTTTGTTCCAGACAGCTACCGCAGCGTCGCTTGCTCAAGTGCACATAACAAAACCGCTGAAGAAGTATACAGATGGGAAGGCGTTGGCCTGTACAATGCGCGTGGTGACACCTGGTACTCGAACAGACATCAATGAGTTAAACAACAGAAGCGTCACGACAAAGGCAAGTGCAGCTTTGCTCACGCCAGAAGTGAAAGGTGCGGCTAAGTGGACAGCGATTAAGTGAGTGGGTTTGCTCGTCAACACAGATCGAATGCACAGCGCTTGTCATTCTGCAAAGACACACTGTGTGGGAGTCCCTACGAGGCGCTTTAATTCGTGAGTTTTTCCTTAATAATGCCAGTGACTGACATCAACCAGTTATGGTTAGTGGCTGAGGCTCTGCGAAAATGTATCTGTTGCATAATTTTTTGTTTGCAGCAGGGAAGCTGCCTCTCGAGAGCCGATAAAACAAAATGAAGGCACAGAGGTTGGTTGCATCGATCGTTAGAAGCAGTCGATTACAAATTATGTTGTTTTTACACCGGCCGCCGGGTTGTATTGACATTTCAGCAAAGCGTACGGCTGATTTTCTCTTTCACTGCGTTTCCGTTTCAACGCTGCTGGAAATAAATGTTACATGACATGCTAGCAGATGGTATCTCAAGGTTGAAATGAGTAAGCACCTCTAAATTTTCAAGAACATATTTCAAGAACGTAGTAAATAGCAAGTGCCGAGAAGTGTTGATATGTGAAATGAGTTCCTCTGTCTGAGATAAAGAAATAGTAAAAGATCTTATTTGAAAAGACTGTTAATATTTTTACTTGTTTGCTTCATTCGCACCTTACAAGGTTTTAAATGACTTTCGGAAATGCAAAACCACTACAGAACACACTTGCTCCCCTATTCACGCCGTTTAACCCGGAGTTTAAAGCTTTGAGTCAAAATTGGTGTTCTGTGCAGCCGTAACACTTGCTACAACTAGTTTCAAGACTAAATATTCTGCAAGGGTTTTAACTGTTTTTACAATACACAGGCTAGGAGTTAACCGAAACTGTTTCATTGTCAACTTTCGCTTAGGACTGAAGATGTGTTTAACACGAAACTAGTTTCCTGGTGAAAATAAATTGCGACTGATTCGCTTGATGTGTGGTCACTGCTGTGATTTTCTATTTTGTCTTCTGATTTCCTGACAACGTCTCACCAAAAATAGTGATAGCACGCAAACTGCTTGTCATTTGCAGATATTGCATTGGTTATTTCACGCGAACCACCTGTGAAGCTACAATTAGTACAGGAAAACTTATCCTCGACACCAGAACACGAAGCAAATCCCATTTTTGATTCGCCAGCAGTAAAACTATTCGTGTATGGGAAGAAAGCAATGCACTGTGCTTGCATTAGTTGTGTAAGGCGCGAGGTTTGATCGTAAGCGGAAAGTAGGTTAACACCAAGCATTGCGTGGATGCGCTCGGGCGGGTTTTACAGACGTCGCCATCGGGCTAATCCGCATCAACCCGCTTGGTCAAGATAAGACACGGACAGGTCAGGCTGCGCACTTCACAACGCGCGCACCGACGACTGCGCAAGGGCACAGATCGATGGCAAACGGCAACGTGGCGAAGAGCCTGGCCGAACCCAGCCCGCAAACAACAAAGCAAGCCGTAGATAGACGCAATCCCTTCCTGCGAAAACAGGATCGACCGAATTGCTTCGCGACAGGAGATGACGTTGGCCTGCTGGCACCCGACTTCGCTGGCGCCGGTCTCGCCGCCAGCCGACCACTCCTTTCATGGTCAACACTTGCGAGACGAGCATAGCTGGTTTTGCCGCGAGGCTAACATACTAACGCATGTACGTAAGTCGGGGCTGTTGACAAACACCAACAATATTTCGACAAGCCGGTGGTCAAACATTCAAAAACACAACTTCACAAATTTTATATAATGGATAATTAATTCCGACGGTAAGCATGGATGAAGCGAATAAACTGCTCCGAGGAAATGTGGATGTGTCAGCACAGGTTAACATACATAATGCAGCAGGATACAAAATAAATCATGGGTCTTGATATGTTATTCTATATGTAAGCCGTTGGAATTGACCAACATGCAAACAATTGGTTCGAACGCAAAGAANTAAAAGAAGAAACTGAATGGGCAAAATGCTCCTCTGCATTTTTGATGTGGTAAATACTCTTGTGCCACGACGGCTGTGTGGCCNTCAGATTGCAAGGCAGCGGTTGCAGAATGGCGTCGTAGCGGCGGTCTCTGGTCGCTGTTGCTGGGAGAAGGTGTAANACCGCAAATAACAAGCACAGAGCGGGAGACGAGCATGTCCTTGGGTTGGAATATCAGTTGGAATGCGAGTTACCCTGGTGCACGAGAGCTTGCCATGAGAACAGAAACGAATTCGAACAGCAAAGAGAAACAACTTGACCTTTTTTGTTCAGATACAAGCACGATTTCCGCAATTCAGTAAAACATTCTGAATGTAAAGTCGAAAGTAACCAAAGATGTAGAAAAAAATGAGTACACGAGAAGAAACTGGACTAGAAACTAGATTAAGTCAAGAAAATCGGATACAGACTGGGAAAACCATTGTGTGCAAGTAGGGACTCGAAGAAAATTTTTGCCTGGGGGTACGAAGATTGATACCGGTCCCCCTAGCTTCTCACACCCTTGTCGAAGCTTGTGTAGCTTGTTTGTATAGCATCGGGCCCAGGTACATTGTACATGTATCCCCTCTCGTGAGCCCTGCGTACAAGACATCTGACACGACATACTAGAAGGGTCAATCGCTCAGGATGACGAAATTGAAAATGCAACTGAACTGATATTATAATTTAACATCGACGCAGAGACAGCTTGTCACAAAGTGATATGTTGGGCGAAGACTAAACTGAACTGATACATTTTTTCAGCATCAACTGTGAGGCTGCGTTTGTGACCAACATTCAATCGTTTTTGAAAAACTGACTTACACATCGGACGATTTGTCGAATGCATGTAAATCTAAGCAGATACAGATTTCCACTACGCATCTCTGCAGTTTTATTGAATATGTTTTGCGGATTTACCGATTAAGCGTATCCTGCGATATACAGCATTGAAGCTTAACGTTCCAAAAGTAACTTTCTTCAGCGAAACGTCATATTTTTACCCAATTGCGTAATTCTTCATTAGTTTCTGGCCGAGAAGAACCATGTGCCCTACATGGACTGAATTTCGCAGAGCATTTGCAACAAATAGCAGTTTAAGACCAGTTGGATAACAACAGAAAGAAATGTTTACTGGTGATGCACGGCACTAATAACAATACCGATGCCGATGCACGACTCTTCCCAGATATCGATATTCTAATACCGACATTCCTTTATGTCAGATAGTAGAATGTAATTCTTAGCGATTACTCTCTATATCAAACTTGAGGTGCCATTGACAAACTTAGGGGGGTCGAATCGACACAACCGATAAGGCTTCACGATGAAAATTCGCGGGCTTCATACATGTTTTAATTTGATGAATGACCAGTTTTAACTTAATGAATGAATGACCAGTGCCCACCAACCTGTTTGACTGACATCCACAACAATTTTTCTAACTACCAGCTAATCAGGCTCTCAAAACCCAATAGTAACTTCTGCACAGCGTGCAGTCATGAGAAACGCTTGAGTCGTCACAGATCCAATGCGCTTTGGGGAGGGTACAGATGAAACGGCACCTTGTATTCCCTCGTCTGATCTAATGTGGGAACGACTGTTTACCGAGTAGTCCTAAGATATGAACGAAGATCGTACGCAGTTACTTAGCATCAAGGAAAGTCTGAAAACCCACGAGACTAGCGTGAGGTTAACTGCAGCTCAGAAGGCTGTAATGAATTGCAACCGCAAGCTGAAAATATCTCTGGGCACAATAACGTCTGACTGTAAATTTGGCATCTCGTATTTGATCCAGATGCTTGATTCAGGTAAAAAAATGCAGTGTATTTCACTAAAAATAAATAAAAGCTCTGACCGTTTAATCTAAAAACACGACCAAACATCGCTTTATCATGTCAACAAAGAGTTTTGACAAGTTGCCCAATTATTGCTACAGTAATCACGATGTACCCTTGAACTTATAAGCAACGCACAAGCCCCCAGTTCATTTGCAATCAAATCACGAGTGAGATATCTTATTTTGAAAAGAATGTGCTTTTGATGACAATATTGTCACTACAGTCGATTCTATTACGCTGCGAAACAACGACGGAAGATTGAAGCTGCTTTGCGGAGTTTGTTTCATTCGCAAACAAAAGGAAATCATGCAGTAGGTCTACTTTAAATCTGAGAAGCGTGGGCTTTCGATTTTGCAATAACATTGTGAAGATAATAGAGTAATGTGATGTAGAAACCCTACCAAGCACAACAGAAGGCCCTAAAACCATACGCAGTGGCATAACGGGAGTATTGCTGCTTTTGACCTTTGTGATTTTGTGTGAAGCTTTCTGTAATTTACCATAATGCTTCGCGTAATTTAACAAAAGGATTTTGCTTGCATTCTAAGCCTGCTTTCTTGTTTTAACCATGCATCAAATACACGTATTCATTCACTGGTTCCACGCTACGCCACTTACGCAGTATATCGTAATTGCAAAGCGGGCAACTGAGTCTTTCCTTAAGCCACTGATCCAGGCACTTCTTGTGGAACTCGTGCGAACAAGGTACAATTCGAAGGACCTGTAAAATATTTGTCAAGACAACGCGGAATTAGATTGCGGTTAGTAGGAGTCGCCAATTTCGACGTTTTGTTTAAGTTTATGTTTAAACCCACAAAAGAGGTGGCTAGGCGTGAAAATAGGTACGTAATTGGAGAGACCAAAATCCACTTCACCGAAACTATAAACGGCAGAAGAAGATGATCATACAACTCGAGCAGCGATATATCCACCGGTTATCTCATTGTATCAGTGCTTTGCAATTTAGCTCCCCGCCTTGTATTTGCGTTAAATCAACCTCGCGTACGTGTTTGTGGTTACTCGTAGTGAAGTCAGTCAATTTATGAAAATCATAAAGTAAACATGCGTGCGTGGTAAACTCAAGTCATACAAAAAAGTAAGATATGTGCATTAAAACTCGAAAATAGGCCTGATTGGGACAGAAAAATCGACAGAG
>JGI24158J21664_10011520_pt1 | contig 11763 bp, 9 predicted proteins | sample Ectturendosymbi3_FD_21664 | JGI IMG/M metagenome (IMG submission 21664)
ACTTGCCAAGCACCTGGACATATCGCTCGGTGTTGATTCTCACAGACCGCTCGTTGTCGTCCTCGAACCAGAATGGTCCAATGATGCCATGTTGTGTGGTGTCCTTGATGATTTCGGTCCTCCAGAGTGTGATTGTCTGTTAGTGTCTTTACGATTGAGGTTATGTACAGTCCCATGGGGTCTGAACTTGTTGACCCATTTGTAGATCATTGAGTGGACAGGAAATTCACGACATCCGAACCGTTCTTTGAATTGCAATTGAGCTGTGTGGATGGACTTCTGCCGAAAATATGCCTCAATTATAAATATCTTTTGCTAAGTAGTCCATGGCATCTCGAAGGTCAAATTTGGTAGACCCTTAGAACAATAATTCTTCTTGGTAAATCTGAAAAATAAAAAGAATTGATTAATTATTTCAAAATTTATTCAAGTTTAGGTGATGACCGTTTTTTTGTGTCACCCTGTAGTTGTTAACAACCAAACGTAGCATCCAATATTGACAATATTGCTTTTCATCGGAGTTATGCAGTGACTGCCAGCACTAGCGTACGGAGGAGGGTGGCCACTGTGCCATGGCCTCTCTTGCTCCCAGCCATGTTCCTCAGTATCAAACCTTTCGCACAGCACTTTCTTAGTTGATGTTCAACCTTTCACTGACAAAAACCTCGCAACAATGCAGGAGCGCCAGGCACTGCAGAACTCCGATGAAAAACAGTATAGTCATTCTTATATTGCGTAGCAAATAATATTATCGTGTTGTTACTGTACTGATAAGAGTCTAGACGTCTGCATTTTTGCTCGTTTCAAAGTAAATTGTGAAGCTATGTCTCTGCGCAGTTATAATAATGAGTCGTCATAGGAAAGAGTTGCGCGGGGCCCCCAAAACGCAGGGCCCTAGACCATGGCCTACTTGGCCTATGCGTAAATCCGTCACTGTTCCCAACAATATATCTTTGCGAGCAGGTTTATGTCTTGTCAAAAGCTTGAAGCAGGCAATCAAGTGGGTCTGGCATTATCGAAGCTAAAACCGCGGATTGAGCATTTGCTTCCGAAGAAACAGGAACAACGTTCTCATAGATTGAGATACTTAATCAACATACATATGTCATTTTACATGTGTAACATTTAACAGTAGTTTGGCCTGAACTGAATTAAAGAGCCATTTTTATATGACCGAACAAAATTTTTTGTGTACAAAACTGTACTGCTGAAACTCTTACCTAAAATTTCTGATTTCCCGCCTTTCTCGGGTTATCAACAATATTTGTTTCAACTTTAATACATAAATCAAAGTGAGGTAAAAATAACCTGCGTTGTGTAATTGCTATCATTTTATCAGCAAATGTTTCTGGGTCACGGTTCCATCATCCGGAGTGATAGAGTGATAGTGGGCCACTGAAGAAAAAAGGTTAAAAACCACTGATCTGAAGGAGACCTAAGAACTACTTCAAAATTTGCGCTTTCGGCTCCAGACGAAAAGTTTTCGGTCAGGTCCGCGTTTTTTGCAGCTTGTCTGAAATGATGCTCAGACGGTGACCGAATCCATAGCATCCGAACTATAGTTCTGCATTTCATGTACAGCAGCCTTGAGTCAAAAAGTTTAGTCAACCAGAGAAAGCCAAAAACATTGAAAGCTGACGTTGATTTTAGTAAAGTAAACCTATCTGAAACCATGGCTTCGTTAGTTACCGCATTTGATAATTATTGTTCAGTATCGTTTAACTCTGCTACTGCAGCTTGTATGCAGGCCTGACGGCATTGGCATACGAAATTGCAGTGAACACATTGATTCGATGTTTGCTTTATTCGTGTAGGTACACTCGTATTGCTGTGTTACATGTTGAATGTTTGTAATTAAAATTGTTCAGTGACCGTAAAAAGTGTGAGGAAATCATTGCTACAAATTGTTAAAGTTAAATGTTTTTGTATCTATCTCAAATGGTAGAAAGCGCTGACAAATACCGGTGAAAAGATTGAGGACTGGGAAGTGGACGAGCTGATGAGAGACGGTGACGAAAACTTCGACAAAGTCATCGATTTTGACGGTGACTGAAAACAAGAAATTTTTTTTAATTTTATTCTGTGACGTTTAAGAAACAAACAAACCAAAATATTTGCTGACGTCAAATAACCTTTGCGCTTTATTTTCTGATCTTCCAGACTTTTGATAATATTGAAGGTAACAGTTTGTTTCAATCATAAACTTCCTCTTGAAAGCTCATCCCTGAATCAATTTCAGGTGGGAAGGAAACTTGGACAAACCTTAAAGTTCGACTTAGAAATTTTCAGCTAAATTGTTTTAGTGCCAGTGTCGAGCATTGACTTTCTGCTGTGCGTTTGTGGTCATTGACATTCAACAAAAGGGAGCTGCAGTCACAAAAGTCAAGGCGTGAGATCAATGCTTGCAGTCAATACCAAAATTGTAGCCTTCCTTAAAAGTTCGCCAACACGTGGCAAGGCTTTTATGCTGTTGCGTAAATTAAAACTGCGTCCCTGCTAATATTAGACTTTATAATAGCATACCTTTCAAAAAAATTGACAAAACGTCAAATCGTAGAGCTGGACGGTTGGGGTCTGCTACTTTCGCTGCAGTGATCATCCTCAATATAGTGAAAATTGTTTATCACCTGTCGTAAAAGTGCCACCTGAACATTTTTCATTTCAATCGTCTGCTAATACTTTTTCTTTTGCTTCTAAGCATATTCAGCAGTGTAGTTCTCTGAGAAGCACACATGTGTAAGTTGCTCAAACGTTCGTATTTGAATGTAGTTTTAGCAGCGGATACAACAACAAAACAATGGATGATGAGTGTTGCAATACTCAGACTGCAACGTAATTTTAAAGAAAAAGACTTATAAAGACATAATTTTCTTAGTTTTTTGAGATTTCATCGGAATTTTGTTTATTAACTGATTTCTAAATTATTACCGTGGAGTCACTATCATACCATCGGAAACACAGGAGGTATATTTAGAGGACAATACCGATACTATCACCCATCACTGCAGCCGAAGTGTTTTGTATCTGTCCAAACACTGAAGGCTGGGAAAGCTGCAGGCTGCGATGAAATACGACCTGAAGTGGTCGAAACTTTGAACAGAGAAGGTGTTCTCCAGCTGGCTCGTGTGTGTCAAGTAGTCAGGTGTTCTGGGAAGACACCGAATGATTGGCAAACTGGAGTGATCATATACAAGAAAGGAGACAGGAGAGAATGCGACAACTACCAGGGCATCTTGTATCATCTCTCACCTAGCTGGAAAAGTGTATGCCAAGTGTCTTGAAATAAGATGCCAAGAAATAAGTGAACCTAAGCTGGAGGATGCCCAGTGCACTTTTCGTCCAGGCCGTATAGCAATACAGACCAAAATGTCACTCCTTAGCAAATTTTAGGGACATCTTTGGATGTCTGCGCATGTTTTTCGACCTCGAGAAAGTATACGACCGGGTCCCTCATGAAAAGCTTTGGGGAGTGTTGCGGGAGTAGACAGCCGCAGGTTACTGACCGTCAAGTCTGTATTCCAGCTCAGACGTTTGTGTCCGTGTCAACGGCGTTAAATCACAAGTGTTCACCGTGGGTTTTGGACTCTGACAGGGGTGTGTGCTTTAACCACCCCTTTTCATGGTCTATATGAATTGGGTAGACAATCACAGCCGAGTGGACGATGGTGTCACTCTTGGAAGCTGCAAGATTAACCGTTTGCTTGTTGCAGACGATTTAGGTCTGCTTGCATCCTCTGAACAGGTCTTCGACAAACATTTGATCAGTTTTCAGCTGCATGCGACCAAGCTGGAATGAAAATTGGCACTAGAAAGACGGAGGTATTATGCCTCTTCCCCCAGAAAGCCAAATCATGTGGTAATACACTACAGCAGATGGAGAAGTTCAAGTACTTTCAGGTGGTATTCACGAGTGACAGAACACAGAACAAGGAAAGTACACACGGATTGGAAAAACAATGCAGTTCTGCGTGAGCTTTATCGCTCTGTTGGGACAAAACGGGAGCTTTCAAACACCGCAAAGCTGTCAGTTTAAAATCGTTTTTTTATGGTCCCCTATCGTAGGTAATGACTGAAGGAGTGCTATCTCAAGTACAAGCGGCAGAAATGAGATTTTTGCGAAAAGTCTGTGGCGTGATGCTTCGCGACAAACTGCACAGCTGTGAAATTCGTAAAGCCTTGAATGTCGAGTCACTTCTCCGAACAGATGAGCGGTGATGGTTCGGCGATGTGACCAGAATGGTCCAGGAAAGATTGGCGAGGCGAGTCCTGCTGGCTACAAGCACGGGAAAGCGTCCCAGCAGAGGTCGGCCAAGGACCAGGTGGTGTGATTACAACTGTGGTCTGGCTTGGTGTGGAGCCAGTGAATCTATAAAAAGTTGTTGAAAACCGAGAGTTATTTCGAGTCCTCCTTGCGCTGCTGCCCCCGCTACCCAACCCAGAGGAAAGCGGGTATGAAAATGAATGAAAGAATATGATTGTAATACTGTATACAGTTAGTAGGGTTTGTGACAAGGTTGAAAGTTTAGAACAAAACTTAAATCATTCAGTAAGTGCAATCGTTATTTCCATAATTATAGGAAGGGATTGAGGTATGACTGACAAGGCTTAACTGCGTGTAAGGGTTGTATGGAAAAAGCATTATCAAATCAGGATATCTACGAGTTTCTCGATATCCCTGGATCACATTAGGCAAGTAGGAAAATAAAACCGGTATATTTAGGCCCATGAAATGAATGCAAAATGGTGTATGAGTTCCAGAAACTTCAGTCAAGTTGTTCAGTCCTTCATGCTGCCTTTAGAAAATGTTTTGCGTATACACTGCATATCACAAGGTTTCGCAAAACCGTTCTTCAACAATATGACATTAAGTTTAGTGCTCTGTAGAGAAATCCCTTCATGTTGATGCAACTCGTGATAGGGTTTGGGGTTTGCTTGCTGTACCATAAGTTTTGCATCATGAATTGCAAACACAAAGACGCTGTCCTTACATTGTGGGGTTTGTATATAGATGATACAAGATCCGTTGACGTTTATCACAATATTCGGATATCACTGTATTTTGGAGTCACTTGGATTTTGGTGCTGTTGATGATGTGCTTGACTATAACGATTAGGGACTAGCATCCGATGCACGCCGTTTTTAAGAAGTAAAATAACAAAAATCCACTGAATTTGTAATGCAGTGGTTCCCAAACTTTTTCTTATCGCGTACCATTTGTGGGTCCCGTACTGTCAACTAGAGTCCTGTGCGGGTTGAATTTTTTTGTCCGCTCCCGCCCCGCAGAAATTTGAGAAATCTTGCCCGCACCTGCCCCGCACCCGCACACTTCCAACCCGCACCCGCCCCGCACTTTTTCGGTCTTAAACCCGCAGCTGTCCGAAAACTACTAAAAACTCACAACTAGGGCAAATTTTTTTTTGCAATAAAATCGTGAGAAGTATTGCATTAATTTTTGAGAAAATTTGCAGTAAAAAGTTGTATTTGTGCACAAGCATTTTAATTGAGAGTGATTTAGCGATTTATTTACATATAATGCTAAATATTTCCCAACATTATCTAAGGAGAAATGGCGATCTTTTACCAACACTTTGCGTAGCATGCTAAAACTTGTGCATAAAGTTGCTTGGCAAGCTCCACAGTGCATGACGTTGCTTGGCAATTTAACAATTTGACGTGCAGTTGTGGACTGATGTTTGACCGGGTCATTTCTACAATTGCTTTTAGGCCATTATTCAGTTCGATGCGTTTATCAAAGAGAACAGAACTATACTGAAATAGTTCTAAAGCATGTTTTTTAATCAAACTTCTACACTTTGCAAAATACTTGATAGAAGTTGCAGGAAAAGTTGTATGTAAAAAAGAAAAAAGCCGCCATATAAAATTCCTAGAACCAGCTTAAAACATCGTACTACATAAATTCTGGGTACGTATTTAGGAAGCTGTAAAAAAAGTTGCAAAAACTTATAACGCCTGAAGACAAGTCTAACAAGCAGCACAATCAAGCTATTCATTTTTTTCATTGGCAACCAAAACTATTCCACAGATATGATCTTCCGCAGTCAACAGATTTGAGGTGATAAAAAACACGTTTCAGTCCAGTTGTGACTGGTGACTAACTGTGCGTTAAGCGCTGTCTTATCCATTTAGAAGGGCTGCTAGACTGAATTTTTCCTCACCACATACGACGGTTGCATTGGAAAATGGTCAATTGCCCACCGCAAGACAAGAGCCTGAGCTAATGTTTCGCAACAATGGGTTGTTACATCATAATGTTATAACTGCAGCGGGCCTACTGTCCTAAGCGCAATGCTGGCAAACTACTTCAGTAGCCTGCATCCACGTGTTTTGCGATTTTTGAGCTGATGAAGTGCATGTGCACTTACCACTACTGGTACGCGTTCCACAGTTTGGGAACCACTGTTGCAATGGAACTTTTACGTTTCAGAATATCTGGAAATAAATAATATATAAATATATTTTTCCTTTGTATTGTTCACCTTAAATGTACCCTTTCAGATAGGCAAATGTACCCTTAGGTGTACATGTACCCCAGGTTGGGAACCCCTGGTCTAGAATCCTATGCTGCAAGGTTTTTGCTTTAAAATGAAAGCAACTTAAGCAGAAATTGTTGTTCGCCAAGAGTTCAATGTTGAAAAAGGAACTATTTATAGACAACAGATGCGATACTACCCTGTAAAATGCCGATTTCGATTTTTGTACGAATCATTTGGTATGCGCATTACCAACCACTCTTGTTTGCAGAATGGATCAATATGCTTAAAGAGTTGGAAGGACAAGTGCAGTTCTAAAAACATTCGGATCATATTTTCTGCAAGTGTTATTCAACTTCGTTTCAAATTTGTGCATATGTGCTTTGTATGCAGTTTGTGTTCAGGATTGCGAGTATATGGCTGGGTATTCGATTATTTTTGGACATAAATAAAAGCGTTGATCGTCAAGTTCTTTTTTCGATTTCAATGAGATTTGCATTATCAATTACTTCGCTTTTCATATTTGCTATCTCAACAACATTGCTAAACTGGGCCAGGGGTGTACCGAGGTTAGATGGCGCCCGGGGCAAGAAACAAGTTTGGAGCCCCATATTCGAACCAACTAAAGGTCTTTCTGGAGCAAATGTACTGTATTGAAGACAGTGCTTGGGACATTATTAAGACTTTGAGTGGGGAGATTATTATCTCAAGATTTCTTCTTATTTTTTAACTGTCATTATTTAAATAATTCAATCAACGTCAGCTAAATCTGCTGTTTCTTAAACCGCAAAAGAGATTGCAACCATCGAGTTCGGTATTTCAGTGTTTGAGCCATTTTTTCATGATATGTGAGTTTGTTGGCTATACGGAGGTTTAACCCGTAAATATAGGCTTAGAATCCCATTTCACAAGGCAGTCTGTAAGATTAACAAGCGTTCAGAAGCATTAGTTACGTCCTTGTACAAATATGTTTTTGAATCTACCGCCCAGTTTAAATACCACAGCTCAGATTAAAATTCCCCGTGCTAACTCGGATTGCGACGGACCGGTAAACAAATTTTATGAAACGGATCACAAGGTTGATTCTTTTGAAGAGATGCACTTTAAAAAATGCAAACAGTGCACTGATATGCTGAGGAACAGGAGCTTAACTTTTTTTCTTGATTGATGGGCATCGACAAAAGTTATCTCATGCTTCACTGCTTTCTTCACACACATTTGTTTTGAAGGTTTAAAATAGACTTTGAGGCATGCGTTTCTAAGCTCCCTTGACATAAATTGTTCTAAACATTTTTCGAAGGGGCATGAACGCATTTATCACGGCCATTGTGAAACAAGGAGCGTAGCACTCAACCCGGAGTTTTTTACGTGCCCAATGAGGAGACATCAGTGGTGGCCGGAAGTTAAAGCAATTATTCATTGTCAAACATCGGTTGCTGCCCTCTTGAAACTAATATAAAAATTCGGCGCCCTGATTTACGTTGTCCAGTCTTCAGTTTTGGTCATCTTTCTTGACTATTTTTAAAGGCTTTAATATGTTTTTAAACCACCTATGTCCAATCGGCGGGCTGCAAGCGACCCAGTCGAAGGTTTTGTGTGGCCTAGTTTAGGTTTTCACTGTAATATAACTAGCGTACATACAGAAAACCTGTCCTTACTTTGATAACCTTAAATTTGACGCTTTTGATGCAGGTGGTCCACCTGATTGCTGCTTTATCTCGTCTGTGCTGCGTGCTGGAAAATTTCCATATGTTCATTGACACCTTGGTGCAAAACATTTACTGGTTTTCTAATTTGTACCCCTTCAATTGACACTAAACTTGCCTATGAAACACACTTGCGAAGTGCTGGCAGGTGCCAAACAGTCGTTAACATTGTAGTTAGGCTTCCCACGCTTTTAGCGCTTTAGCTTAAACCAGTGGTTCCCAAATTTGTTCGAGCCTTTACCCAAATCAAGGTAGCGATTATGTCTTATTACCAGTCGGGTAAGGAGGCTAAGTGCCGCCCGGGGCCGACCATAAAAGTGCCACCCTTTCCACATCTCAAATTTGCTTACAAGAATTCAAAATGAAAGAAGATCATGTTTCGTACCTATTTAAGATAAGGAATAATCAAACCATGGGCGGATCCAGACAGTAAGGTTAGGGGAGGCGATTTCAGTATATTTGGTAGTCAAGTCTCACACTACCGCGAAAGTTGTTTTCAGTATTGTACCAAATCATGGTGAATAAAGTTACTTTCGTAGGTTTTAGGAGGGCGATCGCCCTATTCGCCCCCCTCTAGATCCGCCCCTGAATCAAACACGCACAAACTGAAATTGGTCTTGATTTTGATTGTTTATTATGGGTTTTGCTTTTTCTGATTGTCGTCACCTTTCTCATCATTACTCTTACTATTTTTTCTGCTTTCTTTACATATGCATATATGGACCCGGCATATTTCGTCAAATTTTCTTCCCTGTCGGTTTTTAATTTCCTGTAAGCCGCACCACATGGCTTTTATCGTTTGCGCCAGGGTTTCTCAACCTGTGGGTCACAGAAGAATTTTTAACGGGTCACGGCCAGTCAGGTATTATTGAAATTGAACACATTTGACAAGTTAACTTTTAACCAATTTAGCGAAAGCTTGGGTAGGGTAGCTCATGAGTTGCACACGACATAATGCGCTCTCTTTCGTCATTATGCCTTAGAAATTATTGCAATACGGAAATTTCCACGTAGCCTACCTCGTCGTGCACAATATTCAGTTACTGAAGACATTTTGAGGCAGACAGTCGGCTCCTGTTGACATGAAAACGAAATCTAGAAGCAGGCTTAATGTGGAAGATGACTCGATCTGTGCATCATCATTTATTGAGCCTCGAATATCTATGCTTTCTAGCAGGGCCGCAACTAGCTGAGATTTTCGGGGGAGGGGAGAAAAATGATTGTAAGCTGATGTTGTACCTAACAACTAAATGTGTTTTTGAAAATTTTGGAGGTGGAAATTTTCCGGTTGCCCCCCTGGTTGCTGCTTTCTAACAACAAAGAGGCTCGGCCTTCGCACTGACTGCAGCGAAAAGTTGTTCTTATTTCTGCTCTGTGCATGTGCAACGCAACGGGGAAGTTGTACAGTCGGTGGGCCGCTGATCTTGTGTTTGTTTATTAATTGGGCCACATGCTTGAAACGGTTGATAACGCCTGCTTTAGTCATTCCAGAGAATCAAACAAAATAGTGAAATGATAGCGGCACACCTACTTTANAGATGTAAACTTTTATATATGTTAATATTTCGTTTAGTAGGCTTTCCCCGTTTTTAACAAAAAATGACGGGCCTTTTTATGCTGCGTATAGCAGGCTATAATAACAAATTTAATATTATTATCAAAGTGATGTAAGAAATGTTTCATTGTTCACTTCACGTTTCAATAGTGGTTTAATCCTCTTAGAATATATAAAAGGCTTCAAACGTTAACTCGGTCGGCATTTGCCTGGGGCGCAGGACCCATTTTGACTCAATAGGTCAAATAGGCTTAAATCAACTCCGGTTGAAACGCGCTGGCTTGCAGCCATCATCATGACCTGCAAACTTGGTCTAGCTCAGGCGTGGGCAAATAGCGGCCCGCGGGCCACATGTTGCCTGCGGAAGCTTTCAGGAAAATCTACAAATCTGAATTATTTTCTAACTGATCACCCAGCAAACTTGAATCGAAACTTCCTTGTGTTTCCATGAGGAGGTATGGCTCTCCGCTATACATGGCTTTTTCAAAATGGCCCCCTAGCTAAATTAATTGCCCACCCCTGGTCTAGTTGATTGGTTGGGCTTCTTCCAATTACGCGCGCATACTGTTATTCCTTACTTCGTTCGTTACCAACAGACGTCTATTTCGAAAACTCGTGGGACTGGGACATCTTTTTTTAATGCTCAGCAGTGATTACAACGTCGTAAGTTCGACGCTAATTGCTCTGAACAACTTTATTTAGTACAGTCATTGCCAAGTTGTGCAACTGTTTCGATTAAACGACACTTACAAAAAAATCTTTCACCNCAATCATACCTAAATATATCGTTTGCCCTTGCGTTAGGTTTTCAGACTAAGTTTCATGCCTCTNATTTATCAAAATGAGAGTAAACTTTTTGTAAGCTTTTCTTGTTGAAATAACATTTTTCTATGACTGCCAATGTTAAGTGTACCCTTATAAACAAAGGAGACTTTTACGAAAATCACGTTGCAGGTTTGCAACCAGCTGATATTTTCAGGGGGGATAAAAAATGATTGCAACTTGTCGTTGTACTATTTGGGGAGGAATGGTTGTAACTTGTTGTACCTAACAACTAAGCATGTTTTTGAAAATTTCGGGGAGGGCAATTGCCCGGTTGCCCCCTTATTTTAGGGCCTGCTACTTTGCCTATCGTCGGGCACTGATTCACTGTAGGCCTACCTGCAGTTGTAGCCAACAATCTCAGCTTTAAATTACCCACGCAAACACTCCAACTGCACTATCTCGCTTCAAGAACGTCATCTTACGACACCATCATATCATACAGAAAAGCATCAGTGCTATTGAAACTGAGCAACGTTACGTTTGCAGAGTTCTTCACTTTAACCGCCAAATTTTAATGTTGATAAGCCCGACTGATGAATAGGCTACAGCTTGTGGCACTATTGAAAATATCCCACGGAACAATAAAAAAAGCATGAGACGTGTCAAGAAATGTTCGTCGCCAATGCCTACGTGTCGCAGGTGATGTAATAATGAAGGTTTCCACGCGGTGTTAAAAGTATTGTGAAATCGCTGAAAACAGTTGCGGATCCACACCAGGCGTTTGGGGGGGAACAATCAAATAGGGGGGCGCCAAAAAGATCTTCACTTGCTTGAATACCAAAGGTTGTCTGTGACAATCGTTGGGTGTCACACAAAAGAGGTTACCTTTTATAGGCCGAAAAAGTTGCCAGTTTTGTTGGTCGACCTATGCGATTTTTCATGGAATAACCGCAGTTTGAATGCTGCGCGCTAGCGTTTGCCACTGTTTTAGCCAGGCTCGTAGCCGGGGGGGGGCAATTGGGGCAATGGCCCCTCCCCAATTCCGAACGTTGCACCAAAAAGTTTCAGGGTAATCAAGGTTTTGATGCGTAAGCCAAAGAAATACTTTAGTGCACATCAACGACACTGCTTACGGAACCTATTACATCAGCCTTTAGTCGAACCTGATCAAAGCACCGTTTTACCAATTGTCCATGATTAATCAAATGTTGTGTACATGAGGGTCGGAAAATGTTATCCAGGGCG
>JGI24158J21664_10011523_pt1 | contig 11762 bp, 7 predicted proteins | sample Ectturendosymbi3_FD_21664 | JGI IMG/M metagenome (IMG submission 21664)
TTTTGATTTGACCACTGAGTTCCAGCCAGGAATGTTAAATTTACCTTCATTCTTTTTACCTGTTGGTTTAATTGCAGAGGATGCAGCAGCAAGCAGATGTGTCATGTGTCAAACAATTTCTGATGAAAATTCCAGTCGTAATAAATGTAGGAAACCCTACGGTGGCTAGGGCCTTGTTGAGGCTTGGGGTGTTGCCCGTTGCTTGCGAGGATTGCTGTCATTGCATGCAGAGATGCTGGTTTCCCCAAACGCTGCCAACGAGGCAGCCTAGTCGTTGTATGAGTATTGTTCTCACTCCCGACTAAAACTGCCTGAAACTTTAAGTCGTCAAGCCGAAGCAAGGCGTTTGGCTCTCACCACTATAATTCCTTTCACAGATTTCCTGGTGCAGAAATCTTTATTTACAAAAGGCTTCTGATTAGCAGGAAAAGAAATAGCTTACTATGGCGCAACAGCAGAAACAGTCAACGTGGTCCGTGCGCTAGCGATACAAAACTCGACTCTCTGAAAGCGTGGTGTCCACGCCGATGGACAAAACCGAATGCAATGCGTAATCGAGGTAATTGCGCGGTTGCAGTGGAGCGCGCACACACGAAATCCCTTGACGCGAATGAAAAGTTGATACAAACCGGATCCCACGTACGGGATACAACAGCGAGTAGGAAACGGTAAGCCATAATGGGAAAAGTTAAATTCACTACAGCCTTGAGGGCTGGGGATTGGGAAGGTTTGGTTAATGGTTCTCAAACCGCGAACGCACCCCTGCTAATCTGCAGTCCTGTAACTATCTTAGGCAAGCCGTGCAACAAACAGACCTGCCTGACTTATTACTCTGAACTGTCAGCACGCAGTGAGGACAAAGCCTCTTTAATAGAAGTAACACAAAACGGCAGAGAAACTGTGAAACACGACACTGACTGTCTCAAAACAGCACACGGACTAAAACACAGACTTCACAAAGGGACAAAGCACTGGGGAATTCCTTAAGTCAGTCACAAAGCAACACGGTGGAAACCGCCTGGAAACCGATACCCCTAACTCCACCACTGCCTGCAAGCTTTAAAGGAATCAGCCGACTGGACTCTGCTTTCATGACATTCCGATGATTCATCTTGAACATATTTGCATTCAAGTAGCTACTCCCAACATGTGAGAAAAGCAAGGAACCTAACGACAAATGTTTGTTAGGAAATCGATTTCACGTAACACGACGTTGCGTCAATATTAAAATCGTCAATTAACGCTAACAAGTGAAACGTTGAAAGCCTGAAACAGCTATGTCCTTAACTGCAATGGCAACACACGTGATAAAGTGGCACAGAAGACCACCTGCGCCAAAAATGTCAAATTTAAGATTATCAAAATGAGGACAGGTTGTCAATACATAGTTTATTTTAACTACAGCGAAAACCTAATCTGGGCCGCACAAAACCTTCGACTGGGCCACATGCGGCCCACGGGCCGCGGGTTAGACATAGCTGAGCAAAAACTATAGCAGAGAAGGCAAACAAATTCAAGACTTAAGTAAATAGATAAAAAATATGGTGCTGCGACAATTCAAATCTAGAAAATACATCTTTCTCAACTAATTACGTTCATTGGAACTTCAAATCTAACTGAGGTTAATTTTGATATCAAAGACATACTTAATAATTTTCATGTCAAAAACGTACCTGTACATTTATATCAAAGACATAAAGGTACGCTTGTTACAAGCAACAACCAGTGTTTGACATTGTGTCGGCAGATGCAAAAGCAGTTTACCCAAGCTTGGGCAAAGACACGGATGTAAAAGCAGTTTACCCAAGCTTGAGCAAAGACACGGTAACAAATGCTCTCGAATGTGCATTCGAGAAGGATTCCAACTTCAACTCCAAGGCCCGTAAAATCATCGTCGAACTGAACAAAATTTGCCTTTGCAATGCTTGCATCCAATTTGGAGACCAATTATAAAATTGCGGAATTATAACCACATTGTCTCACTGTCAAACATTGCTTGTATTACATCCTACAGCCAATTGCTGGTGTGCTAAAAGTGAGGCAGAACATTTCCACAGATTTATCGATGAAATAAGTTGGAGACTGCTCCAGAAATGTCAATTGAATCCATTCGACAAGCTTTAACTTCCGCATTTCCCAAAAGTGTCATGAAACTAATGTTGCCGCCGAGCTTGATGACCGAACGAAGGGCGAAGTGGAATTCCTACACTGTAGTTTTTGCACAACTTCAGACGATTATTTTGGGCGTATTACTAAATACTGTACTTCGTAAAACCCACAGCGGAAGGAAGGCATTTTATTAATGGGAATTCTCATCACCCAAAGGCGATCTTCAAGTAAATCTTATCTGGAAAAGCAATCAAAAGTAAAAAGATTACTTCAGCAACTTGGACCGAATCATAGAAAAAGCGATCCACTCAAACTTCCCATTGGACGTGACTAATGACATGATAGCAAAGGCATCAAATTGGGAAGAAAGGCTGCAGGCCCCAAAATGCAACAAGGAAAATGACTTACAGTTTTGGACTAAATCTTTCCTCCACCTGCTAACTCTGACAAAAATTAAAACCGAAGGCAGTGATTACCTTCAAAAGACCTACCACTGTTGGGAAAAACTGACAAACTACACTTGCTTCAAACAAGACAAAAAAACATATCAAAGGTATAACAGGGTCTTGCAACCCCTGTGCACTTTGTGGTTGCCATGAAAAACAAAACAAACTATGGTACCATGTGTTTCACAAATAATGAGCAAAACTAAAACCTTCCGCCCAAACCAAAACTTGACATGCGCAAACTATGGCATTTATGCAGCGACTTGTGTGATTTGCAACGAACAATATGTCGGACAAACCAAGAACAAATTTCGAAGCGATGGTCATCGCACCGCAGCAACTGGAACAGACCGAATTGCAAAAATGAAAAAGATGAAGTGGCCTTGTCGCGGCACTATCCAATGTTCCATGGTACCGTAAATAAGCTATCGATACCTGAAGCTTACACCGTTACTTTTATTCAACGAACTAATTTTCCCTCTCTGAATATCTGTGAAGATAAATGGTATCATCAACTTAACACATATTCCCGTGCGAATGATTTTTTCTGTCTTTTGGTTGTTTGTTGACGTGTTTTGACCTGTTCACCACCAGCGTGTTGGCAATGTCGTCACAGCGTTTTTAAATGTGCACGCAAGAGATTGGTTGTCAACACAACAACAGTCTTGCTTGCGCATTCTGTCGACGTTCTGAATCATAGGTCTTGTTGGTTCAACCTTAATTTGGTCTGCTGTCTTGCGCAATAAAAATGGGAATCAATTTGATTTAAACGCAAATATTTGGGAAAGACGTATTTTCCATTTTTCCAATTGCGCTGCTTACGTTTAAATTTATTCACTCCAGTCTGGAATTTGTCTGCTTTCTCTTTTATAGCCACTCAACCTTTCGCTTGTCAGCATTGTGTGCAGAGTTTACGACTGACGATGCGTATTGCTGAGTGAAATCGATTTCCTTTAAACAAATTGCTGAAGGATTTCTTGCTTCTCTCACCTGCGGAAAGTAATTACTTGGATGAAGTTAGAATTTCAGTTCTAGAGCACTGATATGTGTTTATTATTATTGTTACAAATATTTTGAAATTCAAATCTGGCAAAGATGTTTTGTCAGTAAATCTGCTAGAAATATAACCAGTTTAGGACAGTTTTTATATGCTCTACCAAAATATAACTTGTGACAAGCGAATGGTCCAGACTCACATAGAAGGTTTTGAATCAATAGAAAAAAGACGTGCCATTGAGTCCAACCAAACTCAACAAATGAAACTTCATTCCCACATTATGCGTAGCTTTTTTGCGAAAGAATTGCACACATTTCGAAAAAAATACAGAAACACTGAATTCATACACAAAATGAACAAAAAAGGTTCCAAAACCTTGTCATTAAAAGTGCTCATTGTTTTTCTCACTGTTGGTGTATCCAATAATACTTTCAAATATCCGTAAATATTTGCAGAGCATTGAAACGTCTGGTGTACAAGAAACTAGGAAAAGGACGGTCACAAACTTTTTCAATCCCTAACAATTGTTTTATAACATTGCCCAACAAGTGGTTATTAAGCTTATTTATGACATACACCAGTACGAACAGATCATGATCCACCTTTCTACAACTTAGTAAAAACACAATCACGCATCTATTGAATGATTTTCTCACATAAGTTTACAAAAACGTTGAAATATCTTTTTCCAATGTCTCGAAAACCACGAGACAAAAATTCACACTTTTCCACGAAGCCCAGTTACCCAACTGCAACACGATGAAATGCTCACAATCAGTTTCTAAGTAATTGAAAAGTTAATGAGCTATTGACAAGTTACTTGCACAAAGTTAAACATTTCTATCCCTATTGTAGTCAACTTCGCATCTGTGCAATTGTCAAAGTGTTTTACTTTAGTTTGCAATGAAAGAAAACGTTATCATGAAGAAAATGTGTGATAAATTTTTTCAAGCGTAAGAAGTATTTTCAACCTTGCAAAGTTCTGGAGAAACGTTATTTGTGTGGACAAAGACGAACATCCAACTGGTTAACAATTTTTTTGCAATTTCAAAGTAAATCAAAATGCATTTGTGATGAGAAATATCCTTGAAATTATCCTATGAACAAATGCACAGTACAAGTATCAAAGAGTGAACACGAATCAACCATCATGCTCTGATGATGTTTAAGGTCAGTACACACCCTGAACATTGTTGCAGTTCGGACATCTGTGGGTTGTTGTATACATGCTGTCCAACACAAACGGAATCCAGAAGCATAATAAACCTCCGAGACAGCACAGGACCACACACAAAATCCATGCCTCATCCTTCAGATCAGAGCTTGTGGTTGTAACAACACTTCTCATGCAATTTCGACAAACTATCTGAGCAGGTGTTTTACCAAGAAAAGGTTGTGCAACCACTTGCGTTGCAACAACGGTGTGCGTTGCAACTGGTTGAGAAACTACTGGCTGCACCACGACCGCTGCGGAGGGAGTCAGATTTGCTGTTGACACTGCAGATTGATTGATATATGTGGTCTTTCCAGCGGCAGGTTGAGTAACAACAGAAGGTACCGAGGGTTCNTAAGGGGGCGGTTTATCCATATTTAAGGCTCTTTTTTGCCTTTATTTCTGATTCAGTTAAAATACAAAACAGGCGTAAGTCCTGCGAATTTAATACAAACAATGAATCACGAGACAAACATGTTATAAAAATCACACAATATATTAATCAGAAATGCTGTTGTTTTGTCGTGACATTCATTTCATGAAAAATCGAAAATATATCTAGGGTATCTCCACCGCACATTACCATAATTTTGCCCACAAATATGAGGTTTGAGCTGCAGTTTACATGCCCCTGAACGTTTGTGTTTGTCTTCTGTCTGAAATGCTACTATTATTTTCAAATATCCGTAATTTTTGAAGTGTAGTAGAAGGTGCAAACGTTGAGAATGCTAAATGAAAACAAAAAACAGAAAAAAACTGATAATTATCCGCCTTTGTTATGTTCAATAAACTATGTAGCATCAACGTACACTATGTTGCTCCCTGTTTAGTGATGTCCAGCCTACACAAGAATGTTTGTTTTTTGTAACAAAAAAAACAAGCTATTAATTCTTCAAAACCTCATGTTTTCCACGATTTCTCCCTATTAGCAAAAGTGGTGTAAAAATACATTTTACCTTATCCCTATATTTTGGAGTCTAATGTGTTTCAGAAATAAATTGCTCGTTTCCTAAAGATATTTTCTAAATTAAAAGTTCTCCTTGTAAGGAAGAATATGCCATTTAAATAGAGATAATGAACCAATACGAAAAAAAAATTAAATTGAACCAATACGAAAATCTACATCTTGGACGAAAATCGTGCTAACGAAGCCAATAAATATCTGCTGGATGGCTTTCCAACTATAACATCTTTCAAAAATTACCATCACTCCTACATTATACCTTTTTCCCAAGCAGTTCGTTGGATGCTACATACGTGGAAAACGTTTTATTTGTTATGGTGTGAAATTGAATCCAGCAAGTCACGATGTTCTTTCGTCATTTTAGAAATAGTCTTCGATCAAAACTCAACAGTATTTTGTTGGAAAAAATGCGAAAATTGGTTATTTTTTGTTTCAGGCCACTTTTTGCAAATCTTATCGTTCATGGTTGAGCACGAATCGCCATAGGCGTCTATTTGACACATTGCAGAACCATAAAACACTACAGAACCATCACATCAAAAATAAGACTGTTTTGTTCAGCTGCTGTATACTCAAAATGGCGCAGACATCTCAACCAGCTCACAGCAGGCCTACATCGGGCAAATGGCAATTGAAAAGAAAGCAATAGAAAGAACCAAATGAAAATTGAGCAAATACGTAGAGGTAGGGATAACAGCGACGACAAATAGGCAATAAAACATCAATTGTCTGCTGTTACGGAAAGCACGAGTTGCAGAAATTGAATAAANNTGAGCTTTGAAAACAAGGAGAAAATGTTTCTCTCTCCTACGGTCTCTACGTTGCTTACTCTACAANTTTCATTGTCTCCNTTGTCTGTTGTGCACAAGGCGTGTTTTATGTGTTTTCTCTACGTTCCTGCAATCGTGCGCATTCCGTCTCAGTGACTTATTTATTTGCTTCCTCGTGCCATCTGCTAGTTGAACGCCTGACGCTACCGCGTGCACAAACGACCTTGTTTTCAGTTTGCAGCAGTAGAACAAAAAGCTTTATTTATTGATGTCACCCTCTTGGCTGGTTCTGAAACATTTTCAATGGCAACGCTGTAGCTGTTAGACCCCAACATTTTGAGAACCGCTCGACCCTATGTCAGAGCTGGGATTTAGGATGTAAGGTACAAAAGTCGCCTGAAAAGCATCATTGTTATTTCAGCGGTGAAACCATTCCGATAAATTTTCCAGCAAGGCCTTACTTCAAAAAGAAGTTAGTGAAAACATTCGGTGTGGATAATCTTGTGCTACGAATACACTCATCGCACGTATGGATACGTTGATGCTGCAAGTTAAGTAGGTCAATTATTATCATCGCGATAAACGGAGTTCAAGCAATGTTTTTCTCTTGAAGGCTGAACAAAATTTATTTTTTGCCTAAGTTCCGTTCAGAAAACGTCTTCACAAACATCACAACGAAGTCTTTCAGAAATTTCTTGCAGCCGAGGGAAAGTTAGGTCGTGCACTGACTGTAAACCTGAAGGCAGTGTTATACGGGTAGTCAGTCTCTCTAACGTGCACCTTATGCAGTAACTCAAGTCCATGCACTAAAGCTTTGTTACAGCTTCACTGTAACACCCAAGCATTTGGACCAAATGCTTGCGTCTGTGAAGCATAGAAATTGGAAGCTACCTCCAGCTAAAGCTTTATCGTTCGAAATAAAGATCTTGGTTATAAACAAATGTTGACGATGTGTCAAATGTTACAAATGTGCGAAACAAATGAAATACTAAAAAAACGACTTTTCAAACAAAAAAAATTGTTGAACAAGTTCATTTCCGACATTTCAAAAATACTGCAATAGAATTGTGCAAAGTGAATGCATTGCCTAAAAGAGCTCCAACGCCGTAGCGCCAAGATTCTACGACCGACCTACATTTCCCAAACCTGATAATGCCACTATATGCTATTGTTTGTTTATAGGTCCCTCCACCTGACCTTTGTCTAAGATCATTGCCAACATGTCGGTACCACTGGTTGGTAACACAGAAATTCATGCACATAATTTTTCTGGCACGATTTGAGACTTGGGCTGATGATGTCGAGATTGTTGTGTCGTTTGATGTCGTGTTACTGCCAGCTGACTTTCCTACATATTTATTTGTAACAATTAGTTGAGTGTTGACTGATTGTGTTGATTTTCAAGATCTTAACATACGATTTATACAAGATGTTTAGGAAGGACTCAATATAGCAATGTAAGCATTACATTTCTCATTCGTAAGGAAAGTTTTTAAAAGTTAGATTTTTGGGCCGGAAATTCCTGCTTTCAGCAAAACTCCCGGTTTGGAATGACAGAATTTTGACGCTACATATAAAATCGATGACACCACTAACGGCGAATAGAGAGTATCAAATTTATAACATCGGCACTGCCCAGAGCCTAACCCAAGCAGATCTACACATCAACACGTCACTGTTCAGTTGTCACAATAAAACGTTTTGCATTGCCGGCTGCATCCTGACAGTCCAGGCCTATGAAGCCCGGGAATGATGCAGCCATGGATGAAGCTTTGTTGCGGAAAAACATCAACTGGTCAGTTCAAGGCCGCAACCAGCTGAAATTTTCGGGGGACAAAATGATTGCAACTTGTTGTTTTGTCTTTTGTTTTACCTATCAACTAAAAACAATTATTGGTGCTTTCAAAAAGTTTTTACACTCCTATGTCGCAGTGAGCAGCGCACACCACATACTGTTATAACGCAATGTTGAAGGAAAGCTCCCTGGCTTCGGTGACTCTAACTTCACCACGGGCTATAACTCGTTTTCAAGTACTCTCTTCTAAATTAACGCTTTGTCGTGCCCCGACTTACGTCTGGAAACATGCACTGTTTCTCAGGCAACCAACATCTCGTCGAAAGATCATGCTTCTCGTCATCAGTCGTTTCAGTGTCAACAAACAAATCCGTGTCCCATCGAGAAACCTCTGTTGCATTCTCTTGATTTTCAGCATCTGTCGTTCATCTTGGTGGCACTTTTATCACAATCATCACCTTTACCTTCATGCATTTTTAAAATATCTTCTCCAATCTGCCAGCTTTCTTGTTCTTGCTGACTGACTTTTTTGAAGTCGTTTGGTACACTACACACTTGTGTTTGGTGGCCATGGCTGCTGCTGCCGAATTCTAATACCTGACAACGAACCTTACCGTGATGCTGTTAATTGTTATGACAGAGAAGCGCTACGTCGTACGGTCGCACCTGAACCACTTTAACAGGACACACTTTAGCAACTGCTTTCATAAAAAATCTCATCCACTTAGCGTGAAGCACGAAAGAACATAGTTTGGTGCTTCCAAGCGATCTGTGGCATTGCTTGTTACGACGTAAGCAGTCTTGCCAGATGCAGGATAAGAAAGCAGCCCAATCTCCTCATAGAACAACCCCAAAAAAAGCCAAACTAGCCCAAATTACAGCCCAAAATATGCGATAAAACTAACAGTTTGTAGTGAAAGTAACCACCATTATGTTATTACAATTGCAGTCTTTTTCCAACACACAATTGACCTTTCTTACAAAGCAACCTGAAAGATACAAAATAACAACATTGTTACGGCAATCAAACTGTCTTTAATAACACCACACATCGCAGTCGAAATAAAATGCTAACAGCAGCAAACCCTGGTGCATATTGTGTCAAGTATATGCTTCAAGGAATGAAGAGAAAAAGCTTACTATTTTCTATATCTTTTGCGATTTGAAAATACAACTTCAATTCGTCAAACTAAGAAAAAGATGCGTTTGATCTGATACACCGCCTAGTAATTCTTGAAGGTGATGTAGACTTGCATCATTTAGACAGTACTAGAATGGCAAGCAATATGCGGAATGATTTGTAGGCTAAATCTGCAGATTTCACTCTATCATGTAGGCTATTACGACCCTGCTATAGCCAGCATCAAACAGACGACGCATAGACGAAAAGGGAGCCGCATTTTGTTTAGCCATTGTCGAATGATTCTTTAAAATTTAAATCGTTGTAATGTGCTCAATAATTTTTTTTTTATCTGTAAGTGATTTTTGCATCCAGCGGTTCAACTTAGAATTTAGATCCTTTTGTCACTTTTCGCAATAAGCGTATCGTATCGCTTGTTGTCATACTGGGCCCATTTACCCGAAGCTTCACATCAAATCCTTCATCAAATTGTGACACTTGCACACTGCCGTTTAAACTAAAAAATCCCCGAAAGCAGCTGGACGACAAAGAGTTAACAGTGTCACGCACTCCTGTCTCCAGCAAAAGCATGGGCTATATACTATTCTGTACAATCTACAATCTCTCCGCACAAACGAACATGACCTGGTGAGTTGTGCTGTGACTGTAAGCCTATTTCCTGTGGCAACTGACAGTGGTGGTCTTGGGTCAACTTCGGGGCCCCTGTGCAAAAAATGTTGGGGGCCCCTGCCATCACGGATGTTTGCTAGGTAACATGCGTTTCGGTGACGTCACCATGTTCACTCAATCGTGGTACAATCTTTTTGCAAAATTGGCAAAATATTGTACAGTTTATGCTTTGGAGCTCATGACCTAAATGACCCCTGACTATGCCCATGGTATCATCTCATGCACTGATGAGCCTTGCAATGATCGTTTACCAATGTAAGCTGAAGGATAGGTGCAGCAATAGCAATATCTAGGCATGTTGGCCCAGGAAAAGTGTACTACCTGCAATACAAGCATAAATCTAGCATCTGCGAGCAGTTTGTTCCAAATCACTAGCGAGAGTCTTGTTAACCATCTAGTGGAGCAAATGGGCAAATTGTTTCCAGAGAGTCAGGGCGGTGGACTTCACCATCTGCGATATGCGCATTTTCAAGCTTGTCAGATTGTAGGCCTATGCACAGTCTATGAAGCTCATGTATATATGCACCACATTCCACTACACAAATAACACAATGGCATATACAGCAAAATATAACCACCCCACTGCTCCTGAATTGAAAAAGGCAACAAATTCAGCACTTCAGCATATCCACCTCCATTTGTTCGTCTTCTAGCACAAAAAAACAGGGAACCAACCAATACGTCTACAAATTACTGCAGTCTCATAAATCACAAAACACTCTCTACATGAATACGGTTGAGTGGTAACTTTTACCTTGCGCAAAAACTTAACACATTCCTCCTGTTTAGGGTTGCCAGATGCGTTTTGTAAAAATACCGGCCATTTTGTCAATAGTGCCAGATCTAAGCTTTGTCGTTATTCGTAAGCGGCAAAGGCAAACAGAGAGACAGTGAGTACTGTTAAGCCACAATTAATAATTTGCCTATATTTTGGTTGGCTCGTTACACTTCGGTGTGTGTGTGTGTGTGTGTGTGTGACGTGACAATCGCGCCAAGGATTGCCTCAATAGTAGCAAATAAACTTCACTAAGGAAAACTGTCCTGACGAGATTCACTTCTAGAGTCATTATAATTTGAGAAATTCAGTGTTAGTTGGTTTCAAAGTTACGGTAGATTGTTTATTTTCTAAATTCCGGCTTCGGGCACTAATTATCAAAATTCTGGCCTTTTACCAGCCTCTGCAAGATTAGCAATGAAATACCGGCCAGGCCCCTAAAATACCGGCCATCTGGCAACCCTACTCCTGTTATAAGTAGGCTATAATTGAATAATGCATGGAGAAAATGTACTAATACTACCAATATAAAATTTCAAAATCTCTGCAGGTATAGGATAAAGGGAAACATTAATGGTTCAAGAAAGTAAGGAAAGCTTCTCAAAATTATTTAAATAATAATATAATAATTCATGCATTTATAAAGCGCCGAAATCCGACATGTCGCTCTAAGGCGCTGAATAATGATGTTGCGAAAGTGACATGTAAAGCGAATTCAAAATACGTTAAAATACACTAAGAACGTACTGAACTACAATTTTGAGGGAAGGCAGAATTAAAAAAGTTAGTTTTGAGCAGTCTTTTGAACGAGGAGAGGTTCTCAGCATCTCGCACTTCCTGCGGCAGGTCGTTCCAGAGGATTGCGGTTTCTACGGTGAACAAC
>JGI24158J21664_10011524_pt1 | contig 11761 bp, 7 predicted proteins | sample Ectturendosymbi3_FD_21664 | JGI IMG/M metagenome (IMG submission 21664)
AAACGAAATACTTCAGTGAATCAAATGAGAGTATGGATGTCAGCAAATCACATGCTGAGTGCAACGTAGTCCACTTTTCCGGGAGTAAGGTCGAGATTTGGCAGTGTACAGGTATAAAGAAAGTGATGTAAGAGAAAAAGGCTTGTATTGTTGAGAAGCACAAATGGAGGAGCGATGCCTGCATCGTGTATGGGTTTTGTCACACAAAAGAAATTCTGAACCCGTATCCTTCAGGGCATTGCTTATTTTATACAACCGTGTTTGATAAAAGTAATTCGGCTTCAGGACATCTCAAACACGTGTGAGGTCACAGCATTCTACTCATCAAAATAAGTCAAAGGCATTCTTTGAAGCATCTCCAGAAAGTCAATGTCGATGGGGGGAAAAAGCCGTTTCCACAGTGAGAAAAATTCCAATATAAAGCAATACAGCTAAACGTAGATGTCTTCATATTTCAGATTTGTTGAAACAACTTCTTGACAAGCTGAAGAAAGCTCAGTTGTTTGGTAGTTAACTCGATGAAACAACAGATATTTCAGAAGAGGTTCAATTGATTTTGTGTTGTAGGTTTGCCAATCAGGAAACAAAAAACATTGTTAAGTTGTGCTGTCTTAACATTGGAGTTTGCTCAACTGCTCAAGCCATCTTTGCCAAATTGAATCAGTTCATTGAAAAACATGATTTTGATTGGATGAAGTATCAGGCAGTTTCTACCAATCGAGTAATAGTCATGCAACGCACTACTAATGGAGTTGTTCGAAAAATCAAAAGCATTCCCTTGACTGTGTTTCAACCTGTTTTTTGTTTTTTTTCGGTCACAGACTGAAGTTTTTTTGAAATGACCGAAAAACTTAAGTCAGTTTGGTCATAATGCCATTTTTAGTCATATAAAAATGTCACAACATAAAAAATTGACCGAAAATTTTTAAGTTATTTTGGAAAAATGACCGAAATGTCTCAGCAAAAATAAACCTAGATTTCAACTCACTGCATGATTAATTGATAATGTGTGGTTAGAGGTTAATTTAAGAATATTACCAGAGGTCAGGTCTGGANATTGTTCTTGAGGATGTCAAAAAATTGAGAAATTCATCCTCTCACATTCAAAGAAGCATCGAACGTTTTCAGAAGTGTGCAAAGACATGATAGCANGCACAATGAAGTTATATTTCATGCTGAGGCACGCTAATTATCCAGAGGAAAAGTGTTAGAGCGTGTGTTTCAACTGTGGCAAGAGTTGCGGGTTTTCCTTGCTCAACAGGGATACCCGGTATCCAGTAATTTTCAAGGCAATTTTTGGCTTTATTTGAATCTGATTTTTATCTGTCATGGATCGTGCAGCCTTTTGCATATGAGGAAATTCACTTGGGATTTTCGCATGTAGCTGCAACAACGCAGAAAACGGCAGGACACGGCACACATAAAACTAAAATTAATGAAAGTCAATCTTCCTGCTCATGAAGTGTGTACAACATCCAGTATGAATAAAAAAGAGAAATCATCTCATTTACTGTGATTGCTCCCGTTGAATTTCATCCGCCAGAAGTGAAAAATGTGGTCTTAATCCTGTTTCAAGAGCGTTTTTCATAAGAGGATCGGCATCCTTGATTGAGTTTATTTTTTTCATTTTATTTCGACAAGAGCAGAAAATCCTTGCTGGCAAAAGTAGGTTGTTGGCATGCGATCAAAAACGTAAATCGCTTATTGGGTGAGATTTCGGCATTCAGGAATGTTGAGAAGTGATACGCAAAAATCTGCTAAGAAAGCGAAATTTACAGCGTAAAAATCGCTTACATTTTACACTTTTACAGCACTGAATTTTAGTGCATGACAAGGGTGTACAGGTTTTCTAGCAAATTTGAAAGTGTGTACCAATACAAAAAGGTTGACGACCACTGATCTAGAGCCATTTAACTAAGTTGTGCTCCACTGCAACCAGGTTTCTGACCAACCGCATATCAACCAGTTTTCCATCACCGATTCACTAACTTCGTGCTTGCAGAGGCTTTGGTCAAAGGCACTTTCAATATGTCTAATATTGATAACCTTTTGAATGAAGAAGAGAGCAGAACTTGATGCTCAGGTTCACGTGGTTCTTAGAGATGTCATCAGCTGCGCATTTGTTTAGTTACACTCGCTTTCTGCAATGGAAGTTGTGTAGGCTACTGTTGTGAATTATAGTATTAAACAAGAAAGCAGGACAAATTTTCAATAAAGGGGTTAAAGAATTGTGTGACTTGTTATCAGCACTAATAGTGTCTATTTATTCCAACTAAGAGAATGATTGCGAAGGCATTACAAATTTTATATGAAGTCTATATAGATCAGTGGCTTTCACTTGGAATGTAATGGCATTAAAGAATGCCAACAATTTCGGGCAGGGGTGGAACATATCCTCACATTATCACCAACTGAATAGCAACCCAAATACTGGCAAAAGGTCTTGTGGTATGAGGTGTCGACGGGTGCTCAATTTACTTGACGAAGACGCATCTTTCAATAACAACTATCATAGGCATAAATACTTTCTGCGCAATTGACAAACTAGTTTCATGAGCCCAATCTTTCATAACAGGTTTCGGAAAACCCTCAATCAATGCAAAGCAAAAGTTTTCAACACAAAGTTGTGCACAAAGGTATTCAGAAAGTGGCTGCACACAGGGTAGGCCGCGATTGTACATCGAGAAATTGATCCTTCAATGAAAGTTGTGAAAAAACGTAGGTGACGCCTTTGGAGGGTCACTGTATCACCGCTACAACAATGACCAATCTGGGAACCACGTCCTGTGGACCAAACAAGATGGATGTGTAGGAAGATTTGGCAGCCGCGAATGGTTTTCAAGCTGCGTTCTGTTCCATTAAATTTTCACGGACGGCAGTGTAAAGCGAAGTCACAGCAATACTTGCATGCACATGTGAGCGCGAGGTAAGCTTTGTTTACTATTGCATACTGTATGGTTGTGTCGCCTGCATAGCAGATAGCTACTACAATGCTTTAATCTCCGTTGCTACAAGAAAAAATATTTCGCATCAATACACATAACAACCGCAATCTCCACCGACAGTCACATTGTTGCAGATAGCGAGAGAACTATTACCTTATAGCTGCGTATGTTACTATAACTTAAAAACAGAAGTTTTGGTTTTGATTGTAGCACTTAACTTCCACAAAATGCTTATTTAATTTTAGTACATTGGCAAAAATTATTTTCTGGGAAGCAACGTTAGCACGGTATCTCGAGAGGTTTTGAACTACGTTTAAATATTTATAGAAGGGTAAGGTTGTTAACTCAAAAATTATCAGAAACGTCGCTTATATTTGAAAATCATTGTTATTTCTCGCTTCCTAGTACACAAAAATAAAACAAAGTATTTTTGGTTATCGTACAATACATACGGTACGCATTTTTTAAAACAGTGATCGGCAACCTTTCCCTAGTCGCACGCCAAAAACAAACTCTGCAAGGTATGGCGGGCCGTAACGAATTTTCCACCAACAATTCCGTTGATTTTGCTGTTTATGATGTTGATAAACTTGGGTATTTATGAAATTATATTCAGATTAACTCCTGATTTTCACAGTTAACAACGACCCAAAATATGACATACATTTATAACACAGTGCTTTTTCGCATGATTAGTTCCTCAAGCATGCATACAAGAAGTTGCAGGGAGGGCAGAGTTATAAAATATAGTACCAGTAGGCGGATCATGCAGTTACTACAATTTGTATAAAGGGACTGCGGGAGGGATGATTTTGCTTGGCGGGCCGCATCCGACCCGCGGGCGATAGGTTGCCAACCCCTGTTTAAAAATCATATATTTATACATGGTCGACACTTTTCAATCCGTCACCGTGGCAAGTGTACCAGATATTAATCTGTATCGAAGTAATAGTCGGAGGCACTATCACTAAGTGTATATCTTGGTGCGTAGAAGTTGAACATATGCCAAGGTCAGCATTCCGAGTGCGATGCAACTCAACGCAACGACGTTCACCCAGAGATCCCATTCGGTCAGGCCGTTTTTTCCGATGCCAAGACGCCGTGACAGGAACTCTTCTCCGGTTATTGAGTAACTGCAAGAACAACAACATTCAATATACTGTACAGGCCCGTCGCCAGGATATAGCAGCAGGGGGTCCAAAAACCAGAAGAAGTGGCAAAAAACCAGAAGGGGGGGGCACATTTTAAAAATACTGTATTGGATATATGCAGCAACCAGGGGGCCAAACGTGAAAGGGGGGCACAGATTTCAAATGGGGGGGCCGGGCACCACTGGCCCCCCCGCTGGCGACGACCCTGATACTGTAACACTTGTGTATCTTTACATGTGACACGTGCTTGTGCTGGACACGCAGCAAGAAAGGCACAGATTCCGCTTTTCAAAGTTGTCGATTTGACTCGATCGGCCATCAACCCAGTCAGCTACCAGCTTGAAAAGCGTGTACTATCTGTCTTTGCAAGATTGACTGAGATGAAGTGGCAAGGAAAACATGATTCTTTTCCCACAGCGTTCACAATACAAGCTTGTTCCATACCATAAGGGTTCGATACTGTGTGAGTTCTGTATACTTCTTGAGTTTCAACGCGAACGGACCCATATTTCCAAATTATTTCGTTTTTCTGACTAAGTTTCAAAAACATTTTTGATCGACACGTCACGGTAGAAGCTAGTGCTCCAATGAAACAAAATGCAGTAAATGTCTCAACAAAACGTGGCAGCAATCGTAGAACTGGCAAGAGTGTGTGTTTGCTCACTTGCACGGTTACGTCAAAACGCTTAGATTGGAATCTTTTAAGACATACACAGTTTTATTTGACTATTCTCTATTTTGCAGCACTACTGGTCACATTTGCTATTAAGATTTCAATTTGGCCCGATCTTGCATTTCCAACTCCTAGCCATAACTTTCGGTGCTCGTTTTTATCTCAACAATACAAGATCAGCCATGAACTCACCATATCGTCTCATTGGTAACTTCGACTTTGAGATCATTTGATGCAGTGAATTCCAACATGCCGGAAGAGGAGCTGTTTCTTGGATTGCACTCTCGAAACAGCTGGCCGCGAAATTCGTTGACGCTCAAGCCCTAAATAAAAAGTCCCAGAATGCTTCACTAGAAAGCTGGTCTCTATGTATACAGTTGCACGTGATTGTGTTTTCGCAAAGAGGTTACAACAATGGCGATATAGTGGCGTCAATTTTTGGTAATCTGAACCACTGGTAACTTTCAACGATTGCCACCTTGAGGTATTTTACAAACTTGACCGTGAACACTGCTTGAATCGTGATGCTCAACACTCAAGGCAAGACATGACCAGTAGCACCATGGAAGTTGGGGTGTCATTTCTATTAAAAGGATAGGAACTCAACCATACGGCTGGGAGGACATCAAAACCTTTTCTTACGCAGAAGATACAAAGGATTGAACTGCCCAACACTGAAGTGAAAGATGATTCGTAACCATAGGCGTATCCAGGGGGCCATTCCCCCAAATATCTATTATATCTTGTCGTTTTGTGCTTTCGAAGGCGGTGTCCCAAACAAAATACTGTGGCTCGCTTAAATACAAAATATTTGGCCCCTCTCAAAATTTTCGGCTGGCTGCGCTACTGTCCGTAACCACCCTTTTCGATCACTTTTCAGAAATGTTCAACAGGATGCAGTAGGATAAAAGCTCAGTGAATCACAAACTTTTCTGGGTGGAAATGTTTGTAATATCTTATACAATTCGTCAAGTTATTTTGTTTGGGTACTGTTTTAGCTAGAATAAAGATAGGATGGTGGTCAGTAATATCATAATGTAGTATCCCAGGCTGTAGTTCATGCATGAAGTCATTACATTCGAGTCGCCATGGGAGGCTTTAGTTGTCTTAGCCCCTACAAAACTCCAAGCCCTCGAAATTGAAGTATGAAACACTATAACTCAATGGATTTTTGTCAAATTTTCGGAATGTCAAGCCCCCTGCGCAAACCTAAAGCCCCCATTGAATACTTTCTGGTGACGGTTCTGAGTCATTACTGTACATGTGGTCAAGTAGTGAGGGTTCCTGATGGAACATAAATCTTGTAGTAGATAATGTGATCATCTGATGGACACCTATAGATTTCATGTTACTTGTCAACAGTTGGTCTGCAGTGTTATTACATAAAACATTAATATCAAATCACCAGGCAGGTAAAAGCTTTTTATTTTCACATTGATAGTATTTAACCTATTTTCCAAAAATTTCTCAAAAATGTTTTATATTGTTACTACGATGGGAGTATAATGCACCCACCAGGAAAAACTTATTTATAACATCTGTTACCTCTATCCACATATCTTCAATGTGGTCACTGTATGCGTCCAAATCAGACGTGATTTTATAGATTATAGTTATTTTGACATACATCCATGCCACTGCCACCTGCTTGGGTTAATGAACTTTTATTAATGAAAGTATACCCAGGTAATTGTGGTAATTGTATGTATGTCACTGTATTTTAAGTTTAGTTTAACTAATGGCCAGAATGTATGGAGTTAGCACAAAATCAGAGAGAAGTTGATAAATTTTAGGTATATTCTTTGATAAGCTCCTGATATTGAGGTGAATAAAAAATATTTGCCTTCTGGAAAATCTACGCAATAGATTTAATAGATTCTTTAGATGTTGTACTCCACAGGCATTGCATGGCTATAAATTTTGATAATTTTCATTAATGCTAGAGCAAGTAAACTCTGTTGCATTGGTTTGAGCCACAGTGACATGTTATTGAAAAACAATAATACAGTTGAGAAGACTCAATTGCAAAGGTTTAAATCATCACAGAAAGTCTCCCAGACTTGTCAAAATTTTTCTTTTAGATCCATCATATTTCTGACATACACAAAACCATTTGCAGTCCAAAAATGTCTGATGTTGTTAGATTTGCAAAATTCTTTAGCATCACAGAAAAGTTCCTTCCGCACAGTGTCGAGTTTTCATTGATGTCTACCTATTTATTTATTCAACGACATATCCTGCTACAAGCAATTTTGTCGTGTCACGTCGAGCATTCAAAATACAACAACGCAAGAAAAACTCCAAAAACCATAAAGAAAATGCAAAAACAATACACTGTGTCGCTAGAATCTATTATAGTTTCAGAAACTCGTCAACAGCATTAAGAACTGTAAGTGAAACGGAAGTCGACGCATCAGACACACCATATAGATATAATCGCAACAGATTGGTATGGCCCAAACGCTCAAATCGTTCAGCAAGCCCGCTTTCTTTCAGAATATCATGATCTTTATGATAAAGTGCTGTTCGTGCTGCACAGTGAACGTTACAATGGAAGAAGAGGTGTAAATCGGTCTCTATATCACCACATACACTAACATTGTTTTTAGTGATATTTAACGTACTGTGGGCGAAGCGTACAGAGAATGGAAGCCGTGGGATTGATTCCAAACAAATGATGGGTAGTGTTGTTTGATATGTGATAATGAGAATTTAAGCGATTCATTTAGATGGAATGGCTGGCTGAAGACTTTATTTCGAGTGGTAGAGAGTTTCACAAGCTGGAAGCCTTGCAGAGAAAGAAGTTATAGGCCAAGGATTTTTTAAGAGTGGTATTTGAACATTTTGGTTGTGACGCAAAGCATAAGGTACGAATTCTTTGAACAATCTGAAAGAACTGGCAGAGAAGGGGCAGGGCACCATATCAAAGATTAATTTGGATAAATAACGAAGCAGAGATATTTCCCTACGTATATGTAAACTTGTGAGGTTTAGATCAGCTAGCACATCGTCGGGGGATGTAGTTTTATGACAATCTAATATTATTTTAGCAGCGGAGAGTTGTGCTTTGTCCAACTTTCGATTGTCATAAACAGAACATTTCCAGTTCATAAACAGAACAGTTGTCGTAGATAATACTACCATAGTCAAACACCGGTAATATGTTCGTTTTATATGTAATGAGGAGAGCATGGCGAGGCACAAGATTGACGAATGAACGAAGACAATTAATTTTGGTCATCACTTTCTGATGTGAGTGTGTAATATAAGTGTGCCAAGAGAAATTGTGGTGGAATAGTAAACATAAATGCTTATGTGTATCTGTTTCAGAGAGATGGGTATTATTAAATAATAAAGGGAGATGATCATTCCTGTGCTTAGATATGGTCATAACCGCAGTTTTTTGGGGTTGAAAGTAACATTCCAAAGCTCAGACCAATTTTCTAACGTGCAGAGGTCTTGAGAATGCACTCTGCGGACAGGACACTTACCTGAATAAAACAAAGTAGTGTCATCTGCAAAGAGAGCAATAGATGCTTTAATGTTCGTAGCAATGTCATTAACATAGAGGCCCTAAAACAGATCCTCGGGGAACACCACATCTAGTATATTCAAGTTCTGAACGAGTTTGGCTTAGAACAAGGGTCTCCAAATTACGGCCCGCGGGCCAGATGCGGCCCGCGAAGCCATTTCATCCGGCCGTCGAAGCCAGGGCCGGCCTTAAGCCGATGCAACCGATGCGGCTGCATTGGGCCCCGCGCCTTTGGGGACCCCGCGCCATGGTGTTTGAGAAGGTTGTTCATTTTTTTCCAGATACTCCTTGAGAGAGAATTCAGTAGAAACGGCTTATAAATCTCATTGCTAGCAACAATTACCTCGTTTGAACGAACGATGAATTTCCTCTACCGAACATTATCAAACGTGCTCGATTCTCATGCTATATACAGCGATATATCTGCTCTCCACCATATCCCACTCTATGGATGGAGCTTGGTTGTTACTAGTTACAGTTAAGACTGCAGTAGACCTACAGGTATTGCAAACAAAGTGTGTAGTGATTCTACTCGCAATGAGCAGGTCAAGACGAGTGTCTGTTGTATTAACTTTAACGGCAGTTTTGCCAACGTAACATTGTTCAGTTCTCGAAAGATCTTTCTGTTTTGGAAAGTTTTTGGTTGGTTGCGGCAGAAAAGTTTTTGGTTGGCTGTTTATCAGAATTGCGGCAGAAAAGTTTTTGGTTGGCTGTATATCAGAATTGTAAGTCGGGCCGGGTTCGGGATTAAGTTTGTCAAATGTTTCGGGCCGATATCGGGACTGCATACAAAATTTTTTTGCAGCGATGGGCACTTTTGCCGCCAGTTACTGTTGAAGCATTCGAATTGATTAAATCTTGATTAAAAATGATTAGTTGTGAATTATTTAGTTATGTTTACTTTGCTACGCTACCAATGCCCCGCAGTTAGGCACATCTTGACTCACTTAGTAAATTTGGTTTCGGGGCTAAAAACATAAATGCCACCTTCGGGTAGGGATGCATATAATGGAATATCGAATCCTATGGATTCGCATCTTTTAGTATTCGAATCTAAAAACCAGAGTTTTTTCGAATATTTAGATTCGAATTAATTCGGATAAAATGAACGTGAAAAATTGCAAAGTCGGCAAAACAAAAAGTTTTGCAGTCACAATAAATTTTGCAATGGCACTCTTTGCGCCCAGAGTAAGAGAAAGAAACACTCAACAAGCTCATGACACTGCGTAGTGACGTGAACGAGCTGATCAACAGGTGATCGCTGATGAGCGTTCTGAACCTCTGCGTGATCAGCTCATTTTGCTTCCAACAAGTTATTCCGGAATAGGATTCGACATTCTGGATTCGAAATAAAGATTCCGGAAGATTCCAGAATTTCAAAATGTTCCATAATGCACATCCCCAGTTTCGGGCTTGTAATTTCGGTTTCAGACTTCAAATTGAGACCCGTTTACAACCGTGGATTGCGGGTCATCTGCATTTTGAAAAATGTTTGCAGTTTTGCTTCATGGCAGAAGTTGTTTTGCTTCATGGCAGAAATTAACATTCTGTAGATTATGCATTTTAATATTTTGTCTAAATAAAATGAACTCTACCACACTGAAGCAAATGACAAAAGATGATAAATTGAATCAGTGGAAGCCAAAAATCTCATGCAAACCAGCGCAAAAGTTTTTTAAGTGTTTGCACTTAAAATTTTTCTTTCTTTCCTTTGTCCGCAAAATTGTTCCGCGTTATTTGTCGGTCGTGCAAGTACTTTTATTATATTTGCCGCCCCACCAATTTTTGTTGTTTTGCCTATTTGCGAGCGTATGTAGGTAGAAAAACCACTACTGTACTTCAAACTGAAGGTTCGTGAGCGTAAAGGACGCTTAAAACTACCCTGCAGCTTAACTACGCAAGGCAAATTGTGAATGTCATCCAGTATACTCGTTATACTGGGCGGCTCTATGCTTCTATTTCATCACTCAACTATACGCACTATATATTGCGTTTGATAAGTGTTTCTTCATGTGCGACGTGGTAGTTGTAAAATCTTTGTGCATTACGTTTATAATTCATAAAGAACAGTTTGCATTCCAAGTCCTTGCATTCAAAATAACTAAAAAAATGGATTTTGGGGGAGTTTGGGCGGTGGGCGGGTTCCTCTCTTGTGAAATCTGGTTCTTTTCATGTATTGCGTTATAAAGCAGCTAGCTGATCGTGCGTCCAAACTTTACCAAAAACGCGTCGTGGTTACCAAAAGTGAGAAAGGTAATCATGTTCATAAAAAGGTCGTACCACGGTCGAATGAACACAATTACGTCATGACACCACTGCTCAGAGGGGCCCCGTTCCTAGGTTTTGAATTGGACCCCGCACTTGCTAGGGCCGGCCCTGGTCGAAGCCATTTTGTCAATGATGAAAAAATAATATTCAGTACTTACGAAAAATGTGTTGATTTGACAGACAGACAGACAGACAGACAGACAATGCTTGTTTATTTTACATGGCCAACGAAAAGACCCGGAGGTCATCAATGTCAGCTGACCTTTGATAGAATGTAACATATCTCGTAACATCACAATGCGTAAGACGTCCGGCCCTCGACATGTTCTGTACTACCTTAGGTGGCCCTCGGACAAAAAAGTTCGGAGACCCCTGGCTTAGAAGAATGACGGAAGAGATAAGAGAATAAAAGATTTAAGAGAGAGCCAACAACTCCAAGTTGTTGCAATTTGAAGATTAAGCACGTATGATCAAAAACTTTAGATATGTCAAGGAAAACTATTCTTGAAGAGAGATTTGAATCGAAGGCTTGGTGCAAACTTCGGCAGGTACCTAGCAATCATGTTAGGGTAGAGTGTTTTTTCCGAAAGCCAGAGTTGTTAAGTATTAACACTTTATGGTATTCTAGGTAGCTATGAATACGCTTATGCAGAGGTTTTTCGAACACTTTTGAAAGAAAAGGCAACAACGCAATTGGGCGGTAGTTTTATGCAACTGTTTGAGAACCGGTTTTATGAACTGGAATTAATGCAGCAGTTTTCCAAGCTGTAGGGAATACCTCAGAAAACAAATTTAGATTAAAAAGAAGACTGAAAGGAGTAGCGAGCGATTAGCTGCAAATTTTTAGAATTCGATTAGGCAAATTGTCAAAATCTTTGCATTTATTAGAATGTAGACTATTTAAAACACGAAATAGCCTACTTAAAATGGATCGAAGGTTGGAGGGAGTAGGCCATGATCAGTAAGAAAGTTGAGGGCTGGCAGTTTACTTATATCATAAGCAGGAGAATTCGAAATTGAAGCAAAGTATTCTTTGAAAAGATTGCACTTAACACGTTCATCATGCACGTTTTTTTTTAATGTAGGAAACCCTATGGTGCCAAAGGCCTTGAGGGCTGGGGTTTGGGAAGGTTTGGTTAATGGTTCTCACACCGCGAACGCACCCCTGCTAATCTGCAGTCCCGTAACTATC
>JGI24158J21664_10011525_pt1 | contig 11760 bp, 9 predicted proteins | sample Ectturendosymbi3_FD_21664 | JGI IMG/M metagenome (IMG submission 21664)
TTAATCAAAGTCACAATTGAAATTTTCATGGGTACACATCTTTTTGGGTCACCCTATATTTATGATTTCATTTTGACACCACCATACATCAGTCCTGATCTNAGTGTCATAACCCAGATAGTGCCCCTGCCTTTTCCACAGGTCTAAGCAACAGACGATTATGGTGCAGTAGATTATATATCAAATTACTACATTGCGTTTACACTCGGANTAACGTAANGATGTACGTATCACAAAAAATGTTTGCTTCGACATACGCGTGCAACTTGCAGTGTGCATGCAATCATTTCTTATCACCCACTCAGGTCAGGTTTTACGGTAGCCTGTTTAGCCTAACATTGTTTGAAAACACAGCAACAGCAGTTGCGCGAATAGTTTTTGACGTTAGATTATAACGTAAGTTTAACGATGAGATATGTCGTCTTGCCACATACGCTCACTGGTTCTTCGTCATCCTGTTCACGGATCAGCTCCATCCTAGAAAATCTGTTTACACGTAAGGTACATGAAGGCTAGAATATTCAACAGGCCTCCTGTTTGAAACGCTTCTTATGCAACATTTTGATGAGACGGACACAGCAAAAATGACAAAATACTGCGAAAATTATGGCACAGNTTTTNAAAGATGATATCTGATTAAAAACAGTGCGTCATCGATGCACCAACTTGCTTAACCCTGCCCATCTTTTCAAAAGTGCGCGATGCCGCTGTGACCTGAGAACCTCACCAGGCTGCCTGCTGCTGAAATAATAACTAGATTGGCAGATACTCTAGTTAGCTTTTGCTGTCGGGTTGTTCTTAGTATTGGCAACATTTAACTTTTCTTTTTATTTTAAATCTCGTAAGCATACTACGACTAGTCAATGATCTTGACGAGCACAGATTTTCCAGGCTTCAAGTTTGATTCACCAACTTGTTTCACATAACACTCTTAGTGGAGAAGCACTTATGTCCGGCCTTTTCTTATGGCGTGTATGACTACAAATTTTCCAGTGACCGGTAACTTTCTGGTCTTTCACCAGTAGCTTTCCTGCAATTAGTTGCCCATTGTCATGCCAAGCAATAATGTATGAAGGAAAAACTGAGCCCGCCAGTTTTTTCAACCGCCGTGAGCTCCGTGTTGGTGTTTTATTGTTGCTAAGTTTTGACACCAAACTTAGTAGTAAAAGGGACACAAAATATTCCATTTCACACATTATATGCGTCTGCATTGATTACACATTATCTTTTCAGCAGTAACGATTCAAACTTGTAAAACGAAACTTAATTCATGCCTCAAATAATTGACCCCAAGAATGCGCTCAAATCTTTTCTTCTAACCATCTGAGGCACGCTCACTTGTGAGTAGTTCTTATGCACGGCAGACGCTCAGTAATGCCTGGTCTAGGTTTATCTTAGCGGACGAACGTATAAATGCACCGAATGGACAGTGTTGGTTTGTGATTTACTGGTCAAGACCTTGCACTTGGAGTATTGATCTTCGTCACTGCTATGATTTTCTGAACGCGTGTGCTTCAGTGTGTTAATCTCTGAATGTGCAGGTGCATCGGAAGCAACGAAGGAGGCAAATTCGGCTTCGGAAAGTCAGCCCAAAAAACGAAAAAAAAACGCGAAATCCAAAATCTGTTTTGAAATGAGTGAAATTGCAAGACATGGTCGCTTGCAGCCTCAGAAAATGTCAAAAGCAAAGCTTGACACCTTAAGAGCAAATATACAAAGCAACTTGATCATTGAAAGCAGTTCGTGGCACTGCGAATCTCTTCTTGCGTGAGTGTTATTATGATCATAAGTCGTATTAATTTTATGATTTACTGTCGTAGTTGCAAACTATTTAAAATGTCAAACTTTTTGTAACAGCCGTCTGCTTTATTCTTTCTTTTGCTGTAGTTTCGTTAATACACCATTGAATACCTGTAAAACCGAGCTAAGTTACGTAAGCAAAAAATAGGGAGCATGTGTAAATCCAAATTTCTTGAAAAGTGCCAAAGGTCAATTTTGTGGCGAACTGCTGCATGAATTATTTTATTGGAATCAAATATGTGAGTAGCTATCATTTTACTCCCTGGCTGCATTTGTTTGACCTTGTTACTACAGCTTTGACTCGTAGTCTATTCGGCAATTCATTTATTAACCTTTCAAAAATGAGTTGAATTACTGTAAGTTTTTTCTGTAGCATAAGTTTGAAATGGAAATAGTTCCATTGAGAGGACGTCACCTCAAAGCAGTGATTCTCAACTTCTTTGGCCCATGGACCATCTTTCTAAATAAAATATCCGATGGACTTATGCTGATACCTCATGAACAACTAGTCAAAACTGTATTGCACGTAGGTGGTCTTGTACAATTTATCGTACAGTAAAGATTGGAATTTTCGGGAACGTTTTATCAAGAATTTATGAAACTCTCTGTGGACCACTGTAAGTTCCAGGTGACCACGTTGAGAATCACTGATTTAAAATCACAGGAACTTCAAGGCCCACCCTCAAGTAACTGATTGGCATGTTATGAGTTTTAAACAACTTAGCCCAGAAGATTGTGGTCTCAAATAGTTTGCTACGCACTAGTCTGAAGTGAACTGATCCCAATGACCTGCCTGAGATGAACGTTTGGACAAACTATCGCTCGATGAAAGAATGTGTTCTGTTGTGTTCGTTTTTTGATTACGCTGCATTTCGTGGCTGCTAATAATTTTTTTTCCAAAATCTAAATAAAATCTTATTAAGAAGGTTGTTCATTTAGTGGGTGAGGGGTGCATTGAATGCAAGCTTTTGTATGCTTAGAAGAAAAATTGTAGATGTTCATATATACATGTACTTCAACCAATCGTAAGGAAGTAGATGTTTTTTGCATATAAATGATTTTTACACCACCGCTGCCCTGAAACTCTGTTTTTTTTATGTTTTCTCAAATATTTACAGGGAAAATGCGTGAAGTGTCATAACAAACAAAACTGTTTGTATCCGTTGTAAACTAGTGTTATTTTCTTTTCGTAGGAATTTGTAAATGTTCTTTGATAGCTTTTTACCTCTGGGTTGCCTACGTATAATTGCAGTGTTATTTTTACGTTTTGTAAAAGTTTTTGTAGGCGAAATTTTTTGTGTCGATTACGACCCATGGAATGATTTAAAACTCTTGCAACTTCCCGCGCTTTATTCGGTTATTCTGTAGTTGACTGTTTTGACGCAGGTCGACGCAGGTGAAAGTTGTCCTTCGTCCTCTCACTATCGAGATGGTGCGTAAAGCTGGTCTTACCATGTCCAGCGGCGAAGATGTCGTTGTGAAGTTCAATTATGAAAACGGCGACTTCTGCCCAGCAGATCTCGACACCGATTGCGATGATTGTAAGTTGATTGATTTATTTTCACATCGCTACAAAATTACATTAATGACGACCGATTGGATTCCATCCTCAACATTGTGTTGGCTTAGACCACGCCCACCGATACAAAAAGAACTGATAGGTGTGCCTCGGCGCAAGATCAACCAATTACGTGGAAACGACTAAACAGGAAAGACACGAGGATTATTTTGAATCTCATGAATCCTGTCANATGCACNAAATTACTTCCTTCCATTGCAATATGTCGAAGTCTGTTACAAGTGTGTGTTAACCTTGCCGAATCTTGTGCTGCTTTTTTAGCAGGTCTGGCCAATTTTGAAAATTTGATCATTTGAATGATAAACCTGTCGCATGTTAAACATTCATGTGCAAAGTCACCACCTGTTTTTTATTTATCAGAAAATGCACAAAAATATGCATCTTAGGATCTTTTCATTGACTCTTTAGCGCGGTCGGTCGGCGAGTTACGAACGAAATTGCCTCAAAAACCAAAAATTGTATGCTTTCGCGGTCTTCAAGGCTTCAATCTGTTTTTTTTTGCGTAACGCTCCGAATTATCCTGGTTGGTTATCTTGGTCGACTGACCTGTGTTTCTTACTAACTATTATTCGCCTGGTGTTCGTGCAGAGTGCAGTGCAAATGTATTGACTACTTTCCACCAAACAGTGGCGCGTTCGATCCCCGGAACGAACTATTTAAAGTTTTGTTCCGCGATTTGTTCGCCTTCCCTATTTTGTCTTCTACACGCAGGTGGACAGGACGACGACACGACAGCCACACAGGCCTTTCCCAGCAGCGCTTACAATGCGAGCGAAACGTTGGTGCCAAACTTCGCTGAACATGATGATAATTCCAACCACAGCTCCGCTGTTGGGTCGACGCACTCGAACTATGACGCTCTGCTTGAAGGCGACCACCTGATATCCCAGCCTCGAAAGGTAATGCAGTTTAATGGCTTGTTTCGAGGAAGTCATTGTGCGTCCAGTTCAAGGTTATTTGTTTGACTGGCTAGTACGTAAAGTTTGACATCTTTTATGCATTGCAGTTGATAGGTCGTGTCGATATGCCGGCTTGCCACTTGTTTAGCAGTTTTGACCTCCTACCAACCCTTTTTTTCATCAAACATCGCTGATTGTTACCGCGATGTTCAAATTTTTTTCCCGTGTAATTGAGCTTTTGCTATTTGTTGTAGCTGAAATTTAATTAGCGTACTATGTTTATGTGTTTCACTACACTCTTGGTCAATACCTTAAGTTGCTGTATGACCAAAGTCTAAGTGAATATGCTGAGTGCAAACTGTGTGGTGAAAGCGTAATATGAATTTTCCGAAGACGTTTGTACGATTGCAAAGTTTTGTTTTGACGAGTTTTTTCCAGCTCGTTAACATAGTCTAGCACAAAGTGTGCAGCTAACGACAATCGAATTTTTCTCCAGATAGAAAAGATAGACGTGAAGTTCGCCTCCAGGGCCAAACGCATTGACGTGAGGAAGCTGAAAAAAGCGATGTGGTCCATACTTGAACCGAGCGAAAAGCAGTCAGGAGATTCTGATGTGCGTCGTGCTGTGAGTGAAGCATCACAAAAAGTATGCCTTGTCCCTACTTACTTGTAAAGTAATTTGACTTTGGTTGTCATTTTAACCCAGTGTTTCTCAACCTTTCATGGTTCGTGTTCCCCTTTCAGAAAGAGTCAACACCATGGCCCCCTGCTTCACCAATAAAAACGTACATTAAAAAACGTGTAAGAAACATGATCGGAGGTCCGCTCTTAGCCCCTAAAAAAGCCTGGGCCCCGGTTGATGCTCAGGAACTTTACAACGTTATATGAGTTAAGAAGAGAAGGGTGTAATGCACCCCAAAAGTTGATTGCGTTTTCCTGGGAAATGTGACATTCGTTATTTCCTGTCCAAACTATTTTTGACTTCCCGACGTCCAGTTTTAGTCATTTTTGTCTCACTGAATTGCTTGCGCTGTTTAAAGAGCAATTGCGCAAGAACAATGAATAATATCTTTTTTGTGTGCCATTATTGTTTTTGTTTTATTTGTTTATTTTGCGATCAAATTAAAAGGTACGGCCCTCCGCCGGGGCACCTGTGAGGATAACCTCCGTGTTTTTTTCGGTGGCCCCGGCGTTCGTTGTCTTGAAGAGTACATCTGGCGCAATGAACTTAGTCTACTATCTATCAGCTAAACGCGACCTTCTCAAAGTGGCCCCCGAGCCAAATTAATCGCCCATCCCTGCAAACTGTAGAGAGCTTCTGCAAATTAGTCAGCAAAGATAGATTTCTCAAACTGCATAATTTCGCTCTAAAAATGCACTCAATGTTTGGAAGCACATACGTGTGTGAGAGTACATTTTCCATACTATGAGGCAAGTCAAATCTAAGAACAGAAATCGAATGACGGACGACACAATGGACGATAGCCTCCGACGTGATGTGTCCACTATGCCACTAACACTGGTATTGATAAAGGAACGGTAGTGTCAGAGAAGCCACAACGACAGGCTGTTTTTTTTCGGTCATAGACCGAAATAATTTTGAAATGACCGAAAAAAATTTAGTCATTTCGCTCAGAATGTCTGAAAATGTAGGCTAATGAGCACTGTTACGGCGAGTTTTACTACAGCTGTGAGACAAATGACCAAAATGTTTCACTGACCAATTTGTCTCCGCAAAAGATGACCGAATTGTCTAAGCGAAAAAAAAAACAGACCACAGATATCCCACTTGTAGAGATTTGTAGTTAGTTGCTATTTGCTGCTGTGTAACAATTTTAATGGCGCACTCACTTATTTTTTTCTTTTTAGTTTCAAATGTTGTGAATCTGTTGTTTTATACATCATTTTATTGGAAGTGGCCCGCAAGTTGTCACTTTTTTGTAAAATGGCCCATAGGTCAAAAGAAGTTGGACCACCCTCCAAGAATCAACAAAAAAGAAGCCCCTGTGGACCACCATGGATTCCTGAGCAGGGATTAACCTTGCTCTAGCCATTTCATGCTATTTGAAAAACTTGCGAATATGCTGTCATTTACTTTGCTGGACTGTGATTGGTTTGTTTCGTAGCATCTTCTTCCATATTTTTCCACCAGGCAAACGACGCTTCCAACGAGCAAGAGTCAACTGCGGCATCAAACGAATTGGATGGATCTCGTTTGTTCACGGAACTGTATGAAGAATTGCCGCATAAAATGTCTCAGCTGTTGTCGGAAAACCTCTCGGTTCCTCTGGCTTTTACTTGCTTGTTGCATCTTGCGAATGAAAAGCAGCTGAAGATAGAAGGCACGCCTTCTCTGAGTGACTTAAAAATCTCCCACGGACTATGAGATCTTTTTAGTCTATTGTTCGTCACGTTATATTTGATAGCATTTTTGTACGGTTTTATCAGATTATTTTGAGGATTTTATTTCATCACTGCCGAGGTTTACAGTTGGCGTCAGTCCTTTTGCTTGACGTGCTGTGGATTTTCTCTTGTATGTTCCCAGTTGTCGTAGAAAGTACAGTACGTTAAAGCACCTTTTTATTCCGAAGGATGTAAGTGGTTGAATTTCATCCCGTTAAAGTTCTTATTGACATTTTGCTTGTATTTTTGTGCCTTGATGAAGATAACTCCACTCTTGACGTGGCTTTCCATCACTCGCCGATCATTATTTATCCAAAAACCTCACTGCTTTCCAATCACGTCACAAATGTTGGATGTGCATTGCTTGGTAACTGACGTTCGCGACGCTGGTTTCCTACAAGTTGGTTGAAAACTCGTTGAAAATTGGAACCACGACAAGTTGTGTGGTTAATTTTTTTGAAGTGTTTCATCAGTCTGTTCCGCATACGGCGAACGATGACAACGCGTTTCCAAGATCCAGTTGCTTGCCCATGGCATTAAGAATGCGTTGATCACTGCTCAATGTGTAAGTGGCGTCACAAGGATCATCACGTCACAAAGAAATTATTTGCGAAGGTACTGCCAAACCCCGAACCGGTGGGATCAATCGCTTATGGCCGCTTTGCGGGAAATTTGAAGCACTTGCTCGTTTCTGGCAGGTTAAGATGTCAGCGAAGTTTGCACAGCTGGCTGGTGCTCATTTTGAGACTTGCTATTATGAGGATGCGATGTTTTTCATGACGTTATGCGACTGCCGACAGCATCAGTGTCTACAAATTTTACTGCGATGTATAGCAAATATACGATTGTAGATGGTAAAGGTTGCTTTTCTGCGGATCTGCTTGTGAAAGATGGGATTCTATGAAACCGGCCAAGACGAGACTTTTGCACTTTTCTTGTGAACATCCGGGTCGAGCGTGACATAATGCACTGAGTGCACTCGGTTACCTACCAGATGCATAAAATTTCGAACACCTTAACATTGCAAACAAAATCATACTGCGACTGTCAGGTTATGTCGGCAACTAACTCGCCCTATGCTGTGTTTGCCGAAAACAGTGCTATGGAATACGTAGTGCAGCCCCAGTATACCGGAATTTTTTGACACTGCAGCCAAGCTACGACACCATGATGTTAAATGGATAAAAGCAGGATTGTGGAGCCCGAATTCAAATTTTAGGCTCCAGGCATCTATAAAGTTTTTTGGCTACAAAATGATTTGGTCCACTGAAATTTGAAATACATTGCACAGTAGAATTGCCTTATAACGCCACTTCGTGGGACCAGAGGAAAAAGCGTCGTTATGGACGAACTGCAGTAAATCGTTCCTGAAATAGCATTTTGTTTCAATGACAAAGCCTGGCAAAGGTTAATATTCTTTGAGGATTGTCACTTAATGTATGGTGTTTTCATGCATACTCTGATAAGAAAGTGAGAAATCACTTTATTTTTGAAAATTTTAGTGTACATCGTTGCCGGGATATCGAAATTTCTTGCATGTTTTGCCACTTTCGAACATTTCAGCTACTGTATGCTGAGCGAAACGAGGATGTCATACTTTTGCCATAATGGAATGTTGCTTCCTTTGTTCGACAATTTGGGCACTGTTCCACCAAGACTATCGATCAAACTGACTACAGTCGCAACAACCCCACGTACAGTATAATTCAATTGACCGTTTTTATTTCTTGCTGCTAGTGCTGAAGGCGCAATCCTTGATGCTGTTGTTACGTCACACTTGTCACGGCTTAACGATTGGCCGCTTAGCTTTAACTGTGTTCGTAGTCGGTCATAAAAGATTTACGTGGTGACTACCAGGGCCGGATTAAGCATTGGGCAAACCAGGCAATGCCCGGGGCTTCGCACTGGAATATCAAAACACTTCACTGGTTTTCCGTATTTTCAAGCTGTTCACCACGCGTCAAAATTGTTTTTTTGCGTTTATTATATACCAGGGTTTTCAACCTTTTTCCTGTTAAGCCCCCCGAGTCATAAAACAATCAACCCGAACCCCCAGGTTAGCTGGCAAAGCCGTGGATTTCACATTGTTGCATCGCAGCAACTAAAGATCAGGCAATATCTACACGGAGTTTTCAAACGGCACACATTTTCCCGTAGTGTAGGATATTAAAAAATAACAATACATGAAAACCCAACTGCCATCCAAGTACCCCCGGAAATCTTTCCGTGAACCCCAGGTTGAGATCCACTGTTATATAGGTTAAGGAAACTGACAACTTTGGCATTTGTCGTTTTTGAGTGACAAAATAATTTAACCAAACTGCACCATGCTTTCTGACCGAGCAATTAAATCGAAATAGTTGCATTGATGGGCGTCCGCAGAAATGTTTCCAGAAAGAGCAACGTCGAAATTTTGCTTACTCTTTTTAGGTTGATGACGATGCAACAGACCCGTAGCCAGGTTTTAAGTTTGAAGGGAAAAAATACATTTTTCGGTGGCAAAAATTTTGTTTTTGTTACATGCTTAAACATTTTTCTGAATACAACAAAATTTTGTGCGACATTGCCCGCGAATGTGATGCAATGCAAATGGATGTTCACAAAACGCTTTACCCTTTCTATCCCATTAGTCTGCGCTGGTTGATGTTAAATTCTCAATTTTTTGTCTGAAATATTTTCAGCACCTCGGCCATCAGAAATGCTTTTTCTTTTCATGAACTGCCTAATATTCATTTTTTCGAGCAGTTTCTACAAATAAGTCTCAATTTAAGAATAATCAACGACCAGAAGAACACGAGCGGTGAAAAAACAAGAAACTTAGACACCCGCAAAACTTCAAGCAATGAGAAGTAGAACTGTATATTGACAAGACTACCGGACAACTTACTATACTAAAGTTTCAACAAAACGCAGGCTTAAAAAATGAACAGATGAATTACGAAAACTCGCCACAGGAAATATAGCTTTGCACTTAGTGCTCACAAAGAAGTCAGAACTAAACCTTAAATATAAAGGCGTATTCCCACAAGTCTGCATAGACATATTCTAACAAGCCACGTATTGTTATACTGTGTAAAAAGAAGCCTGTTTAAGAATCGTTTGATTCAGGGATAGAAACTTTCTAGGTATCCCTGATTTGGTTAAGCTATTTTTTGCAGGGTTGGTAGACTAGATGACCTCATAGTCTGCCAATTCTTTGTGACATATGAACCAGTAAATGTTCATTACTTGTGTAGAACTTTGCTTTTCAATTGTGTTATGACTTCTGCATTATCCTATATTATACGTAATGCTGTATCTATTGACTGTGTGAACTATCATTTCGTCGCAAAAAAGCAATACACTTACGTAATCGGTCACGTTGGTCACAGTCTCACACTAACAATAGATTTTTCAAACTTGAGGAAGCACTGCTACAGATTTACTCATGCTTCTTTTCATATAGTATAAAACAATACGTGGCTTACCGCTATCAGCAGTGTCACTGTCTCGCATTACCTGCCAAGATGTCTGTGTTCAACAGCCACATGCAAGCATAGGCGTACGGGAAGGCATTTTGCTGGGGGGTTGAAAAATTTGCCCTGAAAATAACAATTTGCCCTAAAAATGAACAATTTGCCTTGAAAGTAACTTCTTTAGTTCAATCCGAATGGGGCCTGAAATCTCTGCCAAATCTCTTTTATAGTTACCTTGCTTGTTAATTGTTTGGATAAAGGATTGATAGCAGTGTTTTCAACCCGGGTTTTCCCGAACCCGAAACCCGGGTTTTTGGCTATTTTCTACTACCCGAACCCGTTTTTTTCAACTACTAAACCCGGGTATTTTACAAAACCTGGAAGACCTGTTGCATTCAAATATTAGTAATTCTGATAACACTAAAGTTGCAGATTGGCGCGTGTAACGGCCAAATTAGCACGTTTGAACTTTCAACTATTATCATTCTTGAGGCACGAGGTGCCGGTTTTGCTCGGTAACCATCGTACGTTCGTGGTTGGTCCGCTTATATTTTCGTTCAATTAACCTATTTAGACGAATGGTGCGGTGTTTTGGCACATACTAAGTGTCTACGCGAACTTATAGTTTTTTCGCTAACCTAATTAATAACTACCACGTGAGGTAGTTCTTCAAAGGTATGCCGTAGTTACTAGTTAGTTCATATACAAGCTGTGATTCTTTGCAAAATCGATTTGTTCCCTTTCAGTTTGCAATAATTTTCTACAAAATATTTCGCTTTCGTTTGAAGCGACTTTAAGTAGAATTTTAATAATACCCATTCAGTTTAAAGACATTAGTAATAAAAAAAATCAGAAGCTTCGAGCCATTTCTTATAAAACAACGCTCAACCAACACCAAAGCGCAATTTGTGCTCCGTGAATCAAACGCAGGTGGTTCAAGCACCGAAAGTTTAATCAACCACTTGAAATCAAAGCACAGAGTCCATGTAATCCTTGAGAGACAATAAAACTATTCCCGAACAGGAAGAGATCCGATCACAAATTGTGAAAAAGGAAATGAGTCTTTTTGAGGCTCTAAAGAAGAGGTCAAATAACCTAAAAAACTTTTCCATGCCTTAATTACAATCAAACCCAAATCACTGGAACCAGAGAGGGATTTTTCAGCCACGGGACAATTTGTCACCAAACTCAGAAATAGACTGAATGATGAACGCGTACTTTGATTGTCATGTCATGCGTCAGTTTTATAAACATAATTGAAAAACTGTGCCTAACTTAATTAATAATTCGCTAATAAATTGTGGAGGGACCAACAGTAGTAATTTCACAGTGATAGTGAGTTTTCTCACTCAAAATCGCATTCATTTCCAAACCCGAAAAAAATGGGTTTTCCCGGGTTTCTTTTCTCAGCTGCCCGAAACCCGGGTTTTAAAATTTTGCCCCGAATCGGAAACACTAATTTATAGCCTATAAAACACTTTCCAAGTACTTTATACAAGTATTGTCATTTGTACCACTGGTCCATTTTCAGTGCTGGGAGTTTGCGACAGGTAGTCCGCAAAACCGCAAGTCCGCAACTGCGGAGCAAACTTTTTCATTGCGGATTTGCGACACGCAAATTTAG
>JGI24158J21664_10011526_pt1 | contig 11760 bp, 3 predicted proteins | sample Ectturendosymbi3_FD_21664 | JGI IMG/M metagenome (IMG submission 21664)
TGGAAGTGCGCGAGAATGAAATAGCACTACGCAAATTATCTGGTGGTACTTCGCAATTGCGCAGTTGCGCACCTTAGGAATACTGCTTCCAGGTCTTGCTATTCTTAATCAGCCCATTGGGAATATTGAACAAAGCTATCAAAGTTTTCCTAATTCCATATTAGATTTGAATAAACTTGCTGAAAAAGTTTATTAGGTTATAATTTTCCGGCTGTAAGTGCTACAGTTCGTCTTATGCTGAGATATGCTACAGTTTCTGAGATATGCTACATGCTACTGAGATATGCTACATGCTACAGTTCGTCTTATGCTGAGAGAGCTGCACATAAATCACAAATAGAATTCCGGCGGAGGCGCAACAACCTATCTTGGTGACGTCACAATAAAAGATTCGTTTGTAAAAATCAAGCCGGGTATTCTTGCTTAAATCTCAGTCAGGACATTTTCTGCAACGACTATGCTGTGAAATTCTTGATCGAAAATCTATGATCAAGTCGGTTTTCTATAAATACTAATTTCGACTGGTAAATGGTAAATAAAGTTATTTGGCCTTATCTAGTACACTACAGTCAGCGAATTGTTAGGCAATGTGACACAAGCACAACCATTGGGGCGAAGCACTCGTTTATTTCAAACTTCCCTAAACTTTAAGCAATAGCTGCACTTTTTGTATCACTTATGGTGTACAAAAGCTAAGGCATTTTTGTGACTAGACGTCACAACGTTCTAACGAATATTTACAAAAATTTACTCAGTGTTTACCAAAACCGACGTGTGCTTTTCCANGAGCTATAATTTCCGGAAGTTTTCCTGTTTGTTAAACACACATTGTTTGTTATTTTTCGAAATACGTTGTGTAAGTTTGAAGTTGTTTTCTCGGGTTTATAAAAGCTTAAGGTAAAGGGATGCCGTTTATATGCATATAAGGCACTTGTTTTATATTTTTAAGGTTATTTTTTATAATACCATCTTTAATAATGAAACAATTTGTAAATGCTATAGGGAAGGTAAATCCATCGGAAAGTCATTACAAAAAAAAGCAAAACAACTTAAGAAACTTTTAAAAACTCTCACGAGGTAAGAAAAGCACTTCAAGCTAAAGCACATCCAGTTATGCGTAAACTGTGCTTAAATAAAGGCAGCAAAATGACAAGTTGGCATTTTCCTTCGGGAATAAGTCAGGATGCTCGCATCTGACGTAAAGAAATGACCTAATGCCACTCGTGTCTTCAGACTATGTAAAGTCTGGGAGTGGCCATGTTAGGACATCTTTTTTATAGCAGTCATAATCGTCTTCTCCTTGAACGTTTGTTTTGCTTTCATTGCTTTCTAGAACCGTTTCAATTTTCCTTCCTTGTGCGTTTTGAGTTACTGCAGCCAGCATCAAATCGATTGTGCGTCGTGGCGGGTCGGTCGAGGTTAACGCTTTTTTTTCTCGTAAAACTCNTGAAAGCGAGTTGTTCAAAGGCAGGCACTGTAGCACAGAACTATCGAGTTCCCGTTTCCAACCTTTCTTGNGGCATTTTCTGTTTATGAGGACTAACGTGTTCGGTAGTTCTTACTGATATATGCAATAACTTCCAAGTGCTTCTCCAAAACCCTGCAAACATTCTTGCTTCACATCGTTTTAGCACGCAAAAGAACAGTCATAACATATTAGGTGAAGTTGTATTGCGGATTTTGCTATGGACAAAAAACTTGCAAAATGAGCTATAAACTGTACACAATAAGATAAGAGCTAATTTTGTAAAGGCAAGGCTATTACTTCATCATGTCGGAAATAAAGCATCCAGCGAAAATCGGTTTGCATTCTGAAGTGGTAAAATTTTTTCAAGAATGCACGAACAAGCTTACGGAAAACAGTTTTACACGATCAGAGGGAGAGAGAAAAGAAAGCTTTGTGATCAGAGCTTTTGTTTGAAACTGCATTCACATGCTTTCTCTAAACCAGAGGTTCTTAAACTTTATCAGTCGCGCCCCTGTTAGCGTTAGTCATTGTTATTCGCGCCTCATTCAGCCTCGAAATCAAATACAAATGCAGAACAACAATTACATGCCATTATCCTGCTTTCCAACAATATGCCAGTATCGCGCCTCCCTTGAAAACCTTTCACGACCCCCAGTTTAAGAACAACNGCGCCAAAGATTGTTACAGTTATTCGCCTTTTCACTCGTAAGCCTTCGCTTGCAATTTTCGGGAACGAAGATGCGCAAAATGCATGGAACCACTATTTCGTAAGTCAATTTGCTGATTGATTCTTCTGCTTCACCTTTGGGGAGGCTTGCTCGTATGTTGAAACGACAATATCAGATTGTCTTTCGACGCACTGGTTGCATTTAAGAAAAAGTTATTTTTGATAAAGCTCAGTATGGGGGCAGCTGCAGCTAACAAATCTAGGATTTCGATTGTTGCTACAGTATCTGGCGAATTTCCCTTGAACCGAAAATTTTATGTTCTGATGTCTACAAAAACGTCGAAACTGGCGTCTGAATGTCACATTGGATGGCTTTGCACCCCAGGGCTTAGAGGCTGCAAGCGAGCCGACAAACGCTGATGAAGACACTTCGTAGACTCGGCAGCTTGCTTCGTTCCGTTGGCTGCTACATTAATAATGACAACTGCTTGTGGGCTAGACAGTTGGTAGAAGCTTGACACGGTCAGATATCACGAGTTGAATCGGCAAGAAAAATATTGAAATTTGGTCGTCCAAAACACAATATAAAATAGATTACTTTTCTCCGTCCTTTGATAAAAAAAGTAAATGTAAGCAGCAGCCTGTCGTCTATCACGCCAAAGATTTTCCGGTCGAGCTGCCGTAGTTAGAGTAATAATTAATTTAACACGTAATCTTATACCATTGCTTCACTATAGTTCTAATAGGATTGATTGGAAAAGAAAACTTTCTCATTGTTTCCTAAAAAATCATTTGAATAAAAATTATTTAGCCGTTTCCGGTCCGTTTCTCAGGTGATCTACTTTTCCAAGAATATTTTGTCAATCTGCTACCTTCAATCTTCACTTTGGAATTTTGAAGTTGAAGATCTGGAGAGGAATTGGACAAAAAACTTCATTGCTCGACACAAATTTTAGGAAGAGACAAAACATCTGTGGAATTATCTCTCTGTTTTCTAGCCTGTAGTCATCACCATGTTGCCTACTACAGGTCTTCGAAGGATATGTCACTTAAAACTGGTATTACACAATTTTTCCGCGATTTCTTGTGCTTTACGTGTGTAAAACTATTGAAGATTTTCATCGCACCCATCTTGATTGAAGCTACTGTTGACAAACAGAAATCCTCGGTAGGATTGAGCTTAGGGTTTACACATTAACATAACTTGTATGGTGTCGATGAAGATACATCACGTTTTTTATTGTGAATAGTGTGCTGTATCACCTTTTCTTCTTAGCTGAAGACTGATCTTAAAATCAATTTAAGTGCTTCAAAATTTGCAGCAAAGCCCGCAGCCAGGTTGTGATCCGAATATCCAACATTGGAAAGCCTCTGCATGTCCGCTCTATCCAGGGTAAACATAACTTATAAATAATTTGTGATTCTTTTCAGTACTGCTAGCAAGGACGTAGTGCTGAAAAAAGGAATGTGGTAACGCACCTAAAAAACTATCTATTTTGAAAAGCACTCCAAACTCATTTTTCAATCAGTATTTAATGAAGTATTCACTTTCATTGCACTACAAATGAAAATATGAAAAAGTGTGAGAATGCCATTCCCAAGAGCTCCCACCCCACTACACCCCTGACTGCTAGTTGTGGTTGTGTAGACATCTGGCGTGTCTTACCCTGGAATAACAGACGATGGTAACACGGTAAATCACAAAAACGAACAAATTTTTATGTTTCAAAACCACCCATAATTTTATTTCTATGTTCTGCTGGAATGACTAGAAATTGAAATGCCGTTTCAAAATTAAATTGTGGGTTTCTGATATACTTCTTTTGATGAAGTCCTCTAAATGAAATATCGTAATTTATGCGCAGTTTGGTAGTTGATATTAGTGATAACATCTTTACTCACTAAAGATATGAAAGCGTTCGTTATAAAAAATACGAAAGCGTTACGGGGAAACAGTACTATAATATTCGCTAAAAATATGAGAGCAAAATGGGCAAATAGCAGTGGCGTAAATGACGGAGCGCAGGGGTGCGAACCGCCACCCCTGGCAAGCTAAATGTAAAAACCGGGCTCCCACTTGGCTTATATTTCGGTATTTAATAATTTTTTGGTTTTAACTAGGTTGTTCTCTGCTTGTGTTTTCAGGAATGTTTTCCTGTGATTTCGGGTTTTTGTATAGATATCCACATAAGGATACACTACCATTTCTCAAAATTTTTCAGGTTTCTTGTTAGCGGCTCTCTACTGTGGCCAGTGGGCCCCTTTCAGCTATGTTTTCCCCCGTCCTGTCTCATACCCAGGGGTAGCGGAACCGGGGCCTGCATGGGCTTAGGACCCCTACTTTTTTCTGGGAGGCCTAGAACCCCGCTTTTCTGTTTTGAATTTTGCTCAAATAAATTTAAGCAACACAATTAGTATTGGGTCCATCGTTAAAGCGAATCACTGAATGAAAAAAAATTCCGTAATTTTTTGACGTGCACTTGTGCCCCCAATTTGAAACAGGTTCCTCCACCACTGCTCAAACCTCTAGTTACGCCACTGGCAAACTGAAAAAAAATCGTTTTGCTGTACAGTACTTGTTTCGTTGCATTGCGTTTATGAATTTGGCCCCTACATCTTCTTTTTGGTTTCTCCAACAAAACTTAGAAACGCACCTTTTTTGTTAAACGATTTAGTAATATTCTTTAACTACGTCAGTCGAATTGTGCATCACATTCCCAAACACGTGTTCGGCTTAGTCTTTTTGTTTAGACACGATGTCGTTCATTCGAAAGAACGTATTTGCTTTTGTTCAAGGGTGTGCCTTCATGTGCCAAGCGTTATCCGCTCACTTCAACGTGTGATGTGATGCTTGTGACAAGTTTTCGATTTTTACCCGTTATGTAGCACTTCTGTAAAATGATATGAGATGTTGTCAGTCACTGGAGGGCTGTTTTGGCGTTTTCTATTTACTGGTATCGCTTCAGGAACCACACTTGCATACTCTACCTATGTACAATATGGAAGCTCGTTGACAAGTAAATTTTTTGATATTTAAAAGATTCTGAACCGGAATATTGAAGAAAAACATGTGGAGCATATTTTCTCTTTGAATGTTCATCCTACATCGATGTTCATAGAAAAAAACAGAAGAAGCCAAATTACGGACAACCCGTCTTTGTATCTAAAGTCTTTTACCGTACGATAGCTTGCCTAAGTGAAACGCTATAAAGAAACACCATATACGTACAGTCTTTAAACATACAATCAAACTACGTTTAATGGCAATGTTTTCAGTTGAGAGTGCGACCATACTGTACTACATCACATATGAAATTATTTTAAACATTATTTTCTGGAATCGTTGCATATTAGTTTAAAAGCGAGCAGTATTAACGATAAAAGCGCAACCTTCCCAGGTAGTTACTTTTTCAGGATTTTGATCAATACCAAATGAATTTGAAGAGCCACCTATAATAAATTAACTGTATGAAAGTTGCTCATTATACCCACAAGAAACTGCTACCTGCAAATGCTGCAGTCGAAAGCAAACATGCAAATATACTGTGAATTACATATTGCTCCCTCCAAAAACCTTGCTGAACAATTAAGTAGCGGATCATTTCAAGAGACGTTGTGATTTTCCTGCATTTATTTCTCGTTATTTTGCGGCTAATTGTAGCGCTTGATCAACAGCAAGATATAAATGGCAGCAGCATATTTTCTAAATCACGGAGCATCGGAAAAAATTGGCAGCAGCACGATCGAAATCTTCAACCCTAGCGATCTCATTAACGAAGCCCGATTTTGTCACGTTGCTGATGGGAAACAGTTTGAGTTCTATTTTCATTTATTAATAATTCACCCGATTTTAAAACCAGAATTTGTAAACGTTTCTTTTAATTAACGATTGCAAAACGAATTCTGCAACTAACTTTGCAGGCCACCACAGGAGTTTGACTTAGCGCTTTGCTGGCTAAAGCAAAACCTGTAATCAGGACAAGAGAGGTCACCTGTAAGAATCGCAAGTATATTCTTAATAAAATCCACCCAATCAAATTAATCCCCAAACAACTGCAAAATTACAAGCTATGTTCGCAAAATTTACGCAGAGATCACAAAAATTACAGCAAATGAAGTGAAATCCATCAGGCGTTGGCTATTGTACAATTTGACAGTAAGATTGAGTGCTTTTGAGCTACCTGAAGTTAAGATTAAAACCACAGTCGATCAAACGTAAAGAAACTCTCCTTGTGAAAATCGATTTTGAACATTTCAGATGATTCGACGAACCGTTTTTCGATCCAGCAACCTTAGCCGTAGTGACTGATACGACAGGGAAGTTTTGATATAAAGGCTGTTTTCACATCAGCAACAATCATTAGCGGCAGTTAGCAGAGATTCAACTCTTTTTAAAGAAGCTTGTTTGGATTAAAGTTGAATATCGATTTATTTTTTGTGGCCAGTGGGCTAGTGTGCCCCCTCCACAATTCATCGGGCAACATTAGATCAAAGCTAATTTTTCTTATTGCTGAGGTAGTTGTGCAGTGATCACCTATTAACGGTTACGTCTTTGAAACTTGTTTACTGATGTGTTTTTGTAAATCGTACTCAATTTCTGTCTAAAAAAACTGTTTTGTTGAAGGAGACTATACCGATGCAAATGGTGACTTTTTACTAAATTGACATAAAATTACAGTGCGAGAAAGATGAAGAACAGCACAGCCCAGCACAGTAGAGAAAGCAAGTACGGATAAGCTGGTATATAAGACATATGAAGAAGGAACTACGCAATTGATTACATGCAAGTCGAATTGGAGGGAAGACAATGTGCATAGCAAAATGTTACGAAAAACAGGCCATTAGCAACAACTTGTAAAAAGAGATATCTTCCAGTATCTAGAAGCTGTGGGATCCATGTAAGCACAGCCTTTTCAAGTGACATCAAATTAAGTTTTCATCAGTCTTTCCTTGCAAACTTCATATTATTACAGTGACACTGCATTGTGTACTTTGAAGCTTCAAACCAGTCAGGTGTATTACAAAAACTTGCCCACGTAAGTTAAAGAACACAGAAAAAGAGTGGTTACTGCAAATTTCAAAGGGCATTATATAAGTCACAATTTTTCCCTGATTTGTTGTCCCTTGCACCGCATGTCGGACGCCAGTGCAGCTGTTGCGTACAGTGAAACCGCTCTTACTTTTTATTACTGCCAAATCGCGACTGGTACAAGCAGAACCGCAGAAGCTCGCTGACGTCACCATGCCAGTACAAACCGGAGCCTTGTTTTTCCCACCTGCCGTTTTGCCCGCGAGACGACGCTGTGGCTGGCATAAAGCGCATTGTCCGAAGATCCACCACAATATCACGGAATGTACGAAACAGTAACTGCATACAAAGTTCTATACGCGTCTGTTAACGTTTCCAACAGGATAGCCACGCAGTTCTAGACCAGTAGCCGACACACACGCGTGACCGTATCGCAACCAATGATTTTATATCTCACACTAAGGTTTTAGTGCATTTCTATTCATAATGTACTGTTGCAAATCAGCTGGGTTCGACGTTTTTAAAAACTAAAAGAACAAGACGAAGTCAGACACGATTTAGCCTTAACTAAAAAAATAGCAGTTGAACCACTTTGCAGTTACTTGAGCGTTGTGGGAAAGAGTCTGATACTGCAATGCGCGCACAGAGATTCCACCGTTCTGGTTGTTTGCAATGTGATGTCGTAATACCGTTTTTCACTGCCGAAATCGCAATCACAGGGAAAAATGTTGACATTGCAGCTTCCGTGCAAAATCACACTGACACGAGCCAGGACTGGGCCGGATCCAAACCCACCGACTGCATTGCCTGTAAGACGTCACCTGCCAGATTAAAAATTTTGGATTAGTCGTGGTGAACAGGTGAGAAGTTTTAGAATCAGACACATCTCGCACAACTTCAAAACGCTCAGCAACAGACACGTACAGCAGCAATTACAAACAAACGTGTTATGACGCAAACACTAAGTATGACGCACCACTAGTAGCATCAAAAAGTTAAGAAAAACTGTCCGTTTTTTTCTTTCTCATAAGGACGCGCACGTGGCCTTAAACGGCTTAATATTGTATACCTTGGTTTCCGTCGCTATGGCTTGTTCCAGGTGCTCGAGGTTTTGCTGAAGCGGTGGAAACGTTTTCAGCAGATCCACGAAAAACTTTAATATCGAAATCTTCTACCCTAGCGATCTCGGGCTCAGTTGATTTTGAAGGCTCTTTCACGAGACGAGGGTTAAGTCCGATCGCCTTTGCCACTTTCATTTTCATTGCGTCACTTTTATCCGGCTTAACTTGACGTTGCGTTTTTTCCTTTCCGCTCTTAGATGCGGCTTCGTCGGCGCTACTGTACAATTGCATCACGATGTCCAGTTCGACGGGAGTTAACGGGGCGCTGTGGGATGCTACGGGAACAGGGGATTCAACGGCGCGCTGCCGACGCACAGGTTTTCGCCGCTCTTGTGAAAAATCCGCAGCGTGATTTGTTCCAGCCATTTTTGCCGGGAACGAGTAGTCCGGAAGCTGTTCTGAACCTTCGCTCGATTCAGTGGAGCTAACGCTTCCGTCGCGGCTATCGCTTTCACTGCTGTCGTCTCCATAATCGCGTGACGCAAACCTGAGATCTGCGACATCTGGACTGTTTTCGTATATGTTTTGCGAGTACGTTCTCGCAAGTGATGTCACTTGGTCCGCTGCTACTTTAGCAATTCTGGGTGGATCGCTTTTCTGAAAAATCTCATCAGCTTTGTACTCAGTTGGAGGATGCTGGCTCTGAAGACATGGCTTTACACAGCAGGGTACCTCCACACCCAGAACAGAATCACTAACGTTTACCAAATATTTTTCGCCCTCTCGCGGTTGTCGTTTTTCTTCACTCTGGTCGCTTGAAGACGATAATGAAGTGCATGCCGAAAGAGTGCTTGCTTCGTCTTCGCTGTCGATCGAATTTTGATTTTTAACACTCTTAACAGTGTACTTTTCCTGAGGATTGTCGATCATCGACGATGTGACGCTGACAGCAAAGGATTCAGAAGCTGGCTCAGCTACGGAGACGTTGTCGTTGGCAGGATTAGTTGGCTCTGATGAAACTGGAGCAGAAGGTTGCGGAACTGATGACTGCTTGGCAGCATCAGCCGTCTTTTGTTTCGCTTTGACCAGCTGCTGCGATGTGAGACCGAGAATTCTAGCGGCTCGTTCCTGAAGAGTTTCCTTGCGTTGGCGTGGCTTCCACTTGACTAATTCTTCGGTGGATTTACTGATATCTTTGCGCAGTACTTCCTCGCTTTTCGCTTTAGTCAAAAACGAACCGATTTCAGACGAATCCGCGTGACTGAACGGATTCACAGGGGAGGCTTGCCCATCTGGTCCCGAAACGTCGTTCTGCGCTTTCAACAGGTCTTGCCTCGAGACTGACCCGATGGTTGCCCTTCGATCGAAACTTTCGTTGTGCGAGTGATGTCGGCTGGAACGGATCCTGCGTCGCATTGTTATGGAGTCATGGCTGTCAATCCTAACGAGCTTGTTGGTGAGGCTCGAATTGCTTCGATAGAGCGGTTCGTCGCTGTCAGAGGACGAGTAGTCTCGGGAACCGAACGAATTATCGACTTCCTTGTTTTGTTCCGTGTTTACTGCCACAAACACTTCGTTTTCTTCCTCGAAAGACGAAAATGGGTATCCACCCGGTCTACCTCGTAGCAAAGACGGTTTATTAAGTTGTTCATATTCTTGCAGCAAAAAATTAGGTTCTTGCTTATTGTCAGGGTTGATTCCCGTACGTTTACAACCAGTCGGAAACAACCGGCCTTCCATGAGATCTTTCTGTGAGGTCGTCACCAACCTTCTTTCGAACGCCGGCGGGCTTCTGGCTGCACGCGGGGCTGCTTGCAGTCTGCTGAGATTGGTTTGTGGGGGCTCGAACGACTTGCAAATAGATTGCTGTGTATTAGAGGCGTCGAGTGACGAAGTAACCTGACCCGAGCCCGACAACTGATCTACACTGCGTGACAGAGGAACTTCAGGCTTTATTCCAGCATTTCTGCTTTTGGTTGGTGGCTTGCTTACACTTGTGGCTGCTTTTGACGTTGTCACGTCATTGCTTGTTCCAACATTGCTTGACGAACCTGAAGCAAGAGACTTCAATGGTGGAATTGCGGAGGACTTTGCAACTGGCGATCGAGTTACTTTGGGACGGAATGCTGGTGGCGAGCCAGTCAGTCCAAACCAAACACCTTCCCTCTTCGGAGTTTCGGGTGTGACTTTCGTTTGACTCAGAGACTGCAATGAAAAAACGCCGTTGTGCTATACCAAGTACGCAAAAGCACAGCCATTTTAAATGCTGTACGGGATCGTCTTTCTTTTTTCGGCAAATGTCAGCAAAAAGTTTTTTTTCGTCACAATTATCTCAATATACCTGCGTTAATTCACTGTTACAACAAAGGAAGTTTTGCAGCTACTATTGTTGAGTTTATTTGGCCATAATTAGGCATTTACAACGCGAAAAAGAAAACACTGCAATTGCAAAACGCCAGGGCGCCGAAAAACCGGAGGTTATCGAGTCGTTGCCCCTTTAATGGTGGATAAACTCTATCACAAACCAGGAAGGCAACTCTAAACAATACCAAAAGTCATACACTATGACACGCAGTTAATTACACGCGGCTTGTCACCTTGCTTTCGCTTGTGACTGACGAGGTGGAACTTGGTTTTCGTGTTTTGTCATCACCCACAGCGTCGCTCTTAGAACGGGTCAAGCAGAAAACCTTTCCACCACTGGTGACAAACGACGTGGCAACAATCGACTCGCGCTCGCACAACGTCATAATGGTTTGATTTGTTTCATCTGCAAATGCAAGAATTAAGCTCTATCGACACTGAACACAGTAAAGTTACGCGTCTTCACAAACATTTTTTTGAAAAAAGATTTTCTTGACTTTAAATTGGAAGCATAGCTTGCAAATTTTACGAAGAAATGAGATTGATACACGGATAGATAAAGATAACGCAGTTCTGCGTGAGCTTTACCGCTGTGAGTTCACAAAATGGGAGCTTTCAAACACTGCAAAGCTGTTATTGTTTAAATCGGTCTTTGTTCCCATCCTAACCTATGGTCATGAATTTTGCGTAATGACTGAAAGGGTGCTAACTCAAATACAAGCTGCAGAGATGGGGCTTTGCGAAAAGCTCACGGCGCTACACTTCGCGAAAAAGTACGCAGCTGTGAAATTCGAAAGGCCCGAACTACTTCTCCAAATACATAGATCTCAGTTACGTTGGTTCGTTCATGTTACCAGAATGTTGCAACCCAGGAGAGGTTCGCGAGGCTAATCCTGCTATAGCTATCCCCACGGGAAAGCGGCCAAGAGGTCGACCAAGTGGCGTGATTACACCTCCGACCTTGTTTGGCCCCGTCTTGGTGTCGAACCAGCAGAACTATCTGAAATTGCTGAAAACCGTGAGGCATTTCAACTTCCCTTAGGGTTGCTGCCTCGGTGACCCACCCCAGAAGAAAAGTGGGTATGAAAATGAATGAATGAGCAAAGAAACAGATACTTCACTTCACCTACAAAACAGGTAAGGCACAGTCACCATTTTACCACTGTACTGG
>JGI24158J21664_10011528_pt1 | contig 11760 bp, 6 predicted proteins | sample Ectturendosymbi3_FD_21664 | JGI IMG/M metagenome (IMG submission 21664)
TGACGGTCGGGTAACTACAGTTGTTTATGACGACACACACCAGTGGTTGCTCGGATCCTGCGTGAAATTTAGTCAGATCGTGGTCGTGGTGTTGAAAAATTCATTTCGAAAGTAAGAAACCGTCACAGAAATGGGAAGATTAATCTTTCGTGCATTTCAGTGTGAGATGGAGCTGGGTTATGTTACTGTTACCAGATTGTTGCTTGTCCCAGTAGAAAAAGGTTTGTGAATGCATTAAGAATTGGTTTCAGTTAATTTATCTGAACTCATCCTGGCTGCTGTGTTGTGTTCTGCTGCCATGTGTATACGACTTAGAAACATCTTACGTGGTTCGTGACTACAGTTTTTACACTAACAATATGTCCTGCAACCTCATAGAGTTTTGTACGGATTTTATGCAATGGTTCAGAAGCACTTTTTTAGCGTATTTCAGCTCTTTGCACCGGAGGTCAAAAATTTCTATCAGAAACACACTTGAAAGAATTCACAAATTCATGTAGTGAAAATGATTTGAAACGTGAAAAAGCTTTGGCAAATAATTTCCTTCAGAAGGAGTCGAAACTACCTATCGCTCGAAAAATTTTATTCATTTATAGTAACTTAAAACCCTGCGTTTGATTGTTACTGGTAGCTGTAACTACTCCCGTCATCGGCCCTTCATGCGATAGAGGTTTTTCAAAATTTAAATTAGTAAAATACCATTCCCAGAAATTCCATGACCAGTGAAAGAGTGGGTAACATTGATCGACTTTAAATTGATAGGTACTGTTGCAACCTCTCCGGTGGCGTTGCGTTGAATGTGTGATTTACCACGAACGGGATGTACGCGAAGAACAACAATATATATATGTGGCGGGAACAAGCAATAGAGTGATTTCCTCGGGTGATCGCTATTTTTGCTTGCTGCCACAGTGTGAAGCTTTGCGTACATGCCGGTCGGATTTCCGATCGCAACTGTACTAGCTGAAAAATAGAAACATTATATTTGAATAAGATGTAAGGACTGATGATGCGTAGTTTTACGTGAAATCGATTTCCTATTAAAATTTGTGATTAATTCCTTGCTTATTTCACCTGTGGAGTAAAGTTGCTTGAGTAATCCTGTAAACTGACCACTTTTTCAAATCATGTGTTAGTGCAATAATTCCGCGATTCCAGTATAATCTGCTAAAAGGAGCTCAGGTCACAACGTTTTCTGTGTTCTTGTAAACCAGCGGTTCTCAACTGGGGATGCTCGCACCCCCAGGAGGTGCGAAAAGAGACTTCTTGGGGTCCAAACTTCTCTGTGCGAACCTCTCTGATGATACAAAAAGCAACACATCAAATGGTGCAAGGGGTGCAAAAATAATTTCTTTCCGGACGGGGTGCGGGTTTCAAAACGAATTGAAAACCGCTGCTGTAGACTTTTCATACGCGTTAAATTTTGAGCATCGCGATTCGCAATTTTGAAAAGGGTGCATTTTGACCATGTACTGTAGAACGAACCTTGAAACAGTAAGTACCAGACTTGTGGCGTCGGAGGTAAAATGTCCGACACCGACATCAACACCGACTTGAATTTTTCTGAAATTTCCGACCTTTACAAAATTTCCGACTCCGGCTCCTGATTCCTTGACATAACGTAAATGAAGTTTGGCTGTTAACAATTTGTAGCAACTAGCAATCAATGCAAGGCGTGGTATACAGAAAGAATTCTCGGTTTCTATAAAAGTTTTAAAGTCCATTTCAACAGAAATTCCTGAGGAGTGCGATGTGAAAGTGAATAAATTGGATTTGCGAAGTCGGATAAAATATCCAATTCCAACTACTAGTGTTCTTAGGAGCCCGACACCGACTCCACCTAAAAAACTCCGATTCTTTGCGCCTCCGACACCGATTCTGCAATCATAGTAATTACTGGGTATTTTCTTTTTTATTTTCACAGCTCTTCTACAACTCAAGTTCTTCCACAAGCGAACAGCCACAGTTGATTTGCCAAGGTGAAATTTGAAAATCGTTTCGCTGTTGATTAATCATCGTCTGCTTTGAATTAGAAGCACTGTAGGACGTCGTTGATAAACGCCTTGCAGCAAAACCGTAAGCATCGATTGAACTAGCATTGGAGGTAAACGCAAATATGCACCTTGTCAAATAGTTGCAATCAACACTTAACTGCAAGTGCTCTTTCTGAAATGTTTTACGTAAAACTCAGCATCAATATTTTGACCTACACTGGCGGCTGTTACGTCATAAATCTCCTTTACCTGCATAACTGGGGTTTGACCAAACTAAAACCAGGGTTGCCAATTTGGCATTTTTTAATTTAATGCCAAATTCCAGAAATTTGGCCTTTTTCAAAGTGGTTTGCCATGAGAAAATGCTGTTTGGCAAGTATGTCANAGTTTGGCACGTTGNTGGCCTTTTTCAGTGNTGCTGGCAGAAAAAACGTTGTTTGGCATTTCATAAAAACTTGTCTCCTTTCAACTTAGCCTGAAATTTTGTGACAAATTTTTGTGGAATTGTGACAAATATCAGACGCTTGTGCGCCAAGTTCACAGTAATAAAAAACTATGACATGGGGCATATTTGTATTTTCATAACCTGTATTTCATTGGTTCAAAGACTCGTATGTATTTTATTAGGCATTTTCTATAAAAGGAGATGGTACTTTTGGAGACTAACACTTTATTTATTTATTTGCAATAAACCTGTGTTTTGCTCCGTAGCAACATTTTTTTTGTGCTATTATTCATCCACGTAAATCAAAACTAACAGCCATTGGCCTGTTTCAGGTTCTTGGCATTTTTTGAAGCCATTTGGCATTTTTTGATGTGCAATTGGCATTTTTTGTCATCTTCACGTCAACTGGATCTGGCAACCCTGAATAAAACAGTTGAACGAGCAGCTATGGCTTTATCCACGCAAAGGTTGTTTTGGTAATTAGGCTGCTCCAGTCAACACGGCCGATGCGAAAACATAAGTTGACAAGCGGATATGTTTTGGAAGAGTCGTGAAGCAGCCTATTTTATCCAGTACATTTATCAAGCTTGGTGTTTTTTGGTGCAAATAAATCTCTCCAATAAGGCTGCACGTTGCACTGAGACCTCGCTGTTATGAGCATGTTAGAACGATGCCCTTTTTGCAGAAAAAAAATAACGTGAAAAGCAGTACAGTCGTCAATTGTGCAAAAGACAAAAAACAAATATTCCAGGAGAATGTGCGAGTTACTGTACATGTGGTTAATGCTTTATCAGGTCATCAACGCAGTATGCAATAACAAATTTCTGGTTCCATTCAGAGACGTTGAATTGTTTTTTGAAATACGTGGATTGTCTTTCAACGAACGTTTCAATATTTCAACTTATGACATTTTTCGTTTTTTCTTGTATTTCTCATACGTTTATTGATTTACAGGAAAGGTCACGATTCATCGCCAACTGCTCAGTTTCTCGAAGACAATTTCCCGTGTTTTCTGGAACAAAAACCGTTTTGTCGTGCAGTCAACCAAAACAATGAGTTCATTGCTTGTTGCGTTCTAAAAGTACCGAGTAACGTAACAGTCGAAAGTACACTACAGTGGTTTTTGTTACTTCTACCTGCCCTCTCCACAACATTTTAATTTGCGTCGCACCGCATCCACAAAATGGTCTGTTTCCTCACAACGGTCTGTTTGTTTCCTCACAACGAAATATGAAAATCCAGGTCGGAGCCTGCCCGTAATTTTTGAGTCACGAACCAGCTGCTGGTCTCAGACTTTCAACCTGCCGAAATTAAGATGCACCGAAGTAAGCGGGTTTGACGAGTACGTGGAATGACTGCATGCCATATTGTGTTTGATAGAATTGTGTTATAAAAAAATTCGAAAGGCTCACAAAATAGTTAAAATGTTTATGAAGATGCAATGACAGCGATACGACATCCTCCACCCAAAAGCTTCAAAGTAAAATTGAAGTTTCTACCCTTTAATTCCCGCCTAGGCCACTTTAATGGCCTCAGAATTTCATCGGGCCATAACCCCTGAACGGATCGGGCTAGAGTCCCAGTGAAAACATCCCTGGATGCTGGAAACATCACTAAATCCAATGAACTTGACAAAAAGATACCTTCATACTTGAAAGGTTTGAGAAACTTGTAAATTTGTGCATTTGCCGTACTGCGTTTTGGGAGTTTTCAGAGAAAATCCAAAATCTCGTTCCCCGCATCCCGTTTAGCCCTTGCGATCCGGTTTTTGTGCTTTGCCGACGGCCGGAAAACTGCAAAAAGAATATTCTTAAAAAAGTCGGATCGGGTGGTTTTGGGGAAAATTAGGGGTGAAAGAATTGTAGGTTGGGTAAATTGACTTCCAGATCACGTTTTGTCGTCCTGAGATGAAAACACGGGGGTAATCACTTGGTTTGTTCTTTTTTAAAATGTTCTTGGAGCTATTCTGAAGCTTTAGTGACCTTCATTAGCGTACTAGCCTAAGGGGTTGAAGAGTTTTATGGCCAAAAGTAGACCAAAAAATCGGTTCAGTCACCTCGTGGATATTTGGATTTTTTTCAATAATAAAATTTTTCTGTCAATATTTTGGCTTGATATTTGGTGGGGTGTTGTAAGACACTCAAGTACACCTCTTCTGCAACTTTGGTGGGATTCGTGGGTGTTGGTTGCAGAAAAGTGGCTTGAACCGCAAAAAAAAACGTAATTCATGGTTTTTGCCCCGTTGGATCCCACCTAAAATAATTGCTTTTTTTGTCACCATTGCAAAAGTAAGGTCTTTACCTATATATTTTATGTAGAAAATTTAGTTCCAACGTGTTTGGTTTGAGCTCTATGGCTGTTTGGATGCACGCAATTGGTTTTCCTAGCCTAAACGCGAAAACCGGTTTTCCTCCGAAATGACGTCACAATGACATCACAGGTGCGGGGAATCTACCTCAAATGATGCGGTGCTGTCTCCTCGATTGGATGATGCCTTCATTGACTCCCTAGCTTAATCCGTTAAGAAGTTATGGCCGATAATATCTTCGAGGGCCACCATAGTCTCCCATGCGGGGACAGAAAGGTTAAAGTTGTCAGAAAACGAAAATACTTTTTTATGCACATTTTTTATTTCAATTTTTTTGACACGAAAACAGAATGTTGTGAAGATCAAATGACCGCAATAAACGTAGAAATTTCAATATATCCAAAAATCACCATGGAGGCGTAATTGACGAAAACAACATTTTCCGTATTATTACTGCTTTTCGTGCAAAACTGTTGCATTTGTTTTACATTTTTTGAAAAAAGAATTATTTCAAACGATGAAGATTCACGCACACAATTTTTACAAACCATGTTCTTCTGAGTCAAGCAAGTTTCTTCATGTCTGTGACAGAGAGAAAGAATCGCCACTGTGTGTTATATCACAATGCATTACCTGTCTTCCTCTATCTACGGTCTCTATTCCCATCTCTCTACCTCATCCTTTCCCACTACAGGTCCGCTCCTTTGCTTCCACACTTTACTTTCCGTCATCGCTGCTTCAACATTATTGTATTACGACGCTGAGTCAAGTAAATTTATGGATAAGTGCAGAAAGTTATCCTCCCATCTTTCCCTCCACACTCTGCATTCCTTCATCGCTTCCTCGGCAGCTTCATCATCATCGACCAATTTTTCGCTCAAAGCGATGCGTTCGAGAACCCGACTCATCTCCATGCACTTACTGACTGATGTCATTTCCAACATTTGGTTTTTGATGTCACGCATGAGCGGGATCACGTGATGCTTCACAACCTCCTTCATCGTGGCGTCACGCGTAATCATCTTTTTGTTCGCCCTGTGCATTCCTGCTCCACACCCATCCCCAACGCATGAACTCATCCTCCTCAAATTTCCATCCTTCTTAAACCGACAAGCTGCTGCGAAATAAAGAGGAATAGTTTCTTCGAAGCGATCAGCTTTTTCCAGCATACCATCAGCAAATCTCTCCAACTCATCTCCTGTTGTGCTGATCTCATTTGTGATCAAATATTGTATTTCTTTGTTTGTTTTTTCTGCTTCGTCAAATTTCCTGGTTGCTAAGCAATTTTTGTATTCTTGCAACAAACATGGTACTTGGCTCAAGTTTTCTGATGACGTCGTAATAACTGCAAAATGGCAAGAAAAAGTTAGGTTTGGGAAATACATGAAACAAGTGACTAGTAGGCAACCAATTTTTTGACCTAAAAACGTAAAATGTTGACTTTATAATCTACAAATTTTGATTTTACTTTGACCTATAAATTTTTTGAGTTTGCAACTGCAAAGTAATTCAGCCTTGGGTGTTGAGGTTAACCCAGAAGCATATTCATGCACTCCAAACTTCAAAATTAAAAAAAATTGGTTGTATAACTTTGGCGATGTTACGTTGATAAATACATTAATAACTACAGTAGAGTCCAACCTGAGAGCATCATAAAGTTGAAAGACTATATGCATAATGGATTGAGCATTAACCAAACCAAGTCCTGTAAGACCGCGTTTTTTGCCTTACCACGCCTATCCTACATAATATTTGATCGTCCAGCGCTGGGTAAAACAACGGTATTACGTCAGAAATCGCAACAAACCCATTATTCTTACAGAATTGCAAGTAAACTTGCAAGAACAAATCAATATCTGTTGTTGCAGTTTCAATAAAATATCGATAAAGAGAAATAAATTGTGCTGCAAGAAAAGTTTACCCAACGATAAATTTTGACCTAATGATAAATTTTGTCTTTTTTTATCTAATCGCTTGGCATTCACTCATGTTATGAGCATCAAATTTGATTTGTGGGCGTTTCATAAACTTTAGAAAGGGTGGAAATATATGACTATTGACTATTGGTTGCCCTTGTGATTAGTATTGCAGTAAATGTAGGTGAGAAATTAGGATTTCAAGTTTTTTGGACTTTTTGTGAAACCAAACAAAATCCGCGCTTGCTTGATGCGCGAGCGGATTCCTCTAATTGAAAAGTGATGAAGTGCGTTATACCAGTGAGTACTTAAATCACAGGTTTTCTGTAAACTCCAGAAAACGTTTTGCCACGCAACGATTTTTCCATATTTTCAACAAAATTTGACAACTACGTGGATAATTTTTTTTAACTTTTTATCCCTATTGATGGAAAAGTTGTTGTTTCAGTCAAATACCCTATGCTCAGCACCTTGAGCTTGTCTATTACGTCACAAAAGCCGTTGTTTTCCACTTCAATTTAAAGCTGCGCTTGAAGGTTTGATTAATTGATGCCTTGTTAAATGAAACCTTCCGCGAACGGATTGCGCTTGAGAGTCAGTGAAAACATCGTCGGATTCGAAAGATAGCAATAGATTCAATGATTTAAAACAAAGGTACTGTCACGTTTAAAACTATTGAGAAAAATGCAAATTTCTAATTTGCCGGAAGCGTTGTTTGGCAATTTTCAAAAAAGTTCAAAAAATTCCTTTCACGTTTTCCTGTGAGCTTTTTTGAAATGATTTTTTGGCTTGGACTACGTTTAAAGATCCCATAAGAAAAGTGGGCGGGGTCACGTGATTTTCGGATGCCGTCAGCGGGGCTTGCAAAGAAACCAGAAGGGTGGATCATTTTTGTTGCAAACGAAACTAGGCAAAAATCTGAAACCTTAGAGACCTTCACTGATTTTTAATTTAGTGGTTCGACAGTTATGGCCTAAAAACAACAAACCAAATCAGATATTCCCCTAGGGATTAGTTAATTTGCATATACCCAAAATTTTCCATAACTTTTTTCTTCTCAATATTTTCACTTGAACTTTTGTAGGATGTTGTAAGACACCAATGGAAGCCCCTTCAGTAGTTTTCAGATGTTTCGTTGGACAGTTGAAGGGTAAATTTACCCTTCAAATGTCTGCCCTTGGACAAAGGGTAACTTAATTGCCCCAAAGATGCCGCTATTGGAAAAAGTTCTTATTTTTGAATTACTTTCGCAAAGTGACAGTCACAACTGACACTTTTTATGCAGAAAATTTATTTCCAACATGTTTAGTTTTCATTCCACGGACTTTTGGATAAAAAGTTTGAATTTTTTTGGCTGCGTGGAAAACAGTTTTTGTTTTTCCCAGAAAACGTCACGGTGACCTCACAAGTACGCGCAACGTATCTCAAAAGATGCGTTGCTGTCTTCCGAATCCGACGATGTCTTCACTTACTCTCTAGCGCATGTTGGTCGCGAGTTGTGGCCGATCAAATCTTCAAAAGCCACGATCGATTCCTTGCTTGCATTTAATTGCAGCAGCAATTTACCAAAAATATAATTATTTGGAATCCATTTAGCACTTTGTAGTGTTAAATAACTTTTGTGTTTTTTATTTTTTTGGTGTTTTTTTACCACGACATTTCACTTGCAGACCAAATAATAGTCGGGTGTTTGCGAAATATTGCCACAAAATATATTTTTAACAAGTACAGTAGTGATAATACAACTTCACGTAATTTTTCTTTTTTAAGCTAGGCGCAACTCTTTGAAACATAATAATTTCACAACACACACAAGCGTTTATTTGCTTATTCAAGGAAACAATTTTCAAATGTTGTGCAAAGGCTCATTAATGCTGAAAACAAAGCATCATCTTTAATCAACTTAAGATCTGGCCTAAGATAATTGTAAGTGCTTCCACGTACGAATTAAGCAATTTGCTAAGGTTAACCATTTTTCGGTAGACGAAAAAGGGTTCATTTTGGGTATGAAATTGCAATCAAAATTTTTTTCGTCGATGTTTGCTAAAATCTGGTTATGATCTATCGATCTTACCTTCCTGATTTTTAAAGATTTCATGACACAGTTGCCTGATCAAAGTACATTACTATTCTAATTTTAATGCGGTGGTAGCATGGGCACAATTTGGTGTGGGATATGGTGGACGTGTCCCTGGCATTTTTCAGACGGTGGGAATAGAATTTGTCGTATTCCCACGCATTTTTTGTATTTTGCATTTGGAGAAGTATCAAATGCAAAAGTGATGTTTGTCACGTTTTGTGTGATGAGCTTTTCCTCAAATGTGTAACTACAGGTTTGAGCCAGGGAGGCAAAACGTAGCCGAAAGGGACCATTGGCTACTTATGTTGGCACTGGCCAACATTCAGAAAGTTAAGAAATGATAGTGAATCTGGAAGTCATGGATGTCTGTTCTGGCTAAAAAAACGAAAAAAAAACTGAAAAACGCATAAAACAACAACCTACTGAAAACCAAAAGTGTACTAAATATCAAAATGTCAGCTGAAGGGGACCCGATTTTTGCTTCCAGCTTTCCAAAGGAGGCAGCTCGCCCCCTGCCCCCCCATCAGTTACCCACTACCTTTCATGTGTAAATGTTGCACATAGCCAAATTGATCTTGAAACACGATTTGGTGTTGTATCACTGCGATTATGGTATTTTTATAAATTTTACTTTCGATAGAACAATTTTTTAGAGACCGCGAAAGATTGTTAACTGCACCTGTACGACATTTTACCCTGTGTGTGGTTTACTGTAGGAAAGGTCATTTTCATGAAACAATGAGAGTTTAATAGCTTCCCGTGTGAGAGACTGCAGTAGGTCTACAGCCATGATTTGTTTCGTGCAGAAATGTAGCTGCTTTGCGGTAACACTGGCGTCACGTATTCTGAAATAGACAGTTTAAAATATGAAGAGACAAGTTCATAATGTTAGAAAAGAAAATTTTCAGGAAAATCTATGGGAAGGTTTTCCCGAAGTCAAAAACAGCAACGTCACTTCTGAATCTACTCGATGACTACGTTGATTTGACACCAAGCTGCCCCCCAGATTTTACAACAAAACTGCGTCCATTGTTGGTAGATCCTAGTGACAAAAAAGGATCGGCTTTCACACAGGAGCAATTGAGTGACAAACAGTTGAAGTGAAATCAATTCCACTCCATGCACTTCCAGTTTTTAATCTAATGAAAATATTGCACTCAATTTACCACCCTGAATATAGAACTAAAGCGTTTCAATTATCTCGCTTAATATGTCTTGATTCTTGCCATTTTGTCGGTATGGTGCTTGCTGCTTGTTGGGAGAATTGCCGTTGCGTAATGCAATGAAATCGCTTACTGCTGCTCCTCCTTCCACCTGAAACAAAGCTTTCATTTATAACCACTGCCAAGCCAGTGTCTCACCTTACAATTATTCTTAACTGTAATGATTATGCCAAATATTTGCAAGCGTATGCTTGTGCTATATTACAACAATCTTTTTTGTGAAATACCACAACCAACTGATGTAAGGGCGTTAGTAATTGTAATACGAACATTCTAGCCTTTTCCTACAATTTCAATCTGATTTTTCCTGATATTTAGTGATTTTAGTGTTTATCAAAACTATAAATACATCTTAGAAGTCAGAAAATATATCGATGTTAAAGATGTAATTTAAATTTAAGCAGTTTCCCCAGTTTTATTTTAATAAAAATGAAAACAACTGCACATCACAACTTGCATCGTTGTTTATATTTGTGTTGGTTTCTATTCATTTTGACTTACAGTGTACGTATAATCGTTTGAAAAAACAACTGGCATGCATTACCTCGCAATTCCAAAGCCAGGCGACTTTGATGTTGCTAAGAGAAGACAAAAATGAAGCTTCATCACTGGCAGAGAAGTAATGATTTCTTAACATGATGCTTCTGACCTGCAAGACAGAAAAATAATATTTTAGGATACTTTTGTTTTGAAATCATATTTAATGCTGGACAATCAGCTTAATTCTACAGCTGCAGGTATTTGAACACACCCGTGTGTCATACAAGGAAAAACAAGCAAATGTTTTGTGAACATGGAAAATTTCAACAAGTGCTCATGAAGCGATAAACGATGTCAAAAAATTAAGATTTATTCTACAAATTGCGTTGGTATCAAATTTTTGGAAGTTATTCCAAATTTGTATTCAAAACCAAACGGGAGGGAATTTGACAGTATAGGCATTTTTTCATTTCCCTAGAGAAGCTTCTTTCATTATTCCAAGTTTTCTCAAACCTATTTAGACAAAAATGCAAACCTTGAGCACATCATTTTCGTTCGGGACCACGCTATTTTCTTGTCGTACAATCTCATATTTTATTGTGACTACCACGAGCCCTTCTTTTTTCGTCTTCATACCATCGACGTTGCGTTAGCACCGGTTTAAATTTATATAAATTAATCGACAGAGTTCTGATTATCTTACTTTTCATAAATTTTACACAGCTGGTGGTGGATAGCTCCACCACCCTATAGATCACGCGTCATATGCCTATGGTCTGTGAGATTTAGTTGAGCTGGGTACACACAGCAATTTTCTGAGCAATATCTTAAAAACTTTTGAAAGCAATGAAAGACGGCAAAAGACAACTACATATTTTCATTTTCGCAAAAGTAGCAGATGTCAGCAATGCCAATGGAACTATAACACATAATGACATTTAACCTACAGAAAAACTTTCTAAATTTAGTTTGAAAATACTGGGCTTTTGACAGAACAATTAATTGCATGCTCAGACCATGTAAATAATTCGTAATTATGATGATATAAAATTGTGCCATTTCCACAGAGCCAGTTTAACACCAATTTAAAGTTATAGGTTTGCTGGAGGCTTTCGAGGAATTAGCCGACTGGGCTCTACTTTCAGTATTTGTGATGTCAGTCTTGCACATATTGTTCTCAAACAATTATTCTCAATTACAGCGACGAAATCTAATCAATTAGTAAAGGTTTTTAATAGGAAGTTGATTCCATGTCCCACTAAGCATTCTTTAGTCTTGAAATCTGCAAGCAACCTTCATGGGTTAAAACTTTAA
>JGI24158J21664_10011529_pt1 | contig 11759 bp, 8 predicted proteins | sample Ectturendosymbi3_FD_21664 | JGI IMG/M metagenome (IMG submission 21664)
TAGTTGTTGGTACATTAGACACTATAGTCAAAATTAATAACAAAAGCTTTTCCGGAAAAAAATGCGGAAAATCCCAAATTTTGAAGTGAGTCAGTTACTCATCAAGCCCCACAAACTACAGTAGAAACTGTTTGTTCATTTTGTATATAAATAATGTGTTTTTTGTGGCATAAGACACTTTTATTTATACACTCAATAACAAACAAATATAATTTCATTAATATTGTTAAAAAAGTGTCGAAACATCTGTACCCGAATTTATTTGCGATTTTATCTCAAATTTTCGACAAATTAAAACATTTGGGGGTGCGCTTGAACCCCCTGTACCCCCAGCTCCTATGCCACTGCACTCATTCATAAACGACTCAGCTGACGAGCTTTAGCTGAAGGTCGTGAAATGACTTAGATGCTGTGTATATTCACGTACCTTCAACATGTGTATATTCACGTACCTTCAACATGTGTATATTCACGTACCTCCAACATGTGTATATTCACGTACCTTCAACATGCCTTTTAATAAAAGTTTCCCAAGTGTCACAACAAAAAGTATTTCGGAACGCCCTTAAAGGCAGGCGAGCTGGTTGAAAAGTGAACTGCTGAAAAATAGCATGATCGCCACATGCGGCAGCAGCGAGCAGTGGCAAGTGCAGCTCCACTTCATGAACGACAGCGGATGTGACGTTCGGCAAAAAGCAACGGAAGTTTCAAGTCGATGATTTATAGTTTTTGTGGTGTACGAAGCCATGATAGGGAGAAATATGTTTTGGAATGCTATGAATGCTCTTAGCAAGACAATAACCTTGAAGGCGCATACGATTGCTAAATTACTTTGCAAACACCTGTTATTAAAGTCAATTATCTCTCGTTGCATTAACCAAAAATATATACGAAAATATGTATGTTTTAAATTGACCACACAACTACCGGGAAACTACCCAATACTTTGTATTTTTGGCATGCAAGCTTTTTGTTCTGCAACGATTGCTTTAAGCGCAGGGCCGGCGCAAACCATTCCAGCGCCCTAAGCGAGATCCATTTTCAGCGCCCCCCTCATAGTTTATGACAAGGGTCTCAAACTCAAATTGCTCCGAGGGTCACATGAGGACTTACAAGGTAACCCGCGGGCCACATTATGACGCTGACGCAACAATGGCGGCACCCAGACTAAAGTTTACATCTTATATTCTGCGAAAGGTATTGTTGCAACCTCTCCGGTGGTGTTGCGTTGATTGTATGATTCACCACGAACGGGATGTGCGTGAAGAATAACACGATCATATGTGTAGCGCGAGCAAGCAATAGTAAGAGAGATTGCGAGCATGATCTCTATTGTTGCTTGCTGCCACGGTGCGAAGCTTTGCGCGCATGCCGCTAGGGATTTCCGATCGCAACAGTATCATCAATTAAAGGCAAATCATTTCTAGCCGTCTCTACGTTCGTATTAATCAATTCTAGCCGTGTAAGGAACTTGTTGACTATCTTGCTAAGCACTTTTGAACACCGGTGAATAAACTAGATAACGTAAATGTCATTCATTTCATTCATTTTCATGCCCGGCTTTCCTCTATGGAGGGTCGCGGGGGCAACATCCATAGGAGGACTTGGAATGCTTCACGGTCAACAGCAATTTCATATAGTTCTGGTGGCTCAACACCAAGACCGGACCAAGCAAGGTCGGAGATGTAGTCACTCCACCTGGTCCTTGGACGACCTCTGGGCCGATTTCCCGGTGGGTTTAACCAGCAGGACTTGGCTCGCCAATCTTTCTTTGGGCATTCCGGATACATGGCAGAAGTAACGTGGCTTTGATCTCTCAGTTCGGAGAAGTAGCTCGACATTTAGCGCTCTGCGAATTTCACAGCTGCGCAGTTTGTCGCAAAGGGCCGCACCGGCCGGGGACATAACAAGGGGGGGCAAAAATGCCCGGGCGCCGAATTTCTGGTGGCGCCGAAAAGTCCCGACCAAGCCGCAAGCGTTTTCTTCAATACAGTAAATTTGCTTCCGAAAGACCTCAGGTTCGAACATGGAAGCGCAAAACTTGTTTCTTGCCCCTCACCTCGGTACGCCCCTGGTTGTCACACCGTGGACTCTTCGCAAAAACTCCATCTCTGGCGCTTGCACCTGAGTTAATATTCTTTCGGTCATTACCCAAAAAGACCATAGGTGAGTATCAGAACAAAGACCGATTTAAAAACTGACAACTTTGCGGTGTTTGAAAGCTCTTGTTTTGTCACTGACTTGTTTTGTCTCTTGTTTTGTCTCTTGTTTTGTCTCTTGTTTCGTCTCTTGTTTTGTCTCTTGTTTTGTCTCTTGTTTTGTCTCTTGTTTTGTCTCTTGTTTTGTCTCTTGTTTTGTCTCTTGTTTTGTCTCTTGTTTTGTCACTGTTTTGTCACTGACCACAGGGCGATAAAGCTCAGGCAGAACTGCGTTAGCCTCACTACTCCGTGTAGCAATTTCCTTGTTCCACCTTCCGTCACTCGTAAATACCACCACTAGATAATTGAACTTCTCCGCCTGTTGCATTGTATTGCCGCTCACTTGCAGCATACAATGCCTTGGATTTGTAGATGGACATAATACCTCGGTATTTTTAGTGCTGATTTTCGTTCCGGCTCGGTCACACGCAGCAGAAAACCGATCGAGTGCATGCTGAAGACTCTGTTGAGAAGATGCTAGCAGTACCACATCGACAGCAAAAAGTAAACGGTTGGTCCTACAGCTTCCTACTGTGACACCCTCGTCGACTCCGCTGTGACTGTCTATCCAATTCTTGTAGAGTAGAGGTGGGGAACCTGCGGCCCGCGTGAACGTTTGGTATGGCCCTCATCAAAATTTTCGTTACCCAATTTAGAGTACAAAATGGCGTCAAACGAAGCTCCATGATAAGAAGGTGCTTAAGGTAACATGTCATAAGAAGCCTCTATCCCTTGTATTCAGATAAAGGTTGAATACAGTATTAGGATAAAATCAATTGTTATTTGCGGCCCGGTGGCGATAATCCAAAGTTTATGCGGCCCGGGACAGCAAATAGGTTCCCCACCGCTGATGTAGACTATGAAAAAGAGCATAACAGCACACACCCTTGCTGGAGTCTAACACCGGTGGTGTTGGACTTTTTTTCGGTGTCACAGCGCCGTAACTTTAATTTGCAAGAAATTGTCTGATATTTGCGCCAAGAAAGTCAACTATCCAGGGGCGTAATAACTGTAAGAACTATAAACCTGAAGTCAATTTTTGTGGTTGCACTCTCGCGCCACCTGGCGCAAATTTCGTGTGTTTTAACATCAACAACATGACGAAGTTCGCAAAAATGGTGAGTGCAGCAAATGCACAATAAGGACGAATGCAGTCAGAGTAGGATGTAACTGCAGGTCTGCATTTCACATTTTCACGTAAAACTAATGGGTGTATTTTACAAATTTGCGTTTGTTTCTTCTGCACAAGTTGAGTTCCTCGTTCAACGGTGATTCCACCAAACCACGCACTTCGTTAATTCTGACTCGCCCTACCTCACCGTTTTTATACGCGCCAACGCGCATATTCACAAAGTTCTCAGCATGTTTCATATCAATTGGGAGTTTTGTACAGTAAGTACTGATTGCGCGCGGGTTGTTACGTGGTTCCTGACCTGCTACTTGGAGCCTTTTCCAAAGTCCCAGCATAGACCATCGTTGATATAGCCAATAAACCCTATCGAGCCCCTTACCGCTAAACCGGTGTTAAGGTGGAACTTCCGAAGAGCGCGTTGGGAGCAGTTTACCAGCCTGACAGAGTTAGGGGCTGACTCCCTCCCAGACCCCTCCTCCAACCTGGACACAGCATACTCTGCCTTCTGCCAACTGCTTCAGTGTTCCGCACGGAAGTCATCCCTAGTGGATGCAGTGCATTCCCCACTTGGGACAATGAATGCGACCAGCGCTACAATGCATTCCTGCTTGCTGAGAGTCGTGTAGATTCCGACTTCAAGGCGGAGGAGCTCTCAACCTGCATTGATAGAAAACGTCGAGAGCGATGGATCGAGTCGGTAGAAGGGCTTGACTTCACCCACTCATGTAGAAAAGCATGGAAAACTTTTAACCGCCTTACAGGGCGCTGCGCACGTCCAAGCAGTGCCCTGTCACTGCCAACTCCATCGTTCATCAACTTCTGACCAACGGCCGTTATGCTGGTAAGGCTCACTCTCTCAATGTGAAGCGGCAGTGCAGTGCTCTGTGGAATTCCCCAGGGGTTGATGGGCACCTAACATCACCTTTTACACCCGAGGAACTGTCCCATGCTATCAAACTGCTCAAGTGCGGGCAGGGCCGGATTAAGGGGGAGGGGGCAACGGGGGCAATTCCCCGGGCCCTGCGCTCAAAGGGGGCTCCCCGTGACATTTTTTTGTTGTAAATAAAATATTCGTTTGAAAAATTGTCGTGATTTAAAAGAGCTACAAGAATACAACTCTATGTTTCGATGTTGCGTCGAATAACGATTTCTCTGCAAGTTTGACCTTCTGCTAGTTTTAATAATCACTACTGAATACAAATATTTTCGGTTTTGTTCAATGGAAAAATATTTGAATTTTGCTTTTAACTTTTCCTAATAACCGCTCTTGTGGCGTTGGTGTATCTTCTCGTGCATCATGCCTACTGCACAAATGTCGCGAAAACGATACTACAGTAGAATTTGTCTAATTCGTCAATTTGGTCATTTCGTTACTTTTTCGTCGGTCCCGGCAGAATTCCTAGCTTTTGTGCACATTTCTGTTCATCTAATTCGCTGAGAAGCGTTTTGTTCGGCTAGTACGTCATTTGCGTTTCGCTTTTGATGTCTAAGCATCTAGTACGTGTGAGAATTCAAACAAATTAAAGGATCTTTATCTGAGAATTGTTGCATCTTGCAATTTGTTTATCGAATTTATACACGAGGTGCGAAGCGCGACACGACTCGCCCTTGAAAGAACGGGGAAAGCAATAGTTTAGTAAGGAATTAAAAGGTGTTAGATGAAATGAAATAGTCGGGATAGAGTAGATGAATTAAGGAGTTTAATTTAGTAAACAACCATAACGTCATAAATGTGTATTTTACTGCAAATAAAACACTATATACGAGTTACTATGATAAAGTATACGAGCTTCTATGATAGGGTTTCACCTATTTGCATAATTCGTCACTTCGCCTAAATCGGCACTTTTTCTAATCCCCTTGAGGTGACCAATTAGGCAAATTTTACTGTATTTGCATGCTTAAGCAGCAAAGCTAGTTCTGCTGTGGTTGTTGTTTAATGTCAATGATTCCGTAACTTCTTGTGCCGTCTGGAGGTACCCGCAGCCGATCTGCGACCTTGGTTTCGTCATAAAGGATAACGCATGGTGGAAACGAACTTTTTCCGTTGGCTACTACATCCTTGTGTTACATCATAAACATATGAAGCTAGTCAAACCATTCACACCACATGTCATTGCGTGTTCCGCCAGAATAGGTTTTTGATCAGTCGATATGTAGAACGAAAGACCAGAAAGCGAGATTGCAGTGCTTAGCTNGCGCGATGCGGAAATCTGTAACGNCACCAGGAGCTAAAATTGGCTGTTTCTAAGGTGAAAAAGCGCAAGAATCTGGCAGTGTTAGCTGAAACGCCNCGACAGAAACGTTTTTTTTCCAGCAAAGCTTTCAAGCAGCAACGTTAAAACAGTGGCGTTAATCAGAAAACCTGAAAATGAAGGTGAAAATCAAGACATTAGCTTGGAAACAACTTTCACACTCAGACTGGCTGGCCATATTGACATGTCATTTTTTCCGGTGTTTTTGTTTGTAATCTCAGGTTTCTGCTTATTGTTCGGGTGGATGTTGTTTCTTGCTGAGTCACTCTCTAGCTTGTGGAAATATTTTTTCTGAGTAAGAATACACTGTAGGGGATATGTGGGACCAATGAGCCATTTTTTACGTTTTAGGTCATAAGTCACAAAGCTAGCTATCTTCATAAACCACAAATTTACCGATGATTCTGTTATGGAAAGGCATCTCCGGCCCTGTTGCCCCCCTTTTAAAAGGACAGAGGAGAAACACCCCCGTCATTTCACCATTCTCCAGCGCTCCTGAAATTACCTATGATGCTGTTTTGTAAGGGAACCTATACCCCTGTTGCCCCCATTTCAAAGGGCAAGGGGGCCAGTGCCCCCATCATGCACCCCCGCATCCGGCGTTCCTGCTGCGAAAAATCGGTATCAAATCGCAAAACACCAGAAAGGCGCTTTGTGGGCAACTACGAACTTCAAAGTCACCATCATCATCAGATCCCCTTAGCACCAGTTCTACAAGCATTTTGAGATTTCCAGAATTGGAATAAACTTTTACAATGCAGCAACAACCCGCCGTAATACTTTGGTCCGAACATCCGCTCAATCCACCACCAATTTCCGGCTCGGTTACGGAGTAATCGTTTGCTGTGCTACTGTCTTAATGTGCTGAGTTTTCGAATGTACTGAGTTTTGAGTTTTCGTAAACGTCTTTCTAATGTTAATTTTTGAGTAAACACTTTTTTTATTTCATTAGTCACAGTTTCTTTTTGTCGCCATTAGTATTCTTGACGTTAATCAGTTTGTTAAGCTGCTATGATTTCTGAGCTTGTGTTACAAGTTTTTGATTCTAGTCTTGAGTTTGTTTTTTTTCTCTGATGTTACTTCAGCTTTTCAACTTTTTACCCGCAAGCTTTGCTTGCAATTTTCAAGACTGAGGATGCGTAATTTTACGTGAAATCGATTTTCTATTAAAAATTTGCTGATCGATTCCTTGCTTACACCCATCGTGGAAAGTACATACTTGTACTGAGTTTATAACATCACTCACAACGCTAGATACGGATAGTTGACGCCTCACGATTTTACGCGCATCTTTGGCTTCGCTTTAGCTGTGCTCGCAACTTTGAGCTTGGATGCTTCTTATTACTGTGCTTAGATGATTGGTTCGTACATACTGCGCTAAGATGCTTCGTATAGCTTCGAAAATGGATGACGAATATCAGCAAAAATCTTTTTATATGTCTGTCAACGCACCTGTCCATAGTAGCCATCGAACGTTTTCTCACAGAATCACGACCCTATTTTTTGGCTTTTTGGACCTATAGACGTGAGATACTCAGTCAATATTATTATTTTTGGAAGATTTTTGCAGACTAATTTGATACTCCGTCACATCGCTCCACGCCTTATTGAGGCCTCCTTAATAAACAATCGTTTTTCGCATCTACTAATTTTGAAAGTACGCATGTTTAAGCTGGAGACGTTAGATCATATGCTAAGTGACCTTTGAACCACCGGGTCGTTGCTCCCTTTCTCGCATGGCACAAAGGTCCCTTCCGCTGCCATTTTCGTATTACGTGTCATAACATAAAAAGTGTGCAGTATCAATTCTGAACATCTTGCAGTTTTCAAACTCTTTCCTTAACCATATCAAATTTGCAAAAGATCTTTCGAAAAAAGTTGCCTGATATTTGCAAAAAGAAAAAAACGCAGGCACCAAAATTTTACTTTCTTCCTTCGAAATTAAAATTAGCCCACAAAAATTGAATTAACAGCTATATCTCCTCTAAAACACATATGGGCAACAAGAAACCAATCTCAGCTTCACTGCCAAAACCACAAGAGCACACGTTCACTAGGTGGCGAGAAAGAGCCTATGGTCATTGAGCCCACCCTGGTCAAAGATCCCACAACTCCCCTAGTGTTTATATCATAAACTCCCTTCTCGCAGCTAACTGCATGTGCAGTTGAGCACTGTATTTATTCGATTGTAAGCTGCGGCTTATAAAGTTTTGTCATCATTTCAAGCGGCTTACAATCAGGGACGGCTAATATTTTTTACTTCTTTACTTCATCGAAAGGTATAGATGACGGTTAGTCTTTCCTTGGGTACGTTTTGTCGACCAAACTCTTCTTTCGCATTCGATTTTCTTCAGCATCACGTGCACATCCGTCACAGGAGGGATTATGAGAAACAGAACGCAGTTGTAGTGGTGTAAGCATCATTAATACGGGAAAGGCACGAGTACGCCAACGTCGTGAATGCATCTCAGAGGCTTAGGTAACCTCTGTTCAAGTGCGGTTTACAATCAAGGGCGGCTAACAATCGAGTAAATACGGCGGGCACACAATCGACTACTGGAAAAAGCAAATGAGAACGTTGCGAATCAGCGAAAACATGAATTTACAAACGATGACGTCATGAAATACGTCATAGGGGCCCTCCAGTAAAAATTGCCCTGGGCCCCCCTACCCTTTAATCCGGATCTGGGTGCGGGAAAGCTCAAGAGCCGGATAACATCCCCACACAGTTCCTTAGACACCTTGGTTGCAATTGCCTGTCGTGGCTGCGTGAGTTCTACTCTAGTTGTCTTAATCATGTCGCCATCCCGAAGATCTGGCGAAAAGCGACTGTCATAGCTGTCCCAAAACCGAACAAGCCAATGGACGATCCCAGGAGCTACCGACCAATTTCGCTTCTCTGTGTTCCATACAAGTTACTTGAACGCCTCCTTCTGTTTCGACTTGAGCCTGTTGTCGACCCCCAGCTACCGACGCAACAAGGTGGCTTTCGAAGTGGTCGCTCTACTGTTCAACAGGTTGTCAAACTGACGCGATATTGAAGAGAGCTACGAGGGAAGATGTAAGGCAGGTCTCGTCCTTGTGGATCTCACTGCGGCCTATGACACTGTCTGGCATCAGGGCTTGACATTGAAGTTACTCCAGATCATCCCTGATCGACATCTGGTCCGCTTCATCGTCGACATTATCTCAAACCGCAGTTTCATCCTTAAAACTAGCGATGGGCAATGCAGCAGTCTCCGACGTTTGAAGAATGGAGTGCCTCAAGGGTCAACGCTTGCGTCTAATTTGTTTAATATCTGTATCAGCGACATCCCCGACACCGTGTCCACTCAATATGGCTATGCTGATGACCTGGCCCTCCTGTTTTCCCAGAAGTGTTGGGGTGAGGTGGAAGAAGTCCTTTTTTTGGATATGCAAAGAATTGCTGAGTACCTATCTTCATGGAGGCTCAGTCTGAGCACGGCCAAAACTAAATGCGCTGCGTTCCATCTGAATAATAGGGAATCCAGCCGTAAGCTCGCGGTCACCGTCAACGGTACCACCATCCCCTACACCCAAACTCCAACTTACGTTGGAGTCACGCTTGATCGCCAACTCACCTTCAGCAACACTTGGAAGGCCTCTGTGGCAAAGTCAGAGCCCGTATTTGCCTCTTAAGCCTTCTGGCTGGAATGGGGTGCCCACGCCTTTGTTCTGCGAACTTCAGCGCTGGCCCTGGTCTACAGTGCCGCGGAATGCGCCGCCCCAGCTTGGTACCGCAGCACCNACACTAAAAACCTAGATGTTGCATTAAACGATACGTTGCGCATCATCTCTGGGTGCCTGAAACCGACCCGCAGGGAGNTTTCACCAGTANTCTCGAGCATTCCACCTGTCCACCTGCGNAGGGANCATTNCATTTTCAAGCTGACGCTCCAGGCACAACTGAACACCAACCACCCACTTCATACTCTTGTCCATGGTCCACAGTTCCTCNGCACACAGCGNCTGCAGTCACGACCCCCCTTCCGCCGCCATGCTGCGACGCTGATGNACGCCGCCTTCAACCTCCTGGAGTCATGGAGAGCGGCATGGGAAAGAGCCACACCACCGGGCCAGTTTTTAGTCACCCCTTCCGTCTGCCTCCCGCCTGGCTCAGACCCAGGGGCTCAACCAGCTCTTCATTTCGGGAGGGGCAATTTTCATGAACTTTCATTCGATGACGTCATCGTGCTTATTCAACCGTGGTGCAACTTTTTCGCAAACGGTCACAGATATGTTCTTTTCGCAACATTTCCGAAAATGATAACTTATTAGTCTTAGTCGGGCCCGTCACTAGGGGGGCAAAGCCCACTCTAAAATTTTTTCGCCTCCTTGGAAATATGTGTTGGGCATAGTTTGAAACTTTTGGACATAGTTTAAAAATTTGGGCCCCTCCCAGAAAACTCTTCCCCCCTTCTGGTGTCCCAAGCTGGTAACAGGCCTGCTTTTAATCAAGATGCAGACCGAACGATCAGGACAGAGTAAAAATTAGTAGCCTAATACAAACAGCTGGTTCCACATTCAACTAATGCTGTCATGGCTTTATTGTGTCAGGTGTATTGGCTACTAGTAAACCTGCCTAACTTTTCGTCTTGTTTTAGAAATTTCATCAAATCGTTTGTCAAGATTTTTGAAACTTCATTTAAATATATTTGGCGTGAAATTATTTCTGCAGACGATACTGCGAGTGGTGAAGCTGTCAGATACTAGAGACTATTGTCAGGTACATGGGCGCAATTTGTTGTAAAATGAGGGGGAGACAGCTTGATCTACTGTAAAACCAACATAGTTGTCGGGCCGATGCGGAAGGGAAGTTTTATAAATACACATTCCCAATCTTGTTTTTTAGAGGTGTTCTCAAAGCAACACTAATCACGGTTTGCTTTATCCCTACAAATGATTTAGAAATTAATAAACCTAATTTTGTTGTTGGACATGGTACTGTAGTTCAGCTTGGTTGCACTACTATCAGACTGATACAAACAAGCACAGCAATATAGTAGAACACATCAATTGGGTTTTATCGGAGTTGTCAGTTGGAGTGCACATAACGGTGAGTCGCATTGGTCGCACGTGCATATCACTCTTAAGTAGAAGACGTCGATTTTCATGCATCCTATAAGAAGTGTGGGCTGCAGCGCAATTTGATGCTTTGTTTAAGATGCTTAACGTTAAAAAGATGATAAATTGCAAGGTACGATATATATATATTGCAAGGTATGGTAGCTAAATATTTATCTTGCACATTTTTGCTCTTTAAAAATGCTACAAATCTAGCTCCTGGGCATCATGCATGCAGCCCCACCCCTAGCCAAATCTCCATTTATATCTTCTAACAGTAGCAAAAATGTTTGGGTAAAATTAGCGTAGCCCATTTCACAAAATGATTTACAATTCATTTTGTCTGTTGATGGGTGGAGGATGCATCCTTTCAATCTCCCCTTGTCAGACCCTGTATACCCATTGGGTCAGACCCCTTCGATTGTCCCAACAGCGTTTGTCTAATACGCTTTCCCAGCATCAATCAAACTCCCAAGCAAAATTATCCAAGCCAAGTAGAGAAGATTTCAAGATATCCAAAAGAAAACGAACCAGAAGTCTTTCTGAATACATACCCATATACCAATCTAGCCTAGGCCTATAAAGTGATTTCTGCATGCCTAAATTGATCTGGTGACCAGACCCGGAACTAGGGGGAGGGCTTCGGGCTTCGCCCTCCTGGAAAAACTTACTCCCACCTGAAAAAATTTCTTGGGCATATTGCATGCATAACCATTGTTTTCGTACATGCTATCAGTGTAAAATTTGGCCTCCCTCAGAAAATTCTTAGCTCCCCTGGTGTCCCCAGCTGGTTACGGGTCTTCTGGTGACTGTTGCCTTGTGACTTCTGTCAGATATGCCACTCAGCTCAATCTTTTAACAATCAAATTTTTCAGGTTTAACATCAAATTTTAATAGGCGAAATTAGTGTCGAAAGTTTTATTCTAGAGTAATAGATGCATAACGACACGAAAATATATTTGAGATTAAACACAAATCAAAATTAACAATGGTGAATTGGCAAATAGTACCACGTTTCACCTGAAATAACACGAAACGAATGTCCAGCAAACTAGGTGTTACGTAGGCTCATAGGTGGCGGAACCTGGG
>JGI24158J21664_10011530_pt1 | contig 11759 bp, 5 predicted proteins | sample Ectturendosymbi3_FD_21664 | JGI IMG/M metagenome (IMG submission 21664)
CTTTGGCTTGGCAACTTCAAGACGTCAGGTTGCTTAGTTGGGAGACCGACCTGTGCTCCTGTAACAACTAGGTTAACCCCTCAACCAGTAGGGATCTTAGGGATCTCCGCAATAACCTACAACCCCAGTCCCTACAGTATTGTATTAATTTTCTGCAATACTACCGCCATGTTCTTTTGTGATGCGACAATGTATATTCATGAAGATTCAGCTGCACTGGAGCCACACTATTGTTGAATGTGAGAATACGTTTGTACAGTAAATGCGGCTTGGCAGCTACAGACCACCATACGACGTCGACGTCTCGGCCAAAGAAAGAGTAACTTTGCTTTCTGGCCATGCCAATGGCGATACTCAGCTGCTTTATCTCGGAACAGTGTCTTTTACTCACGTTAAAGCGGCGCGGAATAAATATTTAAATCTAAAAATTAAAATAACATTTATATTGAAATATCCGGTTTGTGCATTAACCGTGTTTTTTTACACGTTTCAATGGTTTAACCCAGTGGTTGCCTAAGTGGGGTAATATACCCCCGGGGGTAATATGCGATTTTTTGGGGGTACCGCGGAACCAAAATGTTGTTCTGTATTATGAGCGATCGCTGCGAACTATTAAGGGTAATAAGACATAATCGCTACCTTGACTAGGGTTAGGACTCGAAAGTGTTTGGGAACCACTAGTTTAACCGATTTGCAAGTAAAGTAATCTGTATTCACTCTGCGAAGTAGTGTGCGGTGGCAAAGCCATGCAAAGTGAATAAAAAAACAAAGAATTTGTAAAGGTTCGCACAAGTCAAGAACAAACAACCGCAACACATCAAGCATGCGGGCTAGAGTGGGAACATCCGTATCTGTGACTACCGGTAAATCGTGTACAGTGTCGCTTAAAAGAAAGCGTTTTTCATCTAATGCTGCACAATAATGTTGCACCAAATATTCGCCAAAATTGTCAAACAATCAGTGGCCTAAAATTTTGGGCGCATGGCTCTATACAACTTTCCGTGGCGAGCGAGTGTTANTAGCCATCAGGTTCAATGCAACATTCCTATCTTGAGGCCTTATTGTGAAAAAATATGTACCACTTTCTTGAATGATGCAGAAATTCTAATAACGTGTGGTTTCGTGGTTTGATGCAGTCAGATTGTTTATATTCGTCCTTATTCTTTGAACACTGCAACCGCATTTTACTTTGTGACTGCGTGCTCGGACGNTGCAGTGTTTTTTCTTTCGAGGGTGTGTACATGCCACAATNCTTCCGTACTTTACCAGACCTTGGCCCGGGTTGGACTCAGTGTCCTACTCCGGATGTAGTGTTGTACCAAGTGTTACGGGTTAGTGGACAATAGTGTTAGGAAAGTGTCTGTAACCCTGTTGTTCTACCTCCAAACTCGCTATGAATTGTTCTGTTGTGTCTGCTTTTACCAACCTGCATGGTGCAGACTGTGTGTGTTTGCATTCTACGCACTTAGCAGTTTTTTTTTTCTGAGGGAAATGTTAGGTACCCGGTATGGACCTGCAGGGACCCTATTTATCTGATTCTAGGGACCCGATTTTCAATTCTAGGGATCCAAATCGGGTCCTTAAAACGCCCTAACAAAACCCTGGACTTGGTGTTTGTTACAAAACCTTAAAATTAAACAAATTCACCAAGAAATACATTTGTTTTGCAACTTGTTTAAAGTAAGGGGGGCGTGAGCCAAAGGAAAATTACTTTAGGGGGGCGTGATGGAGAAAAGGTTAAGAACCACTGATCTAGATGGTGTAAGTCAGGGTCTCCAAACTTTTGTATCTGAGGGACACATAAGCTATTCCGCAACAGTTCGAGGGTCGGGCATCTTTCGTAATGTGATTGTTTCAGGATATGTTACATTCTACCAAATCAACACATTTTTCGTAAATATATTATATTTTCATTATTGACAAAATGGCCCACGGGCCGGAGTTTGGAGACTCTGTTCTACGTCAATGAGAAGAATGCACAGCGTCGAAGAACGTGCCTTGAAAAACTGCAGAAAAGGCTCAGGTATAAAAATGAATACCCACATGTCAAACTCCACTGCTGAACGTGCGGACCATCCTTTGAAGATAGCAGACATTTTGTTAGATTGGAGAAATTTTCAATTTACAACCTACACCAACACAGTAACTTGTTGGGTCTCTATAAAATGTAAGTAGATCTGAGTTTAAATTGACAACAAAACGTCTTTCTAGGTCAGGGGTTCCCAACCTTTCTCTGACCATGTGCACTTTCAGCATTTCAATAGATGGGCTTGTACACCTTAAATTTTTATAACAAAAATGCTGAGTGAAACAAAACTAGACCCTTGAATTTTTAATAGACCTTTTAGATTTTAAGAAGTATAAAGGTAGACTCTGTTTAGACGCCTCAAAGTTACTTTGTTGCGGCTGTACAATAAATGTATCCTCTCAGATAAGTAAATGTACCATGAGGGGTACATGTACCCCAGGTTGGGAACCCCTGTATCTAGGTGTTTTAGCCGAGGAGGTGGTGGTATACCAATGCACTGAAATTACCATTTGTGGCATAGGCTTCGCAGATTAGCTACAGGTAGGAGTTTTACTGCTAATGGAGTATTCCTTGTCCTTTGTTTTGCCTATAACAGTTTACTGTGGCATAGCATCTGTCAATTTCACTGTTCATATAGTGTTACATGATAATAAGTTCCACTTACTTTGCAGCAGGAATCATTTTTGACAGACTAAACAACGTTGCTCAAATGTGTCAACATAACCTATACTGTATCTATTTCTGTCATCTTGCTAGGGTCGAGCCCGACACATTGTTATGTTGCATTTCACAAATTTCACAAGTGAATATATATAACTAGTAAAATACCAACCGCCAAATCTTGCTATAAATTCAGTGAAAATAAACGGTTGTCATCCAGAAGCTGAGTGTCTTGAAAAACATTTGAAACCATGATCAAAAATTTTACATGCTTTTGTGCGCCGCTGAGCACTGCTACCCGATTTTTTTCTGTTAGCCGTTTACCTCAAAACCTGATGTTAGAATGTCGTAATTTCTCTCTCATTGCCAAATATCTGTATGACGATGACTGAATGAAGTAATAGTTAGGGTGGTGCGTAACTGTTTTTTGTTGACTGTTTTTGTCAACTAACACTTGGCACTAGTCAACGTCCTTTTAGCGGTTGCCAGATTGACCTTTTTAAGCCAAATTTCGGAAATTTGGTCTCGTTTTAAGTTGGTTGGCCTGAAAAATTTAGTTGGCCTTTTAGCCTTTTTTCGGCGTCGTCTCAAGGTGACTGGCCTTAAAAAATCTGTTAGGCCTTTTGACTCTTTTTTTGACCATTTTTACGCTGAAGTAGGTTCTTATGAAGGAAAATATTGCTGTTCCATTTGTTTGGCAACACACTGCAAATTTTTTGTGATAAATGCTATAGCAGACGTCCGCATTACGATATTTGTAGTATTTGGGGGATGCTAGACTTGAAATTAAGTTTTTGCGTAATCACTGGAAATGTGTGCACTCACTGCACTGTGTAGCGCGCCACCCAATTTAACAACCACTGATTTAGACAGTAGCAAGCTGTACACAACGGTGCGCCTTGAATCGTCTTAATCATTACTAGTTCTTTGTTGCCAACCTGGCCCTTGAGCTGATTGGTTGTAAGCATCAATAACTTAAACGTGACTGTCTTTACGTGCTTGTATCAATTACAAATGGTTTGGAAACACAGATGAATTAGCACTGGTTGCACTTCTGTAGTTTTTGCTTTGGGACACAACAGAATGCACAAATACGTATCCAAAAATCTTGCCCTGCTATTGTAACTGTGTGCGAAATGACAGGGTTTAATCGCACTTAAAATTATTTCGCTTTCTCTGCGTCTTTCAGCTGGTTGCAGACCTAGTCAATGAAATCGTTCAGTGAGGCACGAAGCATTTCAACAACAAATCTATAACCTGCCCAGCCCACTCAATAAATACGTTATAGGCCTATAGAAATACCTTCGATACACCGACGTGTTTTTGGAGAAAAAATACATGTTATTGAGAGTTTTACAGACCGTAAAAAACATATGTGACTCAAGAGAATGATACGAAAAAATGCTCACGTAATAAACCAGCTTCAACATACGCCTTAAACTCAAAATGAGCTACTAACACCTTTTTTACAAACTTCGCCTTCTGTATGCATCAAAATAACGCTTAAACTATGTTTTAACTGACAGTTTCTTTTTCTGAAAACCGCAGCGCTACACAGAGCTTGTCCCCATACTCCAGAGTCTAAAACAACTTCTTTTGAATGTTGCTCTGGATATATCTTACAACAACGTATCTTATAAAGAAATGTTACTCTCACAAAGCATTTACAGCAACACCGGCAATGACTTGTTCATCTTTAAACAATACTGTCCTCCGAATTCGAGATCATTTTACGGTCATTGTGTAGCGGAACAGGTACGCACCGTGAACAGCTTGGCTCTTTGTCTATGCCAGTGCTTTTCAACCTTTAGAAAGACGGTTCGCACTCTTCAATTCAACGAAAATTTCATCCGCACAGTGTTGCTGAACAATAACCGTAAAGTCCGATTAGACTCTAAAAAACGATGAAGAAATTTTGTGTAAATAACCAAAAGAACGAATACCTACTGCAAAATAATAAGCACGAAAATGTACACAGAACATCATAATCTATTTATTCAAAGTATGCAATTATATTATTGGCTAGGTGTTGCTGAGTACTTCTTGCAATTGTAGACCTTTGCCCCGACGCTCCTCACATTAGGTCATTTAGTGTCCCGCTAAGAAGACAACTTCTCTTTCTTGTTTTGATATCAATCAATTACCAGAGAACTAAACCCTATAATGGGTCAAGTAGGTGGTTGGATTTTGTACAAGAATTTCGAGCGCTTGGATTTCGAGGCAGAACCGTCGCCAGAAAGTCTTCAGTAGGGGTCTTTACGTTTGTGCGCGGGGCTTGACACTCTGAAATTTGGCAAAAACACTGATTTATAGTGTTTCATATTTCAATTTGGGGGGCTTGGAGCTTCGTTTTGGGGCTAAGCCCACCAAAGCCCCCATGGCAACGGGACTGTTTCGAGGTCTTTGCGAAGGCCATCGAGGGCTCTTACCCAGAATTCAGCGTGTTTTTTATACGGCTAATAAAAGGATTATGACGTAAGTCGTCTTTTAGATTTGAACCCAAATGCTCCGGTGGATTCTGTTCGCCGAAGATATTCAAAATCCATAGCTTTGATTGTAAATTTTTAGCCTGCTGTGTGGGATAGTAAGCTTCAAAATGACCAATCAGACTGTGCATATGGGAGCTGGCTGTTTCGATGATACTCTGCTCCAAATTCTATTACTTCCCACTCACACGTGGACATGATCAAACGTCTGTAGGGTCTTCAAACCCATCAGGTTGTTATTGTAGATTTTTTTCTTCGAAATTTTTAATTACATGCTTGAACAATGTGATTTTGGAGGTCGCTTCGAATATGTCAATTACATAACTTTAAGACTGAGTTTCAGCTGGTTAAATATGTTACCAGAATGACTAGTCCAGCAAGCGAAAACAAATAGCGAAAGAAAAGAGCTTCATGATCTTTTCGTCGATCAAACCACACAAGAAACTCCTGTCGCAAATTCCGCCATCAATTTCTAAACTATCGCTATTTGTCGTATTTGAAGAATGAAACCGACTTGTTTTTGAGTTCTGGATATTTAGGAATGGTGCATTTGCTATTTACCATACTAAGCCTGACTGGGATTACGTAGGTAAAACTCAGCTGATTTAAATAATGTTCGCCTAAAAATAGCAGATAATGATTGACTGATTCCTGATTATTGTCGTGACACTATAGTGTCCTCCAGCACTAGCAGTGGCGTAACTGACGGCCGTGACGGGGTCGGGGCGAGCCGCTCCCCATGGCAAGATAAATGCAAAAACCAGCCCCTCATTAGCTGGCATTGTGATGTTTAGTATTCTTTTGGTTCTCAGCAGGTTGTTGCTTTTTTGCATTTTTCTGGGTGTTTTCATATTTTTATCTTGTATCCACATCCACGACATCTGGATTCACTTTGAATAAGATGCAAGGACTGACGATGCGTAGTGTTATGTGTAATCGATTTCCTATTAAAAATTTGCGATAGATTTCTTGCTTGTTTCACCTGTGGAGTAAAGTTACTTGACGCCGGATTCATTGTCATTTCTCAAACGTTTTTCTGAGTATTCGCTAGTGATACCCTGAGATGGCCAGTGGGCCCCTTTCTGCTAAATTTTCCCCCTGTCTCAAACCTCTACGTACGTTACTGAGCAGCAGGCTCGTAACCAGCTTGAAACACCAGGAGGGTCGCAGAGTTTCTGAGAGGGGCCCAAATTTTTTAACAATGTACAGCAATTTTAAAAGATGTCCAACGCATTTTTCCAGGGGCGGGAAAGTTTTTTTTCGCCCACCTGGTTACGGGCCTGCTGAGTAGTAGACATCACTGTTGAAATCAGCAGCGTAGTCGTGGCTCAGCACACAGATTGAATAGCTGCGCTGGTCTTGTGCAATTGGAGGAGCAACAAAAATTGAAATCAGCTCAGTTTTGCCTTGCAGTTGCACATCTTTTGTTTCCATCATGAAGTAGCAATAGAATAAGCAGATAAAACAGCTATGTCCAACCCAAATAGCTTACTGAGTGAAAAAGTGTCACTATGTTAACCAGAGTCGCACATTGAATAGCGTACTAATGAGAGCCGCACATTGAATGGCTTACTTTGATCTTAGCAAACTAAATTTAACTAAAGCTAAAGTCCTGAAAGCGTTCGAATCCTAACTGCAATGATAACAGATGTAATAAAGTGGCATTGAGTACTACCTGCAACTAAAATGTCAAATTCAAGATTATCAACATAAGGACAAATTGTCACGTAGGATACTTTTAATACATCGAAACCTAAACTGGGCCGCACGAAGCCTTCGACTGGGTCGCATGCGGACCGCAAGCCGCGGGTTGGACATAGCTGATATAGAAAGTTTCGCAGCAGATTTCGGTAACTTCTAATGCATTTCTCTGTTGAGATGTTCAAACTATCAAAATATGAGCGTTAATGTGTGTCAATTTTTCGTTGTGCGCGGTACCATGTTTTACAAAAAAGCAAGAGGATCCATTAACAAAAACAGGATTGTTTAAAACACGTTTACAACAACAAAACAGGATTTTCTCATCCGCACTCGTCCGCACCGTGTTTGTCGTCCGCACGGCACGGTTTGCTCATCCGCACTAGTGCGCACCGTCGCACAGGTTGAAAAGCAGTGGTCTAAGCTGTAGCACAGAGCTAGTTGGCTCTGTACGCTGAATGAACGCGTTGCACGATTATATCAAAGAATGCCACGATTTGTACTTAAAAACGTGTTGCAAAAATGTAGGCTATAGGTAACACGCATTCCACTTCATCTTTTTTTCGCATTTACATGAAAAAATTTCTGCTTACCTTTAGCAGTAGCCTACGCAATAGAACGGTGTTCAACACCCTTTCGAAAATCTTGTACATTTCGCTTCTCAACATCAAAAGGCTTGCTTGATTTGCAAATAGGTTTCAATTGCAAGCTCCACGATTATGACTGCACGTAACCTTACGACGGCTTTGCAATTCGATTTTCGTTTCAATAACTCACCTCCGCTGTTAAACGCATTTTGTAGTGGATTAAATACAGAAAAGAATTTTTAAAAGTGCATAAAGTAAAAGCTGCTCATGATCTACTTGCCGGGAATTAATTTTTTAGAGGTTTTATTGAGAAACTAAATGTTTTGTTCTTGTCCGCAGTGGTAAGCTTGGTTCTGCAGTATAATGCATAGCGAAGCTAATGTGAGAAATAATTGACTACATTTATAGGCGTAGGCAGGACCGGCCTTAGCAAGTGCGGGGCCCGATTGGAAGCGCTTTTGCGGGACCCTACTCTGTGGCGTGAGCAGTAGTTTTGAGGAGGGGCATCAAGTCATAATCAGAAATCATGTGTGATGTGGAAGAGCGAGACCCGAAAAAGGTAATGCCAAGCTAGGGGTGTCTGCGGGCATGCAGGGCCGGATTAAGGGGAACAACGGGAGCAATTGCCCGGGCCCTCCGCTGCAAGGGGAGCCTCTGTGATGAAATTTATTTGTTTCAAATAAAATACTCGTTTGAAAAATTTTTGTGAGAAGCGATACAATTCAGAAGCGATACAACTCTACCACTAAATTTCTATGTTGCGTTAAGTATCAGGGGCCCCAAACGGCAACTGATTTCTTTACAAGTTTGACTGTCTGCCAGTTTTAGTAATCGCTACTGAATAGCCTATAATTATTTTCGGTTTCGTTCACCGCAAATATGTTTGATTTCGTTGGTAACTTTTTCCTAATAATCGTTCTTTTGGCATAGGTATGACTCTCTGCTCGTGCATCAGGCCTATTGTTCAAACGTCACGAAAATCTTAATATTTGCGTGTTAACGTGGTTGCTCACTGCTGTTTAGTATGAATCAATGTTGTCGCTAGGGTCAGTCTCGTTAACATCAGCTTGTTGCCTTTTTCAACATCAGATAGCATCAAATTTTTACGTCACATCTTCATATAAGCTAAATGCTTCTATTAACAAACCTAACGAAGCACGATTACCCTCGTTGAATCCAAACATACATGGCGCATGCCGTCGCGTTCGCGACGATCAGAACGNCGATGACACGAGAACATCTGCGGAAAGTTCTTACACAACGCAATCGTGAGCACTGCACTGCACACACAGTAACAACAGTTGTCCTTCGAGCGCCTTCGACGATCGCGGGGCAGAGATTTGTTTAGCGTGTTGAAGAGATCGCCCATTTCTCGACCGCACGCACTTGGTCTTCGACAAAGTTATTCAGATGGGAGGGCAAGAGGCAACACGACCGGACTCAGACGAAGATTGCATCCGGCATTGGAGAGTTTCCCTGCTACAGTCATTATGCCGAGAGCTTGACCAGACTGAAGCAAGTTCCAATTTTTAAGGTCTTGTTGCGACCGGGCAGAGATTCGAACCACGTCGAACCACAACCTACCAGACACGAAGCGATCGCTCTACCCACTCGGCCACACGTCCAGCAAATCCAAAACAGAGTGAAATGTCGCCATTAAATGGAGAAGTCGTTTATAATTTACGTGAAATGTGAGTCTCGACGCAGCGAAGAGAGTTTTTTTAGTTTGAAACGATAACCAAGCACACACTATAGTGAGAGGTTGATGAAAGGAACTTAAAAATCATGAATGTAACTTATTTTCGTCCTAAAATGAGAGGAAATCTGGAAAACGAAAACAACAACCCAGTCAACATCAGATTTGTTGCCAAAACATCAGACATCAGAAATTTATCTGAGAACATCACATCTGATGTCATGTTGAAATATCAGAAATGGCAACACTGGTATCATTGATCCAGAATTGTTGGTAAAGTCTCAAGGTAGCCGCAGCCGAAGTGCACCTTTGTTTCGTCATAAAAGATAACGTATGGAAGAAACGCACTTTTCTTCCGATGGTTACTCTCGTTGTGTTACATCATTAGCATATGAAGCTATTCAAGCCATTTACACCACATGTTACTGTATGGTCCGTCAGAAAAGGTTTTAATCAGTCGATTCGTAGAACGAAAGGGCAGCAAACGAGATTGCAGTGATTAGTTTGAGCGATGCCGAGATCTGTAATGCCATCAGGAGCTATGAAAAGCGCAAAGCTTCTAAGAAGAAAAAGCGCAAGGATCTCGCAGTGTTAGTTAAAATGCCGCGACTAAATCGCTTTTCCTAGCAAAATTTTCAAGCAACAACGTTAAAGTAAGCAGTGGCGTTAACCAGAGCACCTCAAAATAAAGGTGAAAATCAAGACATTAGCTTGGAAACAACTGTCACACTCAGCATGGCTGGCCACAGCGCCGCATTTAGGGGGAGGCAAGGAGCCCGGACCCAGGGCCTCCCACCACATAGGGGCCCCACCAAGTTTATGTGTTTTGCCATATGTACTATATGTGCGTGTCACTTAGTCATTTTTGTTAGCGAGGAAAGTTTGTTTGTAGACGCTATTAAATTATCGGTCGTCCAGACGTCAGCATTTCACTTGAATATTGCTTGATATTGTGACGAAGCAACTATAACACTTACTGTTTTCCTGAAAGTCGGCCAGGTACCTGAATCTAGTGAATGCAGGGTCAAGCCACGTAGAACGCATTAGCTTACGTCTCTTCTCGTTATTGGTCGATTTTGCGTCTATCTTATACTTAAATTTGCAAAGGTCGCATATGAGTAACATTGTTAGATAGGGCTACCATACGTCCTCTTTTGGAGTACATGTCCATTTTTTTCATGAGAAATGAAATAATCTCCGCGGACATTCAAAAATGTCAAAACATCCTCCTTTAACATTTCTTATTTTACATAGCTATATTCAGTGGCGTAACTACAGTTTTGAGCCCGGGTAGTAAACTTAGATAACATGGGCCCACTGGCCACTGTACAGGGTCCGCTAGCCAACACTCAGAAAAAACTTGAAAAATGATGGTGAATCCGAATGTGGATGGCTAAACCAAAATCCTGAAGCATTGGAAAATCATCCGAAAAGCATATAAAAACAACAACGTACTGAAAACCAAAAGAATGTTAAAACCGAAAGATATGTTAAGTGGGAGACCGTTTTTTAGGATTAGCTTGCCAAGGGGCAATTCGCCCCTCTTCCCCCTTCAGTTACGCCACTGGCTATGATATATTGTATTTACATGCAGTAAGTTGTCCCTACTCAACTGCAACAAGATACGAACTGGTGGCGTAGCAAAGGTTATGGGAGGGCCTGCAAGTTGTCTAATTAATCTATGTTTTGGTTGAGTTAATTCTCGGCTGGAAAGGCGGGAATGCTTTCACATTAATCGTTACATAACAGTGGTAAATCTTTTTTCAATATCTCAATAACTTTGGCATTAGAGCGCAGGCTTCTGACTCCATTATAGGTTCTGTACCAGCTTTGCTGATGAACCGTGATACGATGATCAGCGTATTGTACATAGCTTAGTGTAGTACTTCGTAATAATTACAGCTCATCAGTAATGCTAAAAAATGAAAAAGATTCGTCAGAAGTATCCCTTTTTCAGAAAAGGGCTAAACGATTTTGAAGCTGAGTGAATTACGTGTGGTTGCATTCACGACATTCGCAAAAGACAGTGAAAAGACTACTGTGACTTTGTGGATATTGAGTACCAAAAACTTGCTGCTCACAGCGTAACCAGGTGGCTATCACTTTATCTTAGTTTGCTAAGGATGCTTCAAATTTTCCCAGCTTCACATTCACAGTTCATGTGCATCGACAAGCCAACTGTTGTTCTGAAACGTTTTTTTGGAAATTCTCTGAGCGAACTGTGTTTAAGACATTTGCAATCATTTCTGATTGCTTCTAATGAGCAAGTTCAGAATATTGAGAAGTCCAAAGCATCCTTTGTTGAGGACAGAAAATCGAAGAACATGTTTTAACAGACTTAGATCTACGTAACGATGAAAATAGACCTACTTTAACCAGCAGTGCAGTAGCAGCAGAACGTCAAGAGGTATCATCGAAAAACACGATGAATGAGATGGCAGACGCTATCACTGGAGGCAATGACATCGGTTTCTGGGCCCTCTGGCCAGCCAATGTACCGGAAAAAATGCGGGAATATTGGTGGAAATATGAAACAGGTTCTTTTTGACATTGTGATGAAAATCATTTTTTAAACATGATGTTCCACAACACAGAAAAGACAG
>JGI24158J21664_10011533_pt1 | contig 11755 bp, 11 predicted proteins | sample Ectturendosymbi3_FD_21664 | JGI IMG/M metagenome (IMG submission 21664)
TGGTGTGTTGGTGTGCTTGGTCCCGTCTTGGTCCCGTCTTGTTTGACCTTGCTTGGTCCGTCTTGGTGTGGAGCCACCAGAACTATCTGAGATTGCTGTTAACCGTGAGGTGTTCCTTGTCCTCCTGGGGCTGCAGATCCCACGATCCTCCCCAGAGAAAAAGGGGATGGCAGAATGAATGAATGAAATACTGCAAGGTTACATGGGACCTGCTGTTTATCGACAGCGGTCTTTACCCCATAAAAAGGTGAAAACGTGCGAGTTCTTAACTGAACCATTCCATTCAACTCGTGCCTGCAAGTTTTCTTCCCCAAGAAGCCGCACTGCTCAAAACCAGGGTTGAGACCATTCGACTGTTTGAGACGCGATTTCAGGTGTTTCTAGTAATCCTGCGTTTTGTCAACTTGAGGATGGTTGTTGTAGCGATGGTTGTGCCATAGTCAAGCACTGGTTCTCTCACTTCTGGGATACTTTTTTTTGCCATAGAGTTAAACTCCGGGCAAAACACGTCTCAATAACACCTTTCACCTCTGTTCAGATTCGCCAGCTGCAGAACGACCAACGCGAAAAAGATATTTTGATTCATCAGAAAATGGACGAGTCCGCCAGGCTGGCCAAGGAACTGTCACAGAAATCCAACGAGGCTTCGATCTTACGAAAGTCTGTAGAAAATCTCCGGGAACAGGTAAGACCGCAGCAGTTGTAGTTCTGTACACACGTCTGATCGCGCTTGAATACAGCCCTGAGTTACTTTTTGTGAAGTTGATTTGCTGCTTTACCAAATAATCCGTTTGCGTTTAACAACACACCTGTCGCGCATGCGCACTGGGCTTCGCGAGCGCCTGCTCCACGACCGCGTGGTGTTCTTAGTTGCACTAGCCGCGCGCTGTTTTGAAACACGCCGAGTTCGTTTGCCGCGTGGATGAGCACCTCATCCATCACCGCTTGATTGCCGAGTAAGCATGAGCATGTCCAGTGTTCACGCCCTTCCAAGGAACACATTCTTTCTTCGCCAGGTCGCCGGCTGCACTCAGGATAACGAGTTGCTTCGGGGAAAGGTGGCGACGCTGGAAGAGTCGATGGGGGCGAAGTCGTCAGAATGCGACGCGTACCAGGTGAGGATGCTTCGCGGCGCTTTTCAGAGTTCATCGGCATTTTTATCATCCTTCGACCACGAAAGCAGGCATCCCCTTCAGCTTAGCTTGCAATACGAATGTTCTATACCTTTGGAAGACTGATGGATTTCAAGAGAAAAAAAACAAAACAAACACGGATTTGGATTTTTCTTTTACAGGAGACGAACGCCCAGCTGTCGATGATGTTGAAGGAACGCGAATACGAAATGGAGGCGATGAAAGAGAAAGTGTCCAGCATGACTGAGATTTTGCAACAGAGCGAGCAGGTTAGTTGGGGGAAGTCTCGCTAGGCAACCAAAGTAATCCTGCTCTTGTCGGGCGATTACTGCACCGTTTCCGCTTTTGCGCTGCACTTGCCTAAATTATTGCGAAGCTAGCAGATTAACGAGCTGGGATTGTAAAACGCGCGGTCAAATTGTTCCAAACCCTTTTTTCTTCGATTTGAAATTCCGTTCAAAGCTTATTTCAATCGCAAGCGTTCAAAACAGGTTTGTTTAAAATTCGGATACGTTTGAAAACTGATACCTCTCAAAATTCATTTCCTGACAAGCAAAGTGTTCGGACGCTGTCCTAAGTTTTCATGCTCGTTACAGTTGAACACTGCCCGTCTGCAGCGGCTGCATTTAATCTTGTGTTTTGGGGGGTTCGAAATCTCTCCCTGTCGAATGCCAAGCCCCTGTGAAAGCTCTGTTGGTTTTGTTATTGTCGTTTAAACTTTCTTGTGCGGGCAGGGCAAAGATACCGAAGCACAGAAATACCTGGCCGAACTGGACCGGGCCAAGGAGCAGGCCACCTCGGCCAAGCACGAGAGGGACCAGATCATGTTGACCCTCAAGCAGAAGCAACTCGAGACCCAGAGGGCCAACGAGGACGCCCAGCAACTCAGGGACAAAGAGATGAAGCTTCAGTCTGAGCTGTCCAGGTTGCGCGGCCATCTTGTACAGGTGAGTGTGCAGTTGTGGGTTGTCCAACGTTTCGTTCGTCTGCCAACCGCTGGCAATTTTGCTTCTGCGACTGAAACGCGCACNTATTTTTTAAATAAGCCACCGTCGACAAAGAAAGGATGCAGAGTTATTTCCTTAATTGTAGGAAACAGATCAAATATGTAGTGAAACTTTGGTTGAGAATGCGAAAAATGACGTATGAAGCACTGGTTTAATCGTAAGTTACTTCAAGCAGGGTTGTGGAGCAGGAACTCAAATTTCAGGCTCTGACTCGGGCTCCAACCTCTAAAAGTTTTTAGCTCCGGCTCCAGAACGATTTATTCCGTTGAAAACTAAAAACCATGGTAATATTTGTGCAACTCGCTTGCCCCACAAATATTTTCTGTGGAACAGGAATCCAAATTTCAGACTCCGGCTCCAACATCTAAAAGTTTTGGCTCCGGTTCCGCAACCCAGTANTTNCAAGGCGCGGAAAGCAAGACGTGCGCAGTGGTGTTTGTGCTGGAAACAAAACAGGAGAACCTTTTCCGTGGTTTACGTCTCGCCGTTGAAAAACCCCGTCTCGTGTCTTCGCGCGTCACAACTAACCCCCCGGCACCTGCAGGTGGAAGAAGCCTACACCCAGGAAGCCGTGCTCGCTTCTGACCGCGAGCAGTCGTTGCGAGAGAGGCTCGAACAGCTGCAGAACCGCTCGGCGTCGGTGAAGGAGGCGAGCGAACAATCGAAGCAGCAGGTCGAGAGCTTGCAGGAGCAATTGCGCTCTATGACGTCACAGCGCGATCAAGCCGTACAACAGTTCCAGGTGAACTTTGTCTTTCCTGCAACGAACGACGAGAACGTTCACAAGCGACTGTTACGTAATAATTTTGATTGTGTCGTGGACTTTCTTTGGGCGGTATTTTGCCTTGTAAGTACCCCTTGACTGTAATCATGGAAGCAACTCGTGCACCCCCCTGCAGCGCCCTTGTGTGCCTTCATTTGAGAAACACTGCCGCACACCATAACGGCGAGTAGGTGTTGTCATCGAAATGTTTCTAGAAATGAAAGTTGATTATATTTGAAAAACCCTTGTGCTACACCCTTTTCTCCTTGTTCTTTCGAAGATTGCGTAACTACCGCAACCCCGATTTTGCCCAAGAAGGCACAAGTTCTAAAAAAGATCTGCAAAACACTGCAACTTCAAAATTCCCGCATTTTGGTTCTCTCAGCTTGCGCAAGAACAGAGTCACCGATACGCGGCGGCGCTACAGCAGCTCCAGGCAGCCGCCGAGAGGATGCAGCGGGAAGAGGCGGCTACATATGCCGCGCAAGTCGAGAAAATCAACCGGCATTACGAAGCGAAGGCCAAGGAGGCGGCCGCACTTGCTCAGAAAGCTCAGGAGTTGAAGGTTGGTAAACTGGTACCAAATTCCAGAAGTACTAGTTCTACGCTTAGCGCTAAAAAGTTGTCTTGGTATGACGCGCTCAANTGTAACCGCTTTGAAGTGTCTACTGAGCCGTGAAATCTACTGCAGTTGCCTTGTTTTTGAAGTGGTCGTTCTGATGTAGATCATTTGAATAGGTCAGGGTTACCCAACAGGGACGTCGTATTTTAACTTCATAGTCTTCGTATTTTAACTTCATTCGCTACTTCGTACTCGTGCGAAGCTGGCATTTCCGCTACAGCGGTAATGAAAACAAAGCATCGCTCGAAGGCAAGCGTTTGGCGACAAATGCGCTCAGCCGTTTCAAACATAACACGGTATTTTGTGTCACAACAAGCAAGCTGATTAATCGCATTAAATGCCAATCTTTGAATAGTTATTTGTACAGTGCGTCGTGCGATTTTATGCACAGGATTATTGCGTCTGAGTTCATGGAAGTGGGGAATCACTAGCGTAGTTGTCTTTGGAATGGTAGAATTTCAAAAAATGCTCTTTTCGTTTGAGATGACAAGGCAATAGTCTCGGCCTCGTGAACAATCACGTGATAGACTGTAGCGAGGAGGAAGTGATGACGATATTTCTTTTCGTTCGTTAAGAGCTTCAACTGAAAGCGAAAAATGTAGTTCCAAAATACGCACAGGGCGGAATCGCTGTCATACGGTCTGTTCGATACGTACTCGCAGTGTTTAAACGATGAGTGCTTCAAAAGCCCTTGTTACACAAGTGCCCTGCTGCCGCTGTTGTCTCGTCCTTTGCACTGTTTTTTTCGTTACTAGCAAACTTTTTGTTGTCAGGAACGACTCGATGACGCAAGCGAAGCCCTGGAGTCGGCTTCACGGCTCAACGAACAGCTTGAATTAAAAGAACAGAGTATCGATCAATTAAAGGAGATCGGTAAGTGCTTGCCTTGCCTGAAGCTTCATTTCAGCGCCTCTGTGATTCGTGCATTCTTCGGTTACTTTTTATGATTTTTTTGTTTGTTGATGTACTTGCGGTGCAGAATTACGAGTTGCTTTGTCTTGTCTTGTTTATTTTAAGTTTTTTTTTTTCATTTTTTAGCTTGTTTTTCGTGTCATGCCAACGCTGAACGCGTGCTGTTGCCCGGACAGCTACGTCAGTGCTTGCGAGTAGATGACGTGCCCTTTGTTGGTCTTGCCTTGCAGCTGGCAGTAGTGAGAGTTGAACGACGTGCTTGCTGACGATGCAGTGCCCAGTTTTTTTCGTTTTTCTCGGTCGCTCTGTCGCTTAATCTCTGCAGGCAACTGTGACGCTCGGTGGCGCTCACACGCGCCGGCAGCGATTGGACGACGCGCGTGCATTGTCGCCGTCACTAACGGAGTGTGCAAGTTGCTGCTGCTTGGGGAAGGTTTTCAGTTTGACAGTTTTCCGGTTGCCACTTGCCTGTGTCGCCTTTGTTTCTTCCCACGAGCGTCCTAATCTCAGCTGGCAATCTGTGATCTCCAGCCCGCACTGGCTTGCTTGTGACATCACAGTTGCAGATGAGATTGCGATGACTGTGGGAAATTCTGCGTGATGACTCAGCGTTTCTTAGCGGCATTGTGTGCCCGTTTTCAGTTTGAATGCAGTTTTCAGCTTTTCGTTTCTTCACGTGAAGGTTTTTTTCAGCGTGCCGTCTGAGAATGAAGTGATCTGTTTGCCGAAGAGTTATCGCGTTTTTTTGCTTTTCCTCGCAGAATATTTTAATATTTCAACGCATCTGTCGTGACAAGCCATGCAGCAGTCCACTCCAGCAGGTTAAACGCCCCCTGTTATCATTGAACACCATAGTCATGCGTCCCAGCGACAGCGGAGCATCTAATCCGAGACGAGATTCAATTTTTTGCGCGGTCGTGACGACAGCCGGTAGTGACGTGTTTGCAGTCATCGGACCGGAACGGTTTGATCCGTGGCCAGGGTGCAGTTTGTAAAACGTCCAACAGCGATCGCATCATTCAGATGTGCTGCTGCCCTGCATCTACTGCATTAGGAACTGATTGGGTCTTTGCGTTCACTCAGTTTCATGTGCACTGCATGCAGCGCTGCACGAGCTCCAGTGTCGACTCGCAACGTCAGACCAGTCGAGAAATCTTGCTGTTGGTGCTTCTTTGAAAGAGCAGTGCTTCTCCGTTGATTATATTCCAAGTTAGTTCTGCACTTTTTTCCACGTGCAACACTTCGTCGCCTGTAAAGCAAACATAGCAGCAGTGGAAGCTGGAAACCTTCACTGCTGCTGTGTATGACACGGTGTTGACGTCACTGCAGGAGACGTCACGAAGTCCATTTCAGCCCTGCAGATCAAGCATTCGCGAGGAAACAAAAGCGTCAGGCTCTTTGTAAGGTATACCTGGTCACGTTCTCAGCCAGGCAGCGGTGACCTGATCAGCACGAGGGCAAATCATCGCAGGATCTAACTGTTGCTCCTGTTGTTCGTTGTCAGTATCCGAGAAGCAACTGATCATCGAAGAGACGCAAGATCAACTGCACGCGGCCAAGGCGAGGAACGAGGGTATGGTCGACAGGTGAGCGCTACGTTGTCTCAACTTTGACCTCGGGGTCGGCGCGTGACAGAATCTCGCAGACCGCGCCGTTCTGCGAATGCAAACTGTTGTATTTGTAAACTGCGCTGAATTTTTTCTTTCTACTGTTTTCGATAGCTTGTGGAAAAAGGCAGTTTGATGCAGCGAAAAGCACTTTCGCTCGTGTATACGTTTTTTCTTTGACAAAAGCCACCGCTCGGTAAAGAAATCGATTTCCTATTTTTTTTTAATTGCGGACTGATTCAACTCAGTCACCATTGTGGAGACTAGTCACTGAATACAGATATGTGCAAGTTTGAATCAGCACAAAAAGATGAAAACAGAGCCCAGTCGGCTGATTCTTCAAAAGCTTAGAGCAAACCTGGAGCTTATAGTTGTAGTTCATATCTTGGCCAAGAAAGGTCGTGCTCGGAATCCCACCGGCGCTTTCAACGGCCAACATCTCCATTTCTTTAAATGATGTTAATATCTTGCAGAGAGCTGATGAAGAACCTGCTGACCGGATACTTCCATTCGCCCAGCAACAAGCAAAGCGATGTATTGCGTCTCATCGCCAACGTCATCGGCTTCACTGATGTACGTGATGCTGACGAAACAAAGCTTGAACATTCTGCGTTGCGTAATGTTCCTGTTCGGGCCGTTATTGCCAAGAACGTTTTATTTTAACATTTTTTATATTATTTTATACAAGGTGCCAAATGCGCAACAGCGAAAAAATGTTGCGCTTGTTTTACGTTAAAACGCAAAACACGATATCACAAAAAAGAAAGATGGCGGTCACTTCGCGTTTTTCACCGAGCCCGCTTTTCCAGGACGAAATGCGCAAACTGGAGCAGCCGAAGAAGGGTTGGATCGGCGGTTGGTTGTCCTGGAGCGGTGGCGCGAGCTCTCAGTCGCCAAACGGGGGAGGTGGCGCTTCTGGCAAGTCGGACGATTTAAATGAGGTGAGTGCTGCTGGATTAGCAGCTCTGCGTCGCTGATGACGATAGTGACCAAAAGTACTTTCGATACTGTTGACCTAAATTTTCTCCGTTGACGTATTTGGCGACCAATAACTTGACGCTGACAAAGCGACGTCATCAATCGTTACAGCGTAATGTCGTAAATCGCACTGCTAGGGGGAGGGGGGGCTTCGTAGTCAGGACGTGGCGACGAGCGCCGTTGTCAACGACTTAACAGAGAGTTCTGTAGCATTGTCAAACTGTAGACCAGTGCTTCTTCCCCCTTCCAACACCCGGGACCCCTATTTCTAAAGATAATGGCTTGGCGGACCCTCGTCTGCAGTTATGTCGTTAGTCAAAGTAGTGGTCGTTGTTGGTGGTGCGTCTTGAGGATTACGAAGAAAACACTTTGTCATGCTTCTGGCGATCTCCCGATTTTTTTCTGGCTACCCCGTTAAGAACCACCACTGCTGCAGGTGAGCGTAGCAGGCGGATGTAGGGAACAATACTTCACAAAATGTTTGCCTCTAAGTGCTCCATCGGTCTGATGTTGAGCTTCCAGGTGCTCGACCAGAACATCTGTCCAAGCCGCAATTCCATATTAGGTCATGCTTCCTAAAACCGAGATAATCGCTGACAGTGAGTTTTTCCCCTTCTGCTTGTTGTTTAATGCTGACTTCATATTTTCGAGCCCTTTTTTGAATTTTCGCTGTTTTTTTCGCAGTCGTTTTCCCAAATGTTCGTGAAGTTTCTGGAGCACGAGTCGCTGGCCAACAAGCCGACCGCCCGGCTCCCAGCTGCGTCCATGGCCCACGAGGCCCAGCTGAAGATGTCTCAGCGCAAGCTCGCCTCTGAAGGTGGGTGGCAATTTGTCGCTGGCGTCGAGCACCCCTGAGAACTTGCGATTTATCGTTTTGCATGGTTCCTACGGAGTCTGCAAAAAGTTTTTTTGGTTTGTTAGTATAGAAAAAGAAATAATTCTCCGAACTCGATCTTTTGACATACATTCTGATTGTATCTTATTCTGATACTTTTGATTTTCCTTTCGTCGTGTTAACTACTATGGTGCGTGTATCTGACCTGGGTATTTCATTCGGAAAAGTCTGGAAATTTATGTTCAAAATTGCATAGGATCCCTGGTTTTGTGATGTCATCATTTACATCCTTAAGGAATGTCATCATCACTCAATCTCTTGAGCAGAGTTCCGAATTTTCTTCACCTTATGAGCTCAGAAAATACCCTGGTTTCCTCATAACTGCTCTGTGTTGCATTTCGTTTTGCTGCTTCGTCAAGTTTTGCACGATTGTCGCCTTATTTAATCACAATACCATTCCATTTAAACGTCGCATTCTTAAACCTAACCCTCTCACTGGTCACCACAGGCATACCCACACCTGCTTTCAACCCTCCGCGAGGTGGCGATAGCAAGCCCCACGAGCGATCAACCGTGGCCGGCCTCTACAACCCCTTCCTGGCCCCCGCGGCTTCCTCCTCCAATACCTCCGGTAAGTTCACCACAAACGGAAAAAAAACTTGTTAGCAATGACTTTTTTTAATTTTGAGTATTTAAGAACAAAGTTTATATAAAAAAAAGTCGTTCATTTTTCTGACGACCTCCTCGGGTCAATCCATCTTGTTGAAATTGAAATTTGTTCATCCCGAACCTGCTGCAGCTTTTCAATTCTCAGCCCCGTAATGAGCCCGGACCCCAGAAACAGGACCGTTTCGTCTGCAACATCAAATAAACTTAGGTTATGTTTTCAGAATCAAAAAAACGCAAACAGATAACTGCATGTCTTTTCCTGGTTAATGTGTGGTGCTCTCAGGCTGAACCTAATGTGTAGGCATCACTTGCGAGTCGCGACTGTTATCAAGGAATCTCCAGTTGGATAACCGCTACTTCCAAACGCGCTTGTTGGACAGATTGATTGGTGAAAGGAAAATTAAATCGAATGTCTCTTTTGCAGCTGCTGCCACATCGAAGCCTTCCAGCCATCCTTTGATGCAGCCCCTCACCCCCATTCTTCCAACCTTCGCCCCAGTGACCGAAGTGAAGCCCACTGATGAGAGAGACCTGCTTCAAGGCATACTTCACAGTGACGCGTCGTGATTGTCTTTTCTTGACCTTGAAATGTCCAACGTGTTCCTTACGGCTGCCACGGGCTTCCGAAGGGGACCAGGGGGTTCCTGGCTCACCCTGGATTTTGTTGAAACTTAATATTTTGCTATTGACTTTGAGTAGAAATATTTTTAACTCATAGTTTCGCAGTTGGTAAAATGAATTTTCACCGCTGTTGCCCCAACCCTGGAAAAAATATTTTTGGCTCCGCCTGGAAAAAGTTTTCCGACGTCCATGTTTCGCTGCGAAACTTTCCAGAGTTCATATTTTTGTTGTTGTTGTCACTTGTTAAGAATTGTCTGAGAGCTGCTTTCATTTGCAAATCGCAGTTAAGACGCGCAGCGAATCGCATTTGTCTGATACAGATCGTACAGTATTTGGGAGAAGAGCACAGATAATTAACGAGCCAATCTTGCGAGGTGGCTTGAGTGTCGGCGAAAACGACTGGCAGGGTCAGTGGATCCCAACCGACTTGCCGCGAGAAAATACATTTTTCAAAAAGATACACTTTCGAAATGCCATTGAATCTTAAAGCAAATTGCTGTTGGTTCACCACTGGGTGGCGCAATTTTTTCTGTACCCACCACTGGGTGGCGTAAATTTTTTTCTGTAGCCACCACTGGGTGGCGTAAATTTTTTTTTCTTTCTGTATTCTTTTTTCACAAGCCTAACAAGGTTAGGAAACACTGGATCAGGGCTCAAACGTTTTGTTTTTGGAAAACTTTTCCGCTTGTTGGGGCACCCAGTGATGCGTTATGTATTTTCCGGTTGGTTGATTTTGTCGCTCAAGCTTTTTGTCCNCGNAAGGTTTGACGGCGTCTCTGCGTTGCCGCCTTTTTCGAAGCTGTTCTAGAGTTAAGTATTTTTTGTTTAACGGTGCTCGTCAGCCATACGCTGGCCGCGTCCCTTTAAATATAAAGTACTTTGTTGCGTCATAGTACTTGCCAATGCTCCAGTCCAGTTCTTCTCATAATATTTCGAAGAAGGGAAGTCTTTTGTTCATTTCTCATGTATTGGTATGCAACGTTCGTCTCGTAAATAGATGCCTTAGGTAAAGTTTTTTTTCTATGTTTCGTCGTCGTATTTAATTTTGTGCGTCTGTTGTTCGTGCTTCATGTTGCCGCATAGTCTTGTCTACGTACAAATTGAATCGGAGATGTTTCGCACAGAAACGACTGAAATGTGTTACAGGACATTGCAGCAGTCGTCACTGTACTATATGACACGCTGCAGTCGTCACTGTGCTGTTATGTGACACGCTGCAGTTGTCATTGTGTTATTTGCGAGCTCCTTGGAAGTTTTGTTCCCGAGCTGAACGAAAAAGGGGGCTAAACTCAGTTTGATAAAGCAAAAAAGTTGACCCGATTTTGATTTCCGTGCTCACCTACTAGTTTCTGACCGGCTCCGCAGTATGGCAGTAGCTGGACATACGCGGAGATCCTTTTCCGTGCAATCAGTCTTCGCTGTTCAAATGATGCATCCGTCACAGTGATGCCCTTGTTGCGTCACAATTTGAACGAAAACTCGATGGTATTGTGTTTATTTGAAAAATGAAGCGCCAGTATGAAAGGTTGCTGCTAGTTTAGTGTGGTAACTGTATTTTGAAACTCATGCTGGCTTTCTCGCCTCTGCTGCGTTGAACACTGTTTTGTGCGAAATTCTTGCGAAAGCTTCGATTCCTCGACCATCTACTTAGCAACGGTGTGGTGTCGTTTGCATTGAGCTTCGCGCGGCAACTCACGGCGGTGCAATATTCATCCGAGTTCGAATAAACCAGACTCTTTGCATTGAGTGCTTGTGCGTTGGATGCTTGTTTGCAACGTCTATTGCCTTGGTGTGTTGGAATCGCCAAATCTGATAAAGCGGAAAGAATAAGCAAAGTTGCAAATACGCCTTGGTGATCAAGCCACCGTAACAAGCGACTAGTGCTTGAACCCACAGATCTAAGATAAAACGAAATCCCAACCAACGCGGCCTGCAGGTGAGCGGCAGTACACCGTGGCAGGTCCAGAAGTTCAACCTTACGGTGTTTTCACGAGTGATGGAGCAAGGCGATTGAAACACGGATTAAAAACATAGTTTTGCGTGAGCTTTCCCTCTGGTGACGAAACGGGAGCTTTTAAACACCTCAAAGTTGTCAGTCTTTGTTCCAATCCTTGTGGGCAATGACTGAATGAATACTGTTTCACGTGAAAGCGGGAGAGATGGGATTTTTGCGGAGAGTCCACAGCGCGATACATCGCGAGAAAGTGCACACAGCTGCGCAATTCGTAAAGCCCTGGATATCGAGTGAACTTCTCAGGGACTGGGTACGTGAACAGAATCTCCCAGTAAAGCAGTGGTGCCCAACCAGTCGATCGCAGTCTACTGGTAGACTGCGGACTGATCCCAAGTCGACCGCGAGGGCTATTGGGAAAATTGAAAACAAATATTTCTACAGTGGCTATCTAATTAATCGTCTAGTTTCTTTATAATGATTGTAAAGATTTCCTCACTGAAGCAACGTGGCCCAGTAACTGGCATTATGACATTTCAGTAACTCCTAACAATGGAGGTCTGCAGTTGCCGGCCATGTGCCCTGATGAAGGGATAAAGTAATGTGCTGCGGTTACTGAGACTAAGAAAAGCTGTTGGTTTAGTGTTAGTATTATGC
>JGI24158J21664_10011534_pt1 | contig 11755 bp, 9 predicted proteins | sample Ectturendosymbi3_FD_21664 | JGI IMG/M metagenome (IMG submission 21664)
AATATTAAAACACGAGCATTGCATGGCCGACAAAATGAAATAAAACATGTTTTCTCTCAGGATTCGCAGCAAATCCGGCGCGTCTCGCACAGTTTCCGTGCTGGTAATTTTCCACATACGATAAGAAAATTCTATTTTGAAAATGATGAAACATCAAATTTTGGGGACTTGTTAATAAACGTTATTGAATTCCTGCGAGTAAATTCGTATATGCTATGAAGTGTGACAAACTCTGTGTTGCAGAAAGGTATCAGACCAGCTATTATTGTGTGGTATAATGCACCGAGTTTAGACATAAATCCCAATGAACTTCACTCACTACACCACTCCCCCTCGTACATGCCAGGCTCACAGACACATACGTATCCTCCAGGGGAGGGTTGGCACGAATTGCAGTGGCTCTCAGGATCGCTGCATGCATCGATGTCTGCGAGAATAGAATCACTCACATGTAATTTTTGAAAGGGACAGATTTACGGAAAAATTGCTAATAATTTTATAATTCAGTTGTTTTCTAATTTTCCTATTCAAAAATGTCAATTTGCATACGCTTATCGAACCTTGTTTTGGTCTCGTTTTTTTAGATACAGTCATGTTATCGAAGGTTGAATCAAGCCTCTGTTTCAGAGGTTGACGTCTCGACTATATCATTGGTCCACTGCTTACAAGTTCAGAAGAATAAGCTCACCAAAAATTTCGGTAACAAAAACTGTCACGTGTTCTGACGTATTATTAATTAAGAGAAAGTTCTTACCTGGAGCAACGCTTGTTTCGCAGTTAATACCCACGAAGCCGTTTACACAGACGCACACGTAAGAGTTAATCCCGTCGGAACACACTGCTCCATTTTGACACGGATTGGATGCGCAGTCGTCAATATCTAAAAGAAAGTACACTTACTAACTCAAAGCCTATCAGCAGATGAACAAATATACTATCATTCAAAAGCAGGTCCACAAGTTTAACAAGCATTTACTTTGAAACATCAAAGCTTCCAATCAAGGAGCACTCTATAATTTCAATTAATATGAGTGGCTGATGAAAACTTTAGGAGCAACATACCAGTTACGACCGCATATCAGATGTGGAGTAACGGTTATTTTTCTGTAAGTATTCTCGATAATGCGAGACTAAAAATTTACATCAGTCATAATTTTCATCTGTAGCGTTTAAGTCACAAGGCGAAAATGCATCGTAGCATAGTGCAATAAACTTTGCCAGCATTGTGTTCGATCGCCGAAAAGTAATAAGCATGGTCTGTGAAGGTTATATTTTTCTTTTCAGGTGAAGTGATTTCTGCACGTCTGCTGAGTTTTGCAGAAGACTCAATGCAAGGTTTATCCTACACAAATGTGGCCGCAGCAACGTCTTCGCAAGATTCCCCCTGTTATGGCAAAAGGTGCTGCGGAAAAGGCGCGACCGGTTCGTACAACGGTATAATATAAACTTCTTATTACTTTACTACCATGAAAGGCACAAAATCAATCAATTCCATCGCGCAACAGTCATCGCGTCTGCGACCTCGGACTGCTATTGGGATTTAAGCAGAGGGTGGAGTTTGGCGATGGGTGTAAACACCTCTGCTCCAGCGTTGAGCCAACAAGTCTGCCCAGGCTGGAGTAGGGAACTCGTTAGCCTCAATTCCCAGACTGCGCTGATGGGTGGATCCCCGCTGGGAGTGTGTGCATGTCAAGCTTGAAGTTGTTCGACCGTCCTGTTTGTTTGCTACAAGCATACGACCCAAATTAAGTGCATACCGAAATTAGTAGAGGAAACTATTGATGCTCTGCGGCAGGTAAAAGCTTACGAATCCACAATCCTTTCGGGAAAACTTTAATGCACACGTTGGGAACGATATGCTAGGTATGGAAGGGTGTGATTGGTCCACATGGTGATGCTAAATTAAATAACAGCAAATGGCTCTTGCTGCAATTGTGTGCTGCAACATTGCACTGTGAATCATGAACATTTTCTTTCAACGCAGATATTTGCACACGTACACCTGGTTTGGAGATTGGTTGGGTCAACGGTCACTGATGGATTTCTGCATCCTTTCAGCTGACTTGTTCCGTTCAGTGTTGGACATTCGTGTAAAATAGAGGTGCAGAACTATTGAACGATCACCACCTGGCGGTCAGCAACTTACGTCTGGAAAAAGCAACAGGTCCTAGACGTAGGGGGGTAACGAGAGGGTGCAAGGGGAGCATATTTTCTGGACGCCGAATCACTGCGGTGGGGCGCCGAAAAGTCCCAACAATGTCACAAGTACTTTCTTCAATACCTTAAATTTGCTCCTGAAAGACCTCAGGTTGGAACTTGGGGGCGCCAAACTTGCTTCTTAGCCCGGGCGCCATCTAACCTCGTTACGCCCAGGCCTACAAGAACGTGCAGGAAAACGAGTTCCTACCGAATAAAATGGGAGGTCTCGGTGAACAAGGATGTAAAAAAAATTTTGCAGACTGCTTATCGTCTCTGTTTTGAGAATTTCCGTAATGCACAGCGGACGCAAAAGAGAAGTGGCGGCAGCTGTTCAATGCAGCTGTTGCTTCGCCAACTCGACTAGATGACCGACGGCCAAAAAGTAACAACTTGGTGCAACCATTTGGTGAAGATGCTGTTCGAGCAAAGGAGGCAGCCTTCAAGGTCTGGCTTTTCAACAAAACCAAACCTTCTTACCATTCGGTGCTGAAGTGCCAGAGTTCACAATTTAAAGCGGTTAAAAGTCCACAGTGCGATGTTGGGAGAATTTCGAACATTAAGTAGATTCCGCTTACTGACAAGTCAGCGACGTGTCCTGGAAAACCATCAGATGTAACAGCGGCAATAGATGTAATGTTGTAAATTTATCAAAGATCAAAATGGTTTATTACTCAGCAATGAGATGGACGTTCCTCGCAGATTCAAAGAGTAATTCAACGATATTTTGGAACCATTCAATCCATAACATCCGACACACAGGATTATGGGGAGGAAAATATCATCACTGCGGCCGAAGTCTTTCAAGTTGTCCATACGCTGAAGACCGAGAAAATTGCAGGTGGTGATGAAATCCGAATTGAAGTGCTTCAACAGATACGATCGATAGTATACGCGTGTGTCAGGTGGCCTGGCGTTCTGAAAGGTCACCAAAAGATTGGCAAACTGGGGTGATAATCTCAATACACGAGAAGGGAGACAGAGGCCTACCTGAAAAAGTATATTCCGAGTGTCTTGAAAACTGATGCCGCGAAATACTTGAACCAACGCTGGAAAATACTCAGTGAGGTTTTCTTCCTGGTTGTAGCAGTACAAACCAATTTTTCACCCTCCGACGATTTCTCCAGGAATCTTGGAAATACGATTATACCAAAAACGTCTACAAATATTTGGATGACCATGGAAAAGCATAAGACCAGGTAATTCGAGAAAAGATTTGGGGAGAGTTGCGAGTACTGTGTTGACAGATGTCTACTAGTAGCCGTCAAATCACTGTATTCCTGCTCAGACGTTTGTGTCCGTGTCGGCGGAGTTAAATCACAACCGTGTACAGTGGATGTTGGACTCCAACAAGGGTGTTGTCACCACTCCTTTTCACGGTCTACGAGTATATAAATTGGTTAGACAGTCACAAACGAGTCGACGTGCACAACACTGCTGGAAACTAAAGGATCAAACGTTTGCTTTTGCGGACGATTATGTGCTGCTTGCATCCTCTGAACGAGACCTTCAACATGCACTTGATCGGTTTTCACCTGCGTGCGACAAAGCTGGAATGACAATCAGCACTAAACTGACCAGAGTAATATGCTTCTTCAGAAATCCTAATCAGTGCGCGCTGCAAGTGAGCACAAGCACAGCACAGCAAGTCATGAAGTTCAAGTACCTTGATGTGGTATTCACGAATGGCGAAAATGGAAACAAAGAGTTTATACCTGGATTGCTGAAGCAAACGCATTAGGCTATTGCGTGAATTTTGTCCTTCCGTAGTCACAATTAGGAAGCTTTCAAACACCGTAACGAATTCAATTTTTAAACTATTCTTTGTTCGGATCCTCACCTATGGCCATGATGAGTCTTGGGTAATGAATGACTGAAAGAATGCTAGCGTAAGAACAAGCGGCAGATATGTGATTTAGTAAAGAGTTCACGGCGTGACACTCCGTGACAAATTGAGCAACTGTGAAATTCGCAAAGTCTTGAATGTCGATCCATGTTTCCTCCAAATAGTGAGATACCGACTACGGTGGTTCAGCCAAGAGAAGATGCTCCAGGATAGGTTGGCAAGGCGAGTCCTGTTGGCAACAACCAACCACGGAAAAGCGTCCCAGAAGTCGACCAATGAAGAGGTGGTGTGATTACATCACCCACCTGGCTTGGCCCCCGTCTTGGTGTGGAGCCAGATTGCTGAAAACTGCCAGATATTTCGGAACATCCTGCGACTGCTGCCCCCACAATCCTACCGAGAGGAAAATCGGTTGCGACAAGTAAGCGATTTCAAGCGATTCAGGTAGTGACTGCTGTTTTTTTCCATAAAATTGGTCTGATTTTAAAGTAAAATACGCTATATGCGCGTGGGAATAATCCATAAGGAAGATGGTCAAGTCAAAGGTATCTGCGATTAAAATTTTTAGAACATTGGAACACTTTGAAATATCGAGAAACAGGAGAAAAACAAAATTGCTTGAATGTTCGAAACAGAAACTTATCTAAATTTTCAAGCTTTATTTAATGACTGCAACCAGCTAAGTAACACTGGTGGCTAAGTCGTACTGTGGAAGGCGCGCCGCAAAGCTGGTATACAAGGATTTCCGGTGGGGTCATATCGCAGACTTGAAACACTATTTGCGGTCCGTCCGGCCCCGCCCTCGACGTTAAAAGATGGGTACAAGCGAAAAATCACGCGCGGGTCTGCCACTGTATTGCTGCCAATGCACTGTATACTATTCACTACGAGAGTAGCCGAGCAACCCTAACGCAGAGCAAAGGAGACGGACGCCTGCAGACCACCAGTGATACTCTAAAGCAGCCGGTCCTAACCGGGAAGGCACATTCCCTATGGGGGCGTCAATAAATTTCTAGGGGGACGCGAGACGTTACGCGCTCTACAACATGGGAAGTTTAATCGATAAATTAACCAATAAAAACATTTGCTTTTACAACTTATTTCAAGTCAGAGGGTTTGAAACAAAGGAAAATTAGGTAAGGGACAATATTTAACAATATTTAACAACAATCAAGACTTGCAAAAGCAGGGTTTTGTGTTTCGTAACATAAGTATACTTCAGCACAATCGCACTTTTGTCAGAATTCAACATAACCACGTGCACATTTTGTAGTTTTTGGATATATTTTTGAAATAACATTCAGACTACATTCAGGATCCACCGCAATTGCTCCGATGTTTTTGAAAAATAACCATTTGCCCTGAAGACCCGTGAAAAGAATCAAATCAATCAAATCAACTAAAAACCCTTGCCTTAAACCAATCTTCAGTTTTGTCTAGCATCACTTTAAACACTTCATAATTTTCCTTCGAATATGTTGATATCACAAAAGCCAACACAAAAATTTTATGTCTGCGGAAATCTACCGGAAAAAATCATGTCGTGATCATACTCAAAAACTCAGGTTCGATTGTAGCCAGGAATATCTCGAAGCATCATGCAAGTCTTTTTGCAATTGCAAACAATCACTTCGAATTGCCTCGTCAGTGATATGTGGTTTTAGACAGTGCCAAACACAGTCACGCAAGCATATTGAAACCTGTAAAGGGGACACCAAAACAAAACAAGCAGCGTAGCTCTAGCAGCAAAGTACAAAAAATCAAAATATTGTTCTGTTCTGACGAATTTCACCATAACGTTTGCTTACTTGATTCGCAGTCCACACCAGTGTATCCTTGAGCACATGAACAAACATACGAACTATCTACTGGTAAGCATACCCCACCATTCTGGCAAAAATGAACGCTGCACGCATCAAGTTCTGCACAACAGAAAGGCCACAGTGAGTCAGCACCAACGGTAAATACGTGCCACAAAGACATCGACATAAAAGCCTTTGCAGGGTCGACGTTCGACCAACCAGTCGATTGGGGTTTACTGGTCGGCCTTGGTCTCATCCCATGTCGACGTTCAGAGAGGAAGAAAAAATGAAAACAAAAGTTTCTCAGCAGCGACTGATAATTAATCGTATGTTTGTAAAAGGAAGGGTTTGCAACATGATGTCCGTTGTTGTTGTTGACGACAATAAAAAGTGCTTTGAGTACAGTTACTTCAGACTGGTAAAGGTGTGTGGGTTTGCAATATTGACCCCAGGTGTAGCAGCAGCTGGGCAATTGTTTGGGGGTGCAAAGGATATTTTTACACAAATTTCGCCAAATTTGCCCGAAAAACGTTCATGCGACAAACTTTTAATCTACAAATTTTCTGTAGCTGTTGGTACAGTATATTTTTCTCTACCGTGTTACCATACACAATTCACTTCTAAGATGGCATTAATATTTTACATGAATTCAACCACCAAAAAATGCATAATCAAATACGTGAACAATGCAGACACGTATAAAGCTACCGTACTTAAAACCCAATTGAGTTCTAAGCATGTTACATATGTAGTACCTGTAAAGCTTAATAGCTCATCTAATCACCCAGCATAGCCTAATGCTGATAAACTTTATACAGGTGATCTGAGGTAGCACAAGCCAAGAATAATAACATGTAAAAATATAACTTGATATATCTATAAATACATGTCTGCCTTGTTAATAGGAAAAGTTTCGATTCGACCTGAAACTTCTACTAGATCTACAAACCTCAAAGGTTCCAAAGCCGTATTAAAACATTAAACACTGATCAGAAAATGTACAGCATGAGATATCAATCAAGGCGTCACCTACCATGATTTCAAAAAACAAAATTTCGCAAATAGTAACGTAACAGCGAACACTAGACCAGGTTTTTTTAAAGAAAATGTCAGGTACCCGGTATGGACCTGCAGGGACCCGATTTCTCTGATTCTAGGGATCCGATTTTTCTGATTTTAGAGACCCGATGATAATCGTCTCTGATTCTAGGGACCGGATTTTCAATTCTAGGGACCCGAATCGGGTCCCTAAAACACCTTAAAAAACGACTAGACTACAATGTGCTGTTTGACAAAAATAAAAGTGTACTTCAAATTTGGTTCTTAATAAGTAAATCACAAAATTGAAAAACTATTGAAAAAAAAGCGAAGGGAATAAATTTTCGCGGTTTCTTTGGTCTCTTTTCCAGCAAAAAATGTGCCTTTCTAACTGGTACATTCGGATCGATTCTTGGTCGGGTCATTAATAAGAATCACAAAGAGGTAATTCCGGCCTATCTGTAAGGTCGTTCTTGTGGTTAACAGACTGATGCAGGGGAGTGTTTCACGCGCTAAGTTGCCAATAACCTACCATGAATGCAAAATTCACTTCGAGTGTGTAATAGGGAATAGCTGTGTGGTCTGCAGCGTAGGGTAAGCGGAGGTGAGCGCTCGCATAACACTAGTGACGCTCCAACGAAAATGCCAAGCGAACATAAAAACAAGCTTAGAACTCACATAACTCACACAAAACATTAAAAACAATGACTGGAGTCAGAAATCGAAAAGAAACTTTATCTAAGAAAACACATTTTTCTGCTTTCTCTTCAATAGCCGGTCTAAAGGATTCCTGTAAGGTCAGCTTCTTTCCTTCACTCTACTGCAAGTTCGCATCACGAGTCCAGTGAATTAGAAACAGGAACAAGGCGGAGCAAACTGTCACCTACAATTACGTGCAAACCTAAATAAATTAATTAAAGTGGACAAAGTCTCTCCCCATATTAAAACGTAAGAAACCATATCAAAATGTAAGTTTACTTGATTCGCAGTCCACACCAGTGTATCCTTGAGTACATGAACAAACGTACGAGCTATCTACTGGAAGGCACATTCCACCATTCTGGCAAGGATGAACGCCGCATGCATCAAGCACTGAACAACAGAAAGGTCACATTTAGTTATCACAAATGGTAATACGTGTCAGAAAGACATCGACACAAAAGACGTTGCAGAGTCAGGGTCCGACCAAACTCTTTGCTATTATGTCTATGATGAGCTAAAGTATCATCAAACCAGTGTAGAGAGGTCCTTGGAATGGACTTCGATTCTAACGGAGTAAGTTGCAATAGAAACCACCAACAGGGTTACTGATTGTTGAAGCGTATCCAACGACAGTAGTGGACGTTATTCCTAGCGTGTCAAACTGGACGTTATTCCTAGCGTGTGGAGCAACTGAACAGTCATGCGCCTGTGATAACATGTAAATGAAAGGTTTCATTATTAATAATTTCATTTTTCACTCATGAATTACTGCTGATCTGCTTACGTGCAAGATTTCCAAACCTGTCAAATTACATTAAAAGTATCTTTTCAGGCAATCAATATTATTGTTAAACGGCACATGTCGTTCAATTGCATTTTTACTGATTTGTTTAAAAATTCGCACCAGCGAAGCCTCAACAACAAAAATTTGATTGAGATTTATCAATTTTGAAAGTAATAAGCGCCGTTCCCACAAGGATTAAATGCACTGCATACAATGAAATGCGGATATCGCCAAAAACTCCTTCCAATTGTCATTGGTCCGAATACATGTAACTGGCATATGTGGCGAAAACGGTATTGTTTGGAGGGGATTTGTTGCATTTTCTGTCTAGTTTGAGATTAAACTTGAGACACGAGACGCAGTTCATTTTGTTTCACTTTAATATGTTTCTAACAACTTTCGACATTTGCTTAATTGCATTTGGCATTGGATGCATTCCAGAGTTGCGTAATTTCATCTGAGAACATGTTGCTCTAATCGTTTATCCAATGTACCATCATATCCTGTTTTGGACAGCAACTTGGTCAGTTAATTCTTCACACGTGGTTCATGTGTCTTGCAAAAACACTGGCACTTTCCCAAGTATCAAGCATATCACGCTGTGCTCTCACATAACTCACAACATAATAGAAACAATTACTGGAGTCATAAAGAGTCAGTAGAGCGGGACTTTATCTAATAAAAGACATTTTTCCTACTTTTTCTTCGATAGCAGGTCTGAAGCATTCCTGGAAGGTCACGTTCTTTCCTTCACACCATAGTAGGTTCGCATCGCGCGTCCGATAAATTAGTAGGTAAAAAGTACAAGGCGGAGCAAACCGCCACGTAGAATTGTGTGCAAACAAAAAATAAAAAAACTAAAGTGGAAAAATCTCTCCCCAGAGAAACCATCTCAATACGTTAACTTACTTGATTCGCAGTCCACACCAGTGTATCCTTGAGCACATGAACAAATGTACGAGCTATCTACTGGAAGACACATTCCACCATTCTGGCAAGGATGAACGCTGCATGCATCAAGTTCTGCACAACAGAAAGGTCACATTGAATGAGCACCAACGGTAACTACGTGGCACAAAGACATCGACACAAAAAACTTTGCAGAGTCCGACCAAACTTTTCTAATATGTCTATGATGAGCTGCAGTATTAGCATCGAACCAGCAGTGTGAAAAGGTCCTTTGGAACGGACCTTGTCTCTAACGGAATAAATTGCAATACAAACTATCAACAGATTTCCAAAGCTTGGCGCGCATCGAATGATAGTAACAATTTAGGATCGGACGCTAATCATCGCGCTTGGAACACCTCAAAAAGCATGAGCCTGTGATAAGATGTAAATGTAACGTTTTTTGTCCTTACTTTCATTTTTCACACTCTCTGCTGGATTATGGTCCAGCTGTTAATATACAAAACCTCCGAATCTATCAAATTACAGTAAAAGCATCTTTTCAAGCCGTAACTATTACAGTCAAATTGCACATGCCGTTCAATTACAATTTCACTGATTTGTTTGACAATTCGCACCAGCCAAACCTCAACAACAAAATTTCGATTGAGATTTATCAACTTTTGCAAATAATACGTTCCTTCTCACAATGATTGAGTGCACTGCATGCATTCGTTTTCTGATATTGCCAAAAACTCCTTCCCGTTATTGACCTGAATGCCCGTAACGTGCTTGCATTTATGAAGAAACTGGGATTGGTTGGAGGTGATTTCTAAGATTCTGTCTAGTTTGAGATTGAACTTGAGACACAAAAAGAAGTTCATTTCTGTTTCACTTCAATATGTTTCTTAAAGTTTCGACATTTGCTTGAAAGTGTTTAGTATTGTATGCATTCGACAGAAATTTAAAATTTTATCACAACACCCGTTGCTTCAATCGTTTATCGACGTTATCCAAGGAAACATCATATACTATTTTGGTGGGAGATTTGGACAGCTACTTGGTCAGTTAATTCTAAGGCGTTTTGTACGTGTCTTACAAACACACATTTAATGCAACTGGCATGTTTTTCCAGAGTCCAAATAGCTTTCACTGAAGCCCTGGTTCGATGGCTGACATCGCAACTGATTTTCTACTGCAGTAACACCCAAATCAATGAACATGGAGAAAAATAGTAATATCAAAAGTGCCAGAATGTTATTTTGGAGAAGGGTGCAGCAATGATTTGGCATGACCCTTGCGGAAAATATCTAAATCAAGGGAGTTTGAGCTCATTAGTGTAGGAGGTGGGTTGCCGCGTTATGTGTAAATTATTTTGAATATCTACGTATTAGGGATTAATGCTTTTTCAAAACACTGTAGCCCACCCAGATTTTTGTGGCCCCCTACGTCCATGAGTGGGGAAGAATGACTCTTAGGGTAAACGAAACAATTCCAAGGAAATGGACTTGATATGAAGTAAGGGTGCCAGTTGAATTCCAAGAGGAAACATGCTATCTTGTGATCTAAGGTGGAGATGTAATTTTGGAGAATCATTTTAGTCTCTTTTGCAGCAAAAAATAGCCTTTTCTGTCCTAGAAAGAAACAATGATTTGGCAATTTCAAATACTTCTACGTGGAACAATATTGAAAATCAATTTAAGCACAAGCCTCTGAACTGGTACATTCCCATCGATTGTTGGTCGGGTCATGACGAATAAATATAAAACTGTGCTTCCGGTCTTTCTGTTAAGCTCATTTTTGTGGTTAATAGACTGGTGCGAAGGAGTGTTTCACGCGCTCAGCTCCCAATAACTTATCATGAAATGCAACATTCACTTCAAGTGTGTAACAGGGCAGTGCTTCTTAAACTTAAAACCAGGCGAATGGTTCACCTCAGCAGGTTGAATGAAATTTTTGCAGGGTGAATGAAAGAAGAGGGGTGAACGAAAGGTGAATGAAATTCTGTTCTTAATTTTTCATATCCTCTGATAACATGCACTTGTCTTTTTTTTTTTACCGAAAACGTATAAACAATCGTGATTAAAAGGCAACGTCAAACGTTTTAACTTCGCGCCTTCAGCAGTCAGCAACGCACCACTTCAGAGAAAACTGTGTCTATTATGTAACGTGGATAGATTTCACCGAGAGGTTCCATGCTTTGTTCAATCGAGTGGTGGAGTCTCTGCTGTGCCCTCTGCGTAAGCGTCCTGTACTCCTGTGAAAACGTTATCTGCTGGAGTCGCATGTACTTTCGAAAGTTTAAGGCACCTGAGCACTCATCAGAGTAACCTTATCAGTCGAAGTGCAGGCCTAACCAATCGAAGTACAGGAAGAATCTATTTGTGATATTTGTTTGTTACCAAGTATGTACTTTCCACGATGGGTGTAAGCAAGGAATCGATCAGCAAATTTTTAACAGGAAATCGATTTCACGTAAAATTACGCATCCTCAGTCCT
>JGI24158J21664_10011535_pt1 | contig 11755 bp, 7 predicted proteins | sample Ectturendosymbi3_FD_21664 | JGI IMG/M metagenome (IMG submission 21664)
TCACCTTTCAATAAATGTAATCATCATTGTGGTATCATTTAAAATCCTGGATTTGTGCCCAATCGCTTTGTTTCAACAATTGTGAAACACCCTGTATAATAAATTATAATATCAAAGTGCAAGTACGAAGCTTGAGGTTGTGATATTTTCCTCTAGCCACTTTCGAAGTTTTTAGCAAGGTTGAAGTTATTGGAACTTGTTTTGTGTTAAAAATAGGCTGCTGTATTCTATGCGTTAAATTAAAACGCCACAGTCATGGTGCCACCCAACAGAAATAGAGCAACGGAGGTCTTTCAAGCGGAAAGTACTTCACTACCTGCGTGCTTGCATGAGATGGAGTCTCAAACGTAAAACAATTTCTTCAGAATAGATGATACGAAAAGCAATTTTCATAATCATAATTGCTTTGTCGCCCTTTGTGATGTCAAGGATGGTCTGTGTCACAGGCCTCGCGCGATTGCTTTCGCAACGAATGCAATACTGCATTTCACTAATGGCATTACCCCGCGTGAAGCTTTCGCCTAGCATCCTTCCATTTTAAGGCACGAGACTGGAGGGTACAGTATGACACGTAAGTGGTGGCATGGCCCAACCGGGATTCGAACCTTGTCTACAAGGTTTCGTGAAATGCATAGCATATCCCTTGGATAGTCCAACCCAATCTTTTACGCGTGGTAGACCGCATTTTGTTGCTGTCATCGACTGTCGCAGCTGCTAACAAGAGCGGTAATAGCGTTTTTAAAGCCGTGTTTCGGCGTTTTGGTGTGAATCCAACTAACTACAGAATACTCTCGTGCGTTAATGGAGGTACTAATTTTTGATGACATCAAAATTACGTAATCTTAGCCCAGATTTGTAGTCAAACCTACACTTTTATGCTAAAGTTTACATTACTTACTTAACTCATATGAAGTAATATCCTTGCATAACAACCACAAAGCGAAGAGGAGACTATTTTCCTACACTGTTTTCCACATTGAACACAATCGATGCTACTGCACAACATATTCACGAACACTTTTCCAGACTGCTGTCAGCGACCGTCTGGAATTGGAAACGATCGATCAGGAGAGTTTTCCCAAGAGCCACGCCAGCAGGTAGACTCCCACAAATCCATTCATCAGGGGTAGAATGAATAAACACAGAGTCACGACGGGCTGCTTTTCGCTTTCTTTTGCCGTAATGCGCAACGTTGCGTGAAAACAAAGCAACGGATGTCTAAAGTTCGCTCGTGTCGACGTAACTCATAACGCAGCAATTGCTATTGCTAGCTAGCCAATGAAATACTGCTACTGATTCTCATATCGCTTCGCTGGCCACACAAAATGGCTGGTCGCAAGTCAGGCAGCCACTAGGGAGACTATAGGCCACTTGGCCGTTCTTCAAGTTGATCACCTAAAAATGAACAGCGTAAAGATATAAGTTTTACGTTTGAAGGTTACAGGCATATGCGTTCAGGTCGCCTTTTTGCATATAAGATTTTGCGAAGAGGAGCGGGAACGGACTGATTCACAGTAAACCTGCGGAGCAGCTGAAGAGAAGCGTCTGAGCAGGCGCGGATTTACCATTAGGCTAAAAAGGCTTAAAGCCCAGAGCACCCGATTTCGTGGGACCCCAAAATTTTGGGAGTAAGGACAATTTCCAGCATTGCTGCAAGCAATCATATTTGTATTTTTGTTTTGGTTCAACGCACGTTTTTTTACAATGCCGCAAAAACGATCTCAATAGAACAGGGGTCACCAACCTTTTTGAAACTGCGAGCTACTTCTTGTGTACCAAGTAATACGAAGTGCTACTGGTTTGATGCACACTTCTGAAATAAACATTTTGCTCAATTTACCTTCAATTATTTTGGTATTGATATTCCTTAGCTGTGCAGACATTGAATATGCTAATTTTATTTTTATAACAGGCGCTCGGGCGACCTACCTGGTTCTTGCGGGCTACCTGGTGCTCACGGCCACCACGTTAGTGACCCCTGCTATAGAAGAATGAACGCGAAAGATTGAAATGAATGACGATGAGCATGCTCTTATGGCGTTGAGAATTGGTTATTGTTACGCATAATGCGTGGAAAAAAATGCCTGAATCCATTTTCCAGATTACACGAGGCCAGTAAGGTACTCAATAAATATGCAATGCGAGTGTGGTCAGATAACTTCACCCCTGCCTTTTTCGTTAGTTTCCTTGTGACTGTTTTTGTTCCTGATATCGAGGGAATTCAGAATCAAGTAATATCTTTTTGAATAGGAACAACTTTTAAGTGACTGTAACGAGCACGTGTAGTGCTAATTCGTATGACATCAGTCGTCGCAAACCTTCCATAAGGGCCCTCAATTTAAAATATTCTAGGACCCCAAAAATAAAAATTCGCCTCTGCGTCTGAGCATTGCCTTGACGAAAATCAGGTTGTTTAGAGTTGAATGAAAAGATGGCAAGATAGTCACGTAATGTATCTGAGGTGTAGTAGTGCATATCGCGTATCACAGCTTAGTGATACCTTGAATTACCAGGGTATTATTTATTTCTATTTATTGTTCATGCACTTCGCAGAGTTGATGATGCCTACTTCGTAGGCGAAATATATACTCTGTAAGATCTTTACTGTCTTATTCTTTGTTGGTAAAGGATTTCTTTCAACAGACAGTCTTGATTACCAGCTGATGCATTTGTGGTCTGATGTGCACAGGGGCGTAACGAGGTTAGGGCAAGAGCAATTAGTTTGTCTCCCCCCCATGCAGGTCTTTCGGAAGCAAATGTACGGTACTGAAAAAAGTACCTGCGACATTGTTGGGACTTTTCGGCGCCCCATCATGATTCGGCGCCCGGGGAATTGTGCCTCTCTCTCCCTTGTTACGCTCCTGGATGTATACAGTTTAGGAGTTAACTGCTCTTGTTTTTTTGCGCCTGCCCATCAATACCAGCCAAGATAGTGTTGGCTAAACAAATGGAAACGCTTGTTGTTTAGACCAGGCTGCCTCGTCTCAACCATGGAAAGACAAGGCTCGCCTTAATTTCACCACTTTCGCGTTTTGAAAAACAGAACCACACATAGCTTCACAACTGTGCCGAGAAACTTGCATTAACTCTACAAACTTATCATGGCAAAGCGCCACAAGCAACCACAACCAAAATAAAAAATATCTGGCTTTTCTGAAGAGGTCATGCAAACGAACCAATCAAAACTTAGGCATCCTAACTCAAAATACCTCAGTACTTTTGTTTCAGGTGTGCTTGTAAGTTTTGTGAACAATTGTAAAAAGAAGCAATGAAGTGCGTGCTATCTCTTATCATCACAGCCACTTTGTTTGGTAAGTTAATTGCATATGTTTGCAGCCATGTTATCGCGGGTTGCCGTAAAAAGGAAATGTTGTTGTTTACTTTTCGATGGTCGTCTTAAAATTCAAACGCGAATAGATCTGCGTTTAAATGAGAACAAGATTTGAGGGCTAGCTGAAGAAAATTTCCACAGGCAGTTAAAATTCCCTTTTTTGAAATGCTCTTTCCAAAAAATTTTCTCCCCTGAACGATGCCACGGTTTTTCTTTCGTCACAGTCTGCTCGACTTTTTGCCTCGAAATATTGATGGCGAAATCTTTGGCAATGTTTCGTTATCTGTCTAGACTAGACTCTAGCCACTGAGTCTAGACCAGATGTTACCAACCTTTCTCTGACCATGCTTCCCTTCAGCGTTTCGACAGATGAGCATGTACCGCTGAATTTCTTATGACAAAATGCTGAGTAAAATAACAAAAGTCCACCGAATTTTTAACAGAACGTTTAGATTTTTAGAACTATAAAGGTAAGCTCTGTTCTATGTCTCAAAAGTAATATGTTAACAACAAGCGTATAATGATTTTTGGAAATGATATTCAGTGACATATGTGTAAATAATTGGAAACAAACAACATACAAATACATTTTTCTCATCTATTGCTGATGTTAAATATATCCCTGCAGATAGGTAAATCTACCCCTAGGGATACATGTACCCCACGTTGGGAGCCCCTGGTCTAGACAGTAATAACAGTAAGGCTGTGTAAGCATAAGCTCCGACACTACTCTGATGAAGGGACATTAACTTGACTTTAGCTTTCTGGGAAAGTTTCCTTTGAAGTCGACCCCAACGTTAATCAAGATACTTAGTCTCCATGACCTTACAGCAAAATAGTAGATAGTCTATTCCAGTGGTTCTTAACCTGGGGTAAATTTATCCCTGGGGGTAAATTTCATCTTCCAAGGGGGTACATTTACTGAATCATAACATGCAGCCAATGTAAATTTTTATAAATCATTCTTGTTCGTATTTTCAATAATTGAGCACCACTGAGTGTATTGGGGATAAATCTGGTAATCTTGTTTGATAAAAGGGTAAGGTATGCAAAAAATTACTGATAATACCATGCAAGTTTCGCAACCTGCTTTGAAAAAGGCGTTTAAGTATTACTCTTGTTTTTATGTTTGTAGCATCGTGCTTACCAACGGACTGGGGTTACGGAAAAACAGACGGTGAGTGTAACTTCGACATATTTCATGCTCAACAGTTTGTTTTCGCAAATTGTATCCAGATAATTCCCATGGTTCTCAACTTTTTTTGGATCATCGTTTTCAAAAATATATCGGATGGACCACTTTGCTATGCTGACACCCCATGAACAGCTATTCGTAACTGCATTGCACTTAAGTCAGTGAATGTTTTATCAACGATTTATGGAACTCTCTGTGGGCCATTAGAAATTCGGGTAGTCCACCGATGATCCACCTGGAAAACGCTGAGAACCAATGATCTACACCTATATCAGTGGCGTAACTGACAGGGCGAGTCGAGCCGCCCCTGGCAAATGCAAAATCTGGGCCCTCTATAGCTGACATTTTGATATTTAGTATTCTTTTGTTTTTCAGTAGGTTGTTGTTTTTTTGCGTTTTTCTGGGTGTTTTCGATTTTAGCTAGTATAGACATCCACGGCATCCGGATTCACTATTATTTCTTTACTTTTTTCTGATTGTTGGCTAATGGGCCCCCTTCAGCAGAGTTTTGCCCCCTCTGACTCAAACCTCTAGTTATGCCACTGCCTACAATAAGACTGAACAAAAATGATGTAATGAAAGTTAGTCGTTTTGTCAGTGGCTGTTGCATTTGGAGACAGAAGCTGGTAACTTTAATCGAGAATTGCTCCGTGTTAAATATTGTTTGAAACTTTCTGTCTCAGATTTGTCTTTCTTGGAAAACACGATTTTGGTTCTGTATCGCTTTCATTTTACTTTCTTGCAGTAGGAAAAAAAGAGCAGAGTTGTATTTTGTGTAGGAGTTGACAAAGTCTGTTAAATCCTTACAATTTTAAGCCTATTCATACGGGATGTATGGGACAGCAGATCTGGGTCGGCCGCCCTCTGGATTTACAAAAAATATGAAAACTAGGCGAATGTGAGGAGTGTAAACACAGGGCAAAAAACTAGTGATATTGACCGAAGGTTTTAGGGAAAAGGATGGGAAATCAGCGCACCCAATAAATAACAGTGATCAGTGGAAAGGTGAAGGGTCTTTTTTATTTATTTTCACGCAAGCGATTGTTGAAATTTTTATTATTTTTTGCTTTTCAACGCTTTTTGCCAAAATTACGTAATTTTTTAGCAAATTTCAGGCTTTGAAACTATTTTCCCATAAAACTGAAACCAACGGCTGCCGTCTGAAACTAGAGAAACCGATGATTCTGAAGGCAAACAATTTTTTATCCCCGCTAAGGCCTCTATAATATGCTGTCCCGTGCTCTTAGCCTTTTGGCTGCGGATTTAGTTCACAATCACGTGTATGATATGATGGATTTTACCTAAATTAGATCTGCAAAAACTTGAATGATTTCGACTTGATTTTTAGAAGGATTTGGTGACGGGAAACAGTTACCTGCACATAATAAAGAAATGTTATTGAGTAGCAGAAATGCTTCGTAAATGAAATCAACTGGCAAACTACTTTTTTACAGGACCAGACACATGGTCAAAAACTTATCCAGATTGCAGTGGTACTGCGCAATCTCCCATTGACATTAAGGAGAATCAGGCGGTGGTGGACAGCGCTCTTGGTGTTTTCCATCACTCGCTTTTTCAAACCTTGCCAACCTCAATGACTATCGTAAATACAGGACATTCACGTGAGTTGTTAGAAGATATTCTTCAGCAATAAACACATTGATAGCGGTGTTCAACGCGTTCATTTTTATGCTTCTCTAAAGGTTTTGTGAAAAAATATTCCTGCAGAAATCTGTAGACTGCATCAAGACTAAATTTGTAAAACAAGAGTTAATTCACAAGGCTGCGTTTTCATCTCTTCCTACAAGTAATTGCCAATAGTTTTTTTCTTTATGCAACCGCAGCTATTGTGGTAATTTGCTCAATCGTTCGATGCGGTTGTTTGTTCAACGGGTTATTGCTGTGGTACATTAAGTCAAGCCCAGGTCTTCTGAGCTTTGCCTTTAAATGTGGTAATTTTAAGAATTGTAGACAATAAATGTGGAACGATTTCTTGGAAAATATGTTTCTCACTCGTTCCGAAAATGAGATTTTGTAAACAAAATTATATTACTTAAAGGGTGATTAAAAGACAAGCATCGTTTATTTGGTGTTTTTCAAAGAAACTGTCTTTCAAGTTGACTCTGTGCTGGTTGCTGATGGACTCTTCATTTGCAGATTCAAGGATTCGTGTGTATTTCTGACCCGATGCAAACATTAATTCGAAACTGTTGTCTAACTGATTTTCCAAAATTTTGGCGCAAACTGGCGCCAAAATGTTCGGCTATACCTCGCCAGCCGTTTGAGCTAGAGAACTGTTCAAACCCTTTAAAGATGCGAACAGTCTTGTGGTTTCGATTAAAAAATTGGGAAGTTTTGGATTTAAGCTTTTTTATGGGTGACGTCATAATATGTAGGTTTAGGCCTATTTGTCTCACGTCATCGGGCCCTCGGTGCCAACTTCAAGAGACAATTTTTATTTCTTTTTTTAAGTAAAACTAGGCGAAAATCCGCATCTTTAGAGCCCTTGATTAGCCATCCAGCGTTTGTGGTTGGCAAATTATGGCCAAAAAAACAAAATTTTGGCTAAAATCCAAATATTAGTTTTTTTTGACAAAATTTTGTTTTTTTTGCCATAACTTTTGAACCATGAACGCTAGACAGCCGAGTTATGGCTGAACGAAGACTTGCCCAAATTGTTCAGATGCGGGACTTAAAGAGTCCTTGTACAATTTTTCAATTTTTTTAATATTTGCAATAGCTTTTATTTTTGAAAGCAATCACAGCTACAGGTTTCATTATTTTTGTTGAAAACAACATTAATAAGTTTGTTTCTCTTTTAGTGCAAGTTAACCTCCAAGGTGGATACACAATCAATGACAACAACCTCCTTCCTGGCAAGTATCAGGTAAGGACGTTATATAATACTAAATATCCCGTTATGTAGAAATCTAATGTGAAACTTTCTAACCTAGTTTTCAACAAAACGTATGATTTCGAAGCGTTATTTGCCCTTTCATTTTTGCTTGTTATGTTTCACTGCTATAAGCTAAGATCTGAAAGCAATCCGACACTGCGGCAGTGTAAAACTTTGCCGAATGTATAATACCTGCGATGTATAAAATGTAAGATCTTTTACAAAAATAAGCAGTACAGATACAGAATCTTGAACAGAAACAAAAAATTGAACTGAAAAGCCATGTTGTGTCTTGTAGCGAATTTTTAACAAATTACCATTTTCATTGCTGTGACGCACGTCGCCTTTCTGACTTGTACGCTGGCTTACGTAGCAGGGGGAAACTGCATTAATCGTCCTTCCCGTGGCTCCGCCTGTGTAGGTAAATTCTATCAATTGCTAATGCTTCCTATGTAAAAGCTTTACTCAATTTAACGAGATTGATTTTAACAAGATAAATTTAATATAAAATACTCTTTCCGGTCAATCTGAAACATAAATAATTAAATATACCTTAAAATGCTCAACGAATTTAACGGAAGCGCAACCAATGCAAAAAGCCAAGCCATCGCAGAAACACAACCACTATTTAAAGTAATTAAAGAAATGTAAAAAACACGCGAGAAATAAAGAGAACAAACGCAGGAATGCATAATTTAAAGAAATCAAAATGAGCTAATTTGAATTAACACTCCGCCTCCTTTGAATCGACGGGAGTTCAATTATAATATCAACTAGAAACAAATTATTTTCCACGACGATCAGTTACATTCAACTAATAGTGCGACGCGCAAGAGTTCAATACAGCTGTTGCAATCAGTTCATACAATACAAATATAATTCTAAACACATGCCATTATATGCAATGACAAATAAAATACAATAATGCAATAACAATTGCGAATCAACAGTGCGACGCGTGGACGTTATCAATTGTTTGTCTCGTTGGAGCTCTAAATTAGACACAGTTTATGAAAAGGTCGCCTGACCACTCGCACCTTCACCATGACGACTCTAACTACGCCATGGACAGAGTGGCGGACAAAGTGTGGGTGACGCACACCTGAATATTGACATTGTTGTTACATTGCAAAATAATCCGGTTTATAAGTTGGGAAACGTAGGGCAGAATCGCGGGATACTTCGCAGTTCCACGGTGCCTTATCCGATTTTCCACCAACTCACAGCGCACGATCCACTCGGCATGAGTTCGAGTTTTCGCATCACGCACCTTCCTCTGGGAAAAGCTGTGGATCCATTGCGAAAAATGTGGTCTTTGGGTAGTACTGTATATCTCAAACAACAATATCTCTGCTGTTCGCGAACTCCATTGCAGCTCATTACGACAGTTTGAAAGTTTCTAAGCCAAGTTATGGCCACCTTGAACCTGCGAACTGTAAGGTTAGAAAAACTGGTTAAGAATTTCGCAGTAGGTGAGTTGCTGTCCACCGCCATAGCTACTTCAACAGCCTCGTATCAAAGGCCCAGTAGTCATCTGCGCAGTTTGACCAACTGCAAAAGCATCTTTGTAGTGGCAGTCGACGAAATCGACTGATTGTTCCATTAATCTGTACGTCCTCCTATCTTCCCTTGAAAAAGGAATTGGGCGACACGTTTCCTAGATCGTCTGTGTCACAAGCACATGACACCAGGTCGCTTTCGTCTCGCAAAAACATAGTAACTGCGGGACTCGTAATCATTACAATTGTCGCCAAACTCAATCAGGTTCGAAATCACCCATCTTCCTTCAAAGGCTTAACTGCTGGACCCCACAACGACGCACCGCGGCACCAGGGGGAGTTTTCGTGGGGTCCGGTCCCATACCTTCTCCGTTTCGTACGGTGTCAACCCGCATTGCTTCTGGCACATTGACACCGATCAGCAAAGTCACAGTGCCACCCTCGATCGCAGAAAACGGAATGTTGCGTAGTGGAGGTTTACCGTTAGAACGCTTGGATGTACTGTAGAGCAGGGGTGGCCAGCAGGTTGATCGCGATCGAGCGGTCGATCGCCGAGTCTCAATTGGTCGATCGCGCCTGCTTTTGCATTGAATTTGCAAGATACCTAAAGAGAAAATTTTTCAATCAATATTCCAGAAAATAATATTGTGATATTGTTAAGTACTAAATTAACCACAACATGAAAATACGGCTCTCGATGGTAAATGTGTGGTAAATACAAATTCATTTACAGGAAAAACGTTGCAATTTATGACATTTGGTACAGGTGGCTTTATTACCGATCGGTCGATCGCGAGCCATCAAGAAATTTTCTAGTCGATCCCAGTAAAAAACAAGTTGGCTACCCCTTCTGTAGAGGATTAGGCTTGACAGGTATCTGGTAGACATCTACGATTCTTACAAATTTACTCAATTTCCTCCTTTCAGAGGTCAAACAGAGACGGTTATTGCAACACTGTTAATAACATGAGTATTAGTTAAGATGTGTATGGTTACAACCTTTGTTGTGCCGTAGGCGTCAATGGTCTCCATCAGAGTTAGGTCACAAAATGTATGTGTTGAATCAGAATACAAAAACGAATAATTTAATACTTCAGTTTCTCCACAACGCACAATGACCGGTACAACATTTTACGTCACAATCGGCTTTACTAAGACAATTTCTTACCATGTGGCCTTTCTTCAAACACTTGAAACACAGTCCCGTGGTGCTTCACTGATGGCAGGGCGTTGCGTCGAATCGCGAACATTTTATCAACAACTGGTTCCCCCACAACAAAGACTTTTACTGTCGTAGCCGTTCGCAGCGCTCTGGTTTTTCCAGGAAAACATCGCTACCGCAGAATTGTTACACCATAAGCGACAAGCAATAAAATACAAAAAAAGGCATTTTTTTTTCTCTCCCAGTCTTGACTATATTCGTATTTTTCACAGAATGTAATGATAAGATCTTCTGAACCTGTCAAAATTCCGAACATTAAAGATTTTTTTTAAATTATTTCCGGACACAAATTTTAACATCGAAATTCCGGGCGTATGGCCATCCTACCATAGAGTCGACGTTAGAATCAACACTTTCCGCAGACGTTTCACATTTATCTCGGACAAGAGAAAGCTTCATCATACCTTAGTTTAACGTCTTGAAGATTCTTCAACCTTTGCTCGCAGTAGTTCGCAATAACATGAGATTGTTCATAATTGTCGTGTAACGTTTGCCAAACCAAACAATCTCCCTCGGTGGGTCTTTCGCAGACATCCGGGTGGCAGTGTTGTAGGAGAAACAGCAATTGTTCCCCACTCCTATGAGTCTTTTATGAAAATGTATACTGAACTGACGGACAAAAGTTTGGTAGTCCCTGGAGTCACCGTCGAAGTTAATTAATGCCGGTTTATATGAAAAGACGTTCTCTTTGGTCTACATAAACACCACTGTCTCGGAGAAAAGTTCGGGGTTGTTCAGAAAACACTCCGCAGGTTTTTTTCTGCTCGTGCTCATTTTTAGGTATAGCTGTAGCCAGCAGAGTTGTAGAGTCGGCGGTAAAATGTCTGACTCCAACTCCGACCTTTCCAAAATTTCCGACTCCCGACTCCGACTCATTAACGTAACGTGAATGAATAATAAAAGTCTTCGCTCAACTGTTGTAAAAGTAAAAACGATACCAACGTTTCAGCCAACTAACAGCAGGCTTTCACCAGGGCAAAAAGCGAATCGAGCAGGGAAGCACTGAAATCCATTAAACGCGCGTGATTGGATGACGTGGTGATAACACTGATTACGTTGAAGAGGCACGGTAGATAAGGGAGAACAGATAAAGCAGAATAAAATAACAGTAAAGTAGAAATGAAATAAAATGTAAAATAGGAGTAAAATAACAGCAATAAAAACAAACTGTACGTTGAGTCTAAAAACGAATCAAAACATAATCTCATATCAAGTCAGTCACAGCCAAATGTCGCTTTGTAGATATTTAGGAAAAGGTCTGAACTTTTTTCGTTAATGACGTTGGGCATGTAAAATGATTCGATAAAACGTCTTTTTCTAAAATCGTTCTCAAAAACAACAATCTGAGTTTTTGACCAGTTCATTCGGTGATCCAATTCTAACGTGTGTTTAGCAGGGGCACTTTTTTCTGGATGAAAGTGTTTTATACAATTAATGTGCTCTTTTTGCGTGTGTTGAATGACCTTTTTGTTTTTCCAAAGTACTTTTGGTCGCAATCACCACACGGTACGCAACATACCGCGCCTTGACGTTCAAAAGGGTGGACAGGATCTTTTCCATTTCGAAGTTTGTCGCCAATTGTTCGCATCGGTTTAAAAAACGCTTTGATTTT
>JGI24158J21664_10011536_pt1 | contig 11755 bp, 6 predicted proteins | sample Ectturendosymbi3_FD_21664 | JGI IMG/M metagenome (IMG submission 21664)
ATGATGGGATACTTGACCAAGTATGTGCGGGCCACGTAAACCGGTACCGCGGGCCGGGTTGTGGCCCGCGGGCCGTATGTTGCACGCCTCTGGTTTAACAGTTTGTTTAGTGTAAGCCGTGTTTTTATGAGTTGTTGTGAACTAGCACTGCGTGTATGACGAAGTGTTGTTCAAGGTTTCGAGTTCCTATACAAAATGGAATACTGTGCACTATAGTATATTATAGGAACTCATCCAACGTCAAGTGTCGTACTACGCGACGTCACTGTGTCCTTTGTTACGTCACAGGCGAAGACATCATCATGTCGTGACATACGGCGACCCGCATTCATTATGATGGCATGGTGGCGCTTGGACGGTGTTGTTACAGACAGCTTCTTTTGTTAAGGCGAGCCGATGTGTGGTCCGGTTGTCAAGCTTGCTTGAAAAAGTACATATAACGTAGATATGACGGAGCAAACAGCATTTCAGCGGAAACAGATTGCATTCTGCACGTNACACTCATCTGGAGCTNACACAACTCGAAACAAGAGAACCTTACATTGACGTATTCACGATTTCCAGATCTATACCAGTGTTAAATTCATTCTGATATTTGCCTGGTAATAGTAGTNCTGTATATCAAAGCTACGGCAAGACAAGGCTCGTGTCAGCTGTTTGTAATGCTAGATGCCGCCTGCTACAACCTTCCGCTAAATANTTAAGACTTTACCACTGCCGTGTTGACACAAACCGTAGTTAGGTCGAGGTTGCGATTGAGAAGCTGCTTGTTTGGTGGAAGCTGTTTTCAGTTTCGGAAGCCGCATGGGCACTGGGTTGCGCTCGGAGAATGCAGTTAGATTGTGAAACATGTAATCAGCTCAGACAGTTTTTTAGAGACCAGCTGTAGCGCAGCACAAGTCGCTATCCGAAACGTGAAGCGTTTCTGCAAATATTGAAACATGTGACATTTTTTGAAGTGATCACTGGTTTAAAATATCCCTGAAGTGGCGATACAAGTTCTAAAGTTTACCTTTTCCACATTCTGGCGATACCAACCGTTCACCTGAATTTTGCCTGGTTCTAAAAATTCAAATCTTGTCCAACTTAATGACGCAAGTAGGCCGAAATTGTGACGTACATACAGAAATGCTTTACCAGAAAATTTGTGCAGATATTGAAGTATTTTTAACCTTTAATCTTACAGAAATTTTTGAAGTTGCTTTATTTACTTACATTTGTGCTTATGAGTCTTTGACCGGTATTAATCAGTCAATTAAAGTTTCAGGATATCACTGTTTGTCAACAATGACTTGGATTGCTTACAGCGAGATAGATTACAGGAACTGCGATCATGAGTTGCAAAGCTGGGTTTCTGTTGTTTCGTTCGTCTAAGAGGACGGTTCAGCGCAAACGTTTTGATCATTGACACAATGCTGTATGATTTGAAAGTTAGTTAGTGTATGAGGCTATTTAGTTAGCACAACAAAAACTCAACTTCGTCACTCAAGATCGCAAACCATGTAGCTTACCTCACAGTACGCAAGCAAGTCATTGTTGACAAACATTATTGGACAAATCGTATTGGACAATTGACATTTTTAAGATACATAAGCATAAAAGTATGTCAATGAACTAACCTTAAAATTTTGTCGGGTCCTTATTCCAGTCGCTTTTGTATTCCCCTTTGAAGTGCCATGAGTCGCGTGGGGCACCCCTCTCCGCATGCTCGCGTCAGGATCCANNCGGTGCTCCAGTAGTGAATGCTGCGTNAGTGGCAAGTCAGCACAGCGTGAAGATTTCTCTTGCACTCGCGCATTAACGCTAAACACGAGGTTGGACAGGATACAAGTACCTATTTTTCAAGTCTTCGGTATTCCCCGACCGGGAATCGAACCCCGTTTCCGTGGCGCTTGCTCAAGCTATTGCAGCCAGGGCTGTGAGGTCGGAGCCGGAACCCAGGCAATTTTGGATGGCTGGAGCCGGAAACAAAAATGTCTTGATGGTGGAGCCGGAGCCTAAAATTTGGGTTCCGGTTCCACAGACGTAGTTTGTGGGGAAAGCGAGTTTACCCAATATTACAATGGTTTTGGTTTTCAATGGACCAAATTGTTCTGGAGCCGGAGCCCAAAACTTCATCATGTTGGAACTGGAGCGTGAAATTTGAATTCCGGCTCCACAGCCCTGATTGTAGCACTTGGCTGGTTTTGAAAATTTGTGTTAGATTGAAAAAGTACTTACATTTTTTACAAAAATTTTCGCTCATATATCATGAACCCAATCTCTGTGTGTGTCATAATTGCGGCCTATTTGAGTCATCAATATTGTCAGACTTGTTCTGCTTCTTTTCAGACCAGGCAAAGTTGAGGTGAGCTGTTGGAGTCAATGTAGAGAAGATGAACTCAAAATTAAAACTTGTTTGTACAGTTCTCCATTTCACGGTGACTTTAAACTAAATTATCAGCATCGTTAGCGTTCAATGCGAAGACACCCTACTAACTGTAATGATCCGAAATTGTTTTGGCGGTTGATGGAGTCACAGATAAACTTCGCCTTATTTTTATTGTATTTTCCTTTTTCATTAAAGTAATTTGTGACCAAGTTAAACACGCATCGTTATCTGGCTTATATGTACGTTTCAATATCGGTTGCAGTTTGTGTCGACAAGAGCTTGGTACAAGTTCTGTCAAAGTTTAATAACAAACATGCTGTTTAAGTTCAAATATCAGATTGTTACATAATTTATTTTACAAGCTATCGCTCATCATGGAAAAAAAAATTTTTGGTAAAATTTTTTTGGTTGGGAAAAATTTTTTTGGTTTGATGCTATGGAAAAATAAAATAATTTTCGAGACTTGATCTTTTACTTATATCGTGTGAAATATCATAGTGCCTGTGTTTAACCTGGTGAAAGGTCAGTAAAAAATCTGGAAAAGGTCTTGAAAAAGTCTGGAAATGTATATTCTAAATCGCGCAGGAATCCTGCATATACAGTGTTACGCAACAGTGGACGGGTTCTCATGCGAACTTCTGATTCGTTGCTGCGTAAACACGTCACAGAGCAACGATGGTGCCAGGCAGAATGAGAGCAAATGGATATTTTAGTGACTCAAACCTCGAACGATTGCATTCAGTCATTATGATCGCGACTTCACTGACTTGTAGATCAGTTTGCTTTACAAAGCTTTTTATTATATGGACAGTATGCAAAATACGTGATGAGCTCGAGTGACACTGTTGACCTGGAGTCGTCCTTGGTTTTAAGTGGTGAACAGCTTATGCCGATTATATCCATTTTCTTTAATAAAGATATAAAGATTGCAATTCATAAACTTAGCTTCTTTGTGCTTAGCAAAAAAAATTGCAATCGATGGTGCGCTCTTCAATTTCCAAGGGTTTTTCATCATAACAAGGTCTTACGCGGAGCGGACGTCTACTTGAAAGATAGCGAGCGCAAACCAACCAAAAAATCTAACGCTTCGCCATTTCAATTAGCATGTATGCAGATACGGTACTAGCAGTCTATTTTCTGAGCAGTTACTGTGCTTATTAAAGTATATTTTGCAATAGTTTTTCTACCGCCAAACATTTTCATTAGTTGCAAGTTATTTGCTTGGATCGAGCAGTTGTGATCTTCCAATGCACACTGAAGCAACTTAGCGTAACAGGGCGGACGCGATGTTACTACTGCAGACGCACTTCGTATAGCGTGGAACTTAAAGTTTGTTGAATTCGAGCAAGATGGACTTGCTTGCTATTCAAGAAGATACAGGCAAAAACATCCACTGAAATCATTTTCAGGAAAACACAACTAACGTCTAGAATTGATTTTCGGGCTTGTTTTGCTAAATGTCTGCTGCACTCAGTGCGGGAACATCAATTCTGTAAGAAATAATGCAGAGCAGCATTTTATACATCTTGTTAAGTGTTGGTGACTTTTTGCATTCCCGATAGTAGGAAGTTCGTAATCGCCGCAGCTTGTATTTTGATATATTAATTTTGTCTTCAGCTTGTTTGCTTTCTCTGCTTTTGCTTTAGCCTTTAAGCGTTTCACCAGCAAGCGTTGGTTGCAGAGTTTAGGACTGAGGATGCGTAGTGTCACGTGAAATCGATTTCCTATAAAAAAAATTGCTCAATAGATTCGCTTGTGTCACGTTTGTGGATACTAGTTACTTCAATACAGATGTGTGCAAGTTTGAATAATCGCAAAAAGAAGAAAGCAGAGCCCAGTCGGCTGGTTCCTCGAAAGCTTACAGCAAACCGAAAGATTTTAATTGCCTGATAGGAAGGTCATTTTTAGGAGCATCAATAAAAGCAGAACCATTCATATTTTAACGATTCTGGAATGCTAGGTAAAAACCTTTCATGACCTGGTCGAATCAAAAGTTGATGCTGGTGCGGTAACGTTGATTTTTTCTGTGAATAACTTAAATAGGTTGGTGTGATTTTGCAAATGAAGTTTGTTGAAGTTTTGTGCATCTCTTTATCTTTCGTTCAGTTTTAATTTTGTTTGAGTTACGTGATGTTATATATCTCATATAATTTTGTAATATTCTGCGGCTGTACTGAATCATTTTTTAAAGTGTAACTGCTAGTGTTACGCTTGTATATCCTTCTCTGTCTCTTCAAATAGCGTGATTTCAGTTGAAAATGGCCACTTTAGAAATACCTCACTTGAAAAATAGACGACGGTTAACTGTGTTAGTAGATATGGAAGCTATGTGACATTAATTGACTAAAAAGTTTTATAGCTCAAAATAAGACGGCTCTGGTTATTGTGCTGTGCATTTACCTTCCGATTAGGTGTGGTTGGTCCTCAACGCAATCGCTACTGATGGCTCATCAAACTTAGACTGCTACACTAGGGTAACTTAACAAACCCGCAATTATTGCTACAAATTTTATTGGAACCACATCATCTGGAAGAACACAAGTAATTTATGGTATTTGATTTTTTTCTGTCTTCCGTAGTAAACAAAGACGGTGTCAGGCTAGTCCAGCAACTCTGTAGCTCTGTCACATTGCTGTTGGGTGAACTCTCTTGTCAACCAGGCAGCTACGAGCGTGTCGCGCTTAGATTTTTGTCAGCATGTTCGCTCGCTCAGCCGTGTAGTGAATCAGCAAAAGTAGTGTGGATGCGTTCATGAGTTCACTTCAGCGTCGTTTGAAAGTTATGCGCTTCTTCACTGACTAATTCCAAGGCCTCCGAGAAAAGAGAACCCGTACTAATACCGTGTGGCGATTTTGTCAGACTGCAAACGTCTGAAAAATTGCTGCAATTACGCAAGCTTTTCAGTGACCTGGACAATGTTTTGTCGGTACATCTGCAGGGTCATAGCATGGCAAAAATGTGACTTCCTGTCGGAATCCTGGTCGATGACCAAGGTTCTGTTTTTCTTTTCAAACATCCTCGAACGCCGCACGAAATTTAGCTGGATTGGAACAGGAAATTGTTTTCGTGGTCTTGTGTCTTCTGTCTAAACCAGGGTTTTCAACCTTTTTTTGCTCATGGCCCATTTAACTAGGAAAGATATTGGTGGTAGCCCAAAGCGTATAATCTCTAAGATGTAACACTTCTATAACTTTAGCTTAGCGTTAGCTGCTGTGCTATAACAATTATAATGTAATGGCACAGTAATTCTCGTAAATACAGCTTTAGCTTGCATTAAGTGGTTTTCTCACAAACGTAAGATTCAGGTCGAATTTTTGTGCCATTTGTCTATCTTATTTGATTACAATGACATTATTACACAAGTCTCATAATGCTTTCATTCTGATTTATGCCAATTTCTGTGCCCCACTGGAAAAAATGTCATGGTCTACCACTGGGCCATGAACCATCGGTTAAAAACCACTGGTCTAAACTATAGTGTACGACAAAATTTTTGTTTCAGTTCTTCGCCAGTTCTAGAGCGATGGCATATGTTACGGGTTGAAATATGTGTTTTGTGCGGCAGAACATCGAGAGATGATCGCTTTGAGAAATTTGAAACCGAGTACAGGCAAGGGTTAGGGTTACTGGGTTGCCCAGTCATCACTAGACCACTTTTTGCATTACTTAATGAGTCCGAAGTAAAGGCGTGGACGCTACGTTGGGGCCAGGTTCAGTTGCAGGTGCTGCCATAGTGGAAAAATCTTTCCCGACTTGTCGGTTCCTCATACAGTACGCATACTGATTGCCTGGCATGGCTGAAGAGCTCAGTCCGCTGTTGAAAAAGACAATTTATCCATAGCTGGAACCCTATCAGGTGTCACCACTATAGGTTAGAGTGGGCTAGGAATTACGGCTAGATTATATTAACGTTTTCTATAAAACCGCGTAACTTCCAAACTGCAGTCGCATCACCTGTTGCAGTTTAACGTCATGCCCAGTGTTGAGACATGCAGCTGGTGAGACAGAAGCTTAAATGTGCATATCGATTTTTCGACTGCACGTGTCGACGTTAATTCTACATGCTGTTAGATCTCGCATGGTTTGCAAGACGTTTGGAAATGATTAGTTTGGGCTCCTATGGGTCGACCCACATTACTCTGAGAAATTTGTGTAAGAGCTGAAGATGCCTATTCAGTTTGCGAAATTTACACTCTGTTAACATCATAGTTTCTAGTTCTTGGCTGTGAAGGATTCCCTTAAGTAGTTCTTACAATGAATTGAATGCTGAATGTGGCAAAAGCATTCCCATAACAAAAAGTTGTGTTTGACTTCATCTTCATCAAGTTTTCAACAAGGACTGGTGCAGTACTTGGAAAGATATTTTGAGAGGATGCATAGAATGCAACGCAGAACCAAGCTGTAGAAACATAAAAGTCGTCGCGGTATAGAAGAAAATAAAGACTTCGTCGCTCAAGTTGCACTGTAGTGTAAGCAGTCTGATAAGCTGTTATTAGCGAACACCGCTTGTTTCGCAGTAGTACTCGTCGCATTTCCTTACCTTGGCAGGTAGAAGTGGCAGTCGTTGAAAGCGGTGCCTTGCAAGCGTAGCCGCAGGAAAGCACAGTCATTTGGAAGAACAAGGATATCTTATCCAAATTTCTGCTTCTCAATCAGCGTCCTAGTTTTGATCAGCATTTTGCAGTTTAGTCATTATTCATATCCTTCTGATGAAAGTCATCCTCACACCTCTGTCCAACTTCCAGCAATTCTGTCAAATTTTGAGTAATATTTGTCAACTGTATATGAATTCCCCTAATACTGTTACCCAGTTTTCCCTGTTTTTTTTACCGAAGATGTCTTCCCTATTCCCACCTCGTACGGCTATGCTTAGGGAAATAGAATACGTTCAATTGACCAGTATGCGTGCGTGCAAGTATTAAAAAACAAAGCAGTGTATTCTTGCAATTCACGCATGTGCGTAAACTCCATGCTATCAATTCAAGGTTATGCAGTTGGTAAGAGGGACTTGGATACTTCCGAAAATGTTACCATAAAACTGCCAAATTTTTTTAGTTTATCACCTGAAAGAGAACGAATTTCCGCGTATGGCACTATTATGTGTTCTACGACATCTGCTGCTACGAAAGTTGCCAGTAGTGTATGAGCATTCAGCCCGTGTGTACTCCTTCGTACCTTTGATGCCAGCGTGCTTCAGATGTCATGTAATTGTTCCACTTAGCCTAGCAGTATGGTACACCACATCCTTCTGCAAGAAAATGTGTTTTTAAGGTACGTCTTCAGTGACAATGCACAATGTTAATATTTAAACCTATTGACAATCTTAGAAATCCAACTTGTACACGCAATTTTTGGATTTCTCACCGATTTTTATCAAAAAACGGACACAAAGCAGATTGACCTAAACCACTTCCTCATTTTTGAAAGAAGTTAGTCAACTGAGGTTACAAATATTCGCAACGCTTCGAACTTCCCGAGGAATCTTTGTGGTCTAAGTTGACCTGTGAAACAAACAGATGTTCCGGCTTCCCCGAAATTGTGCTTTCAATGTGTAAACGGCGTTCTCTGGCCCAGTCGCACAATAGTTTGTTACACCCTTGCCCTTACGGTAATTACTGAATTGAATTCAAACAGTGCACTGACCTCGCACTTGCAGCGGTTGCTGTGTCGTGGAATGGAGCTTACCGCGCGACAAGAGCTGATCGTGCGTCGTGTTCTGACATGGTTGAGCAGTCACGTCCAGCTGCGCCGCTAATGTTACGAGTTCATCGTGGTGAGTGCGTGTGCGAGTTCTTATGACAACGCATTGCTGCATCGGCGCAAGAGGGCGCGAATGATGTGGCAGTTTGTCGCGTTGCTGTACTGCGGCGTGGCACCTTCGCTCGTTTGCCTTCCGCCTGTCTGTTTACTTGATTACCTGACCGCCCACGTGGTCGATGTTCCTAGCTGTTGGAAACGAACAGTCGTGACTGGTTACAAAGCCACCGCATCGGATTGCATGTTCTACTTGAAAATCTCTGGATGATACATGGCGATAAGAATTTGTTGAAGCCTATAAATTTTTATGAGTGTTCGCGGAGGTGCAGCAGTTCAGTTGATAGCATTTTATGCCAAATGAAACATTCTTCCAATATTTTGATTTTACCAACAGACATTTCTGTTAATTGTTGTTTGTAATACAGTGTGAGTCAGATTGCTGTAGGCACTTACTCCTGCTGTTGTTTGAGCAGTCTTTGTTGTCTGCATCATGCTATTTTTTAACTGTTGATGGACTGCTAGGTACAGAACAGTAGCTCTGAAAACCTGTGAAAAAATGTCAGAAGTTCTGGATTTCGGTCTGTTGCTATCAACTGAAAAATGGGTATGTTGTTACTTCTACCAGAAGGTTATAGGATAATTTTTAACTGACTTGATGATCCAACAACCTCAGTAGTTTGATGCCTGTGACCCATCCATTATTTGTACAAGTTACTATTTTGTGAGGTTTGTTTTGCAACAGGATTAGTTGAACAAGGATTTAATATACTGTACCTATAGCTATTCTGTACACACCATACATCCATTTGGATCAGATTTACTGTACTGAAATTTTCAGAATGCTTTGTGGGTAAACAATATGATGTTTGTTTCATACTGTAACAAACATGCAACAACTTTAATTTTATTTATACTTGAAATGTGTTTCATTGCTTCGTCTCTGCGACAAAGATTACAGATAAAGTTGTGTGTTTTGTTGGTCTTTAAAATCATGAACATTGTATCAGGCACGAAATGTAATACTTCACAGACAGACACTTCTGCGTAAAGTAATGTGCACATTTTAACTTTATTGTTACGCAGGTAAACATGTTAAAAATTTCAGAACTCTTTTCTAGTATTTTTAAAATTATTATTATTATGATTGGTACTTCTAAAATATATAATTAGTGGTAGCACAAATTTAATTGAAGTCAGACAATGAAAGAATATTTTTAGTTAGGCATGTTTTCTTGTGCACTAAAGATGGTAAATTTTGTTAAACATTGAAGATTATATATATATGTAAGGCCAATTTCTACTGTACATGTGGTGGTCTAAAAGTAAAAATATTTTAACTTGGGTACATTATAACTAAGGCCATTTAAATTCATAAAAGTTGTATCTTTTTGTGTGCTTCAAGAAGCTATGAAACAAATTTTGAAACAAAAATCACACCTCTATGGCAAGCAAAAATTTCACCCCTGGGTCTATAACAAACGTTATAAAGTCATAAAATGTCATATTTTCCATGTTAGGTCATAAAGTCACATTTCGCATATTTTCAACCTAATTCAATAAAGAAACCATTAAAACAATCGCAAAATATCAGGTGAAACTATTATATTGCTGGGTCTAAGCTGCATCCTGTAAACTGAACCACTTGGGCACCCTGTGGATGTTGGCAAGGACATAGGTACACCAAGTTATTTGGATGGAATGTAATGCACTGCCTAAAAATGCATGTTCTTGCTGCCCCAAAAAAATAAACCAATGTCCATGCATGTTTTCAATATGCTTCAAAACCAGCTATACGTTTTGTTCATGTTTTGAGCTGTTTATTTTAGTGGATTTCCAAACCATGGGCTACCATTTCTTTTGGCTATTTTCACTGGTAATGCTTCTTTGTACAGTAGTTGTATGTTCTAGCTCAGTCATTTTTCGTTTGGTCATATAAAGTCATATTTTTTGAAAAATAAAGCCATATCAAGTTCTTTAGATCATAAAAATGGCCTTAGTTATAACCATACTGCAGATCTAACCCAGGGGTGGGGAACCTGTTTGCTATCATGGGCCGCATAAATTGTGGATTATTGCCAGTGGGTGACAAATAACAATTATTTTGTCCTGAAATTCTACCTTTATCTTACTACGAGGGATAGAAGCTGTTTATGGCATACTATCTTAAGGGATAGAGGCTTGTGGCTTCACTGTCTAAGTACCTGCTTATCATGGAGCTTAGTTTTGACGCGATCTTATACTCTAAATTTGGTAACAAAAATTATGGTGCGGACCATACCAAATGTTCACACAGGCCACAGATTCCTCACCCCTGATCGCACCAGTCAAGAAACTTCAGTGCAATATATTTTTGGTGTGTTAAGATGCTTTTACATGTAAAATGATAGCACATCATGCAATTACATGAAAAAACACAATTTTGTAATAAATCTGCATAATGTGGCCTCATGAAGCTACATCTAACATTGCTTTGATAGAACCAAAGTTCAACAAGCTTGTGTAGTAGTTACCGTATTTATTGGCATTATATACTTCAGAAAGCATTCATAAAGCAGCTAATGCTTGTGTACGTAAACAAATTTAGAATACATTTTTGACATAAGTAAAAAACTTCCTATTGTTTTCAGAATAAGTGCTTTACTTCAAAGTTTCAACTTTCATGCACTAAAGATTTAATTGTTCCACATGACTGTTTGCAGCTTAAGTTATGTGCTGAATTTTTCCATGTTGTCTTGGTCAGTTAAACACTAAAACACAATCAACAAGGGGAAAACCTCAGTTCTTATCGATATTAACACTACTGAGCAAGTTTAAGGTTGATGCTTGCTTTGATGTTAAATTAATGAAAAATGGCATCCTCAACAAATCAGTGGTTTCACACACAAAATTTGAAGAAACGTCTTAAAATAGGGCATTAAAATTGTAAGTAACAAAGAAGTCATGGCTTTGATGGTGGTTGGCATTATCTTCATGTTTATTAAATAAAATGAGATGGAAACTGCTTTTAATGTTAAATGAGATTGTGTTGAAGTGTAATTGTATGAACAGAACTTTTTTGAATCTACTGAAGACCTGCCTATTTTAGTAGGTGGTGAAGTTTGCGTCTAAGTAAGGCAGGGGTTCTCAACCTTTTCAAGCATGTGGCACAATTAATAAACAAACAGAGGATTCATGGGCCCACCCACTGTACAAACTTCTCCAATGCGACAACTGTCCCCTATACAGAGGGTTCATGGGCCCACCGACTGTACAAACGTCTCCAATGTGACAACTGTCCCCTATACAGAGGGTTTGTGGGACCACCGACTGTACAAACTTCTCCAAGATGCAACAACTGTTGCCTATCTATGTACAAATCAGAAATAAAAACAACTAAAACCATTTAATAACACAACTTGCACTACAACCAGTGGCAAAGGCTAAACCTGCTAGCTCTGAAGCAACCCACATTTTTGATTTAAGGTCCATCTTGCAAAATGTATTCTATTTCAATAATACAAGGCCACGACTCTTGAAAAACTCTTCCGTGGCCCACAGGTCAAGAAACCCTGAAGTAAGGCAACGTAACAGAAAATACTGTATCATTGACCAGACTCTGGTTAACAATAGCATAAATAAGTTTGTTCA
>JGI24158J21664_10011537_pt1 | contig 11754 bp, 8 predicted proteins | sample Ectturendosymbi3_FD_21664 | JGI IMG/M metagenome (IMG submission 21664)
AGCAACGAAACTGCAAATGATGAAGTGAAACAGGTATGGTATGCAGATGATAGCTCTGCAGTCGGATCACTGGCAGGAGTGAAAAAATGGTGGGAAGACCTACAGGCTAAGGGACCAGACTTTGGGTACTGCCAAAATCCTGCAAAGACAATCCTCATAATAAAAAACAGTAGTTTAATGAAATCCGCACAAAAACACTTCAAAGACTGTAAAATCAAAATCACAGACCAAGATGAACGCCACTTTGGATCGGAAAGTGGGACAGAATCATTCAGGGGACAGTATATTAAAAACAAGGTTGAGGATTGGGTAAAAGACCTTGAGTTGCTTTCAAATTATGCACAAGATGATCCTCAAGCAACATACTCAGCATGCACCAAAGCATTACGATCCAGATTGACCCATTTCCAAAGAACAGAACCGGACATGATAAATCGCTGGTAAACGCCATCAGAGACCAATTGATCCCCACTCTTATAGGACAAGAGGTAAGTGATGCAGAAAGACAAATACTCTAGCTCTTCCTCTTAGGCATGGTGAGCTAGGTCTGACAAATCCTAAAGAAACTCCCGAGACAGAATATGATTGCTACACTCTGATCATTGCTAAACTAACAGAAAAAACTTACAATCAAAGACTCGATCTTGAAAAACCACCCCTCAGACCAGAAATTCACCAAACACACGAAAAACAAAATACGACAAGAGAAGAACGCAAAATGCCGACATGAGCTATTAGAGGAACTGGCCCCTGATTCACAACAGCTCATACAAGGAGCAATGGAAAAAGGGAAATCTTCTTGGCTGTCAGCCTTGCCAATCAAAGCGATTGGATATGCACTAAACAAATAAGAATTCATCGATGTTGTCTGCATGAGACATGGATGGAAGGTGGAAGGCATACCCACTCACTGTGCTTGTGGAGAGACAAACTCTGTGGATCACAGCCTCATATGCGAAGTAGGTGGTTACACTTCAATGAGGCACAACTCAGTGAGAGACTCTGTAACACAGTTAATGAGAGTGGTCTGTGGAGATGTTCATACCGAACCAACACTTCTGCCAATCAATGAAAACGAATTTGAAAGAAAAGTCAATACATCTGACAATGCAAGGTTGGACATTTCTGTGAGAACACTGTGGAATAGCTGTGAGAAAAGTTTCTTTGTCATAAGGATTAGAGATAGACCGATATTTTGGTTTTACCGATATATCGGTATCGGCCAAAACCGCCGATTTTATCGACCTCAGTAAGTGTTGACAAAACGCTGTTCTATTCCTCACGCATGCAGTCAACTTGCGCAAGAAAGCACAACAAACCAAGTCAAGACAGTCATCTTGCAGCAATCCCAGCGGTGCGTTTTCATAAACAAGCAGGCAAGATGAACCATGGAGCACGCGTCGGCCGTCGCAGCCGAAACAAAAGCATCATCTTTAATCAGATTAATTGATAATCATAACAAAATATTGAAATTGCTCCAATTTGAAAAATTTTAGCTCATAAATCCTGATTTTTGAAGTTTTTGAGGCATAGAATGCATTACATTTTGACAATGAAACAAAAAAAGATAAAAAATTTTAGAAATAGCAGTTATCGGTATCGGCTATCGGTCTATGAATGGCTGATATATGGGTATCGGCCCCAAAAAGTCATATCGGTCAATCCCTAATAAGGATCACACTTCCTACCTCTCAGTCTTATTCTGGGAAGCCCCTAGCAGAGATCTACCAACAACATGAAAAAGAAACTAAGGATAAGTACAACCAAAGAGTGACTGACATTGAGAAGTCTTCATTCGATTCCCTTGTCTTTATAACAAGTGGTGGGATGGCACCAGAGACAACAAAAGACTGGCCGAAAACGCGTTTCTTCTTAAGTTGTTCTTAGATAATAATGTACCTCTTAAGCATGGATTAGCCCCATTTCGTTTACTTTCAGAGGTGTTAGTATAGGTCGTCAATTTAAAACTAGGTATAGAAAAGTATGGAAGATGGAATGGAAGGTTTTTGTATGAAATGAAGTGGAAGATTTCAGATATCGGATAAAAAATCCAGCTCCGACTCCTAGTGCTCTTAGGAACCGACTCCGACTTCACCCAGAAACCTCCGACTCCATGCGACTCCGACTCCGCAACCCTGTGTATCACGCTTTTTATAAAATTGGATGATGATAGCATGAGATCAGATGACGTCATCACAGTTGTGCATTTAGCGCAGCTTTGCAATGTGTGGCAGAAAAGACAACGCAGGCTAAGAATGAGACCAAGCAATCACTCCTACAAGAAAGTGAATTCGAGTCAATGCGATGACTCACTTGTGGGAACGGAAATTTGTATTATGCTCGGTAGGTGCACGATTTGCAATGATTGGAATGCGACTGGAAACTAAAGGTACACCAGTGTATTATGCAAATGTTAACGCAAAAAGAAGTCCAAGTTGTAGCCAATGCAACAAACGGATTAATTAAGTGATGAAACCAGCACCTCAAGTAGAAACGTTTTTTAGGTAAATGAAACAGTGCAGAATAAATGAACTTGGTTAATGCCCACAAAGAAAAGGAAGAATACCGACGATTATTTTTTTTATTAGATTATTTTTCCTAGTATCTGAGAATTACGTTTGTTTTGAAGTGCGCTGTAAGCAACATTATTTTACAAGTTCGAGGAAACCTGCGCTGGAGTAACCTGAGCAGACATTCCGTCGGTTTGCAACACATTTGGGCAAAGGCGTCGAGCATTTTAGAAAAAAACTGAGATGGTTCGAATCGAGAACTGTGGCCTTGTAAATTACGCTTGTTGGTTTTATGACTTGTAGTTTCTGAATTGACAGGGCGTGCTAATCAGTAATGTTGATCGTCGTGTGGCCTGATCACGAACACTCGACTACAGGTGGTGACTTGAATACAGGTTGATTCTCTTGGCTTTGCTGGATGCAAAGTGTAGTACAGCATGGCAATCACTAACACAAGGACGTTATGGAACCCAGGCTCCATGCCATTAACAGGGTCTACAAGCATTCAGCAGTGACTTTTTGAATACAGCGCCAGCACTCAGTACACAAACCGAAATTTTGCTTTCGAAGCCTGAGAACTTCACGCTCGACAGGTCACCAAAGCCAAATTTGTTTGTTACGACACAGTAGGAATTATTTCGTAAGATATTTCATTGATGGTCAGCAAAACGTACTGGAGAAATACATTTATGAAAGACAAGCCTGGTGAAGCAAAATTATTCCAAGTTTCGCCATGTTGTAGTGTATCTAATTTTACGACTGACGCAAAAATACGATTTTGCTGTCATTTTAAAGTTAGCATTACCTACTTGGGTCAATGGATGCCCGTTGCAATCTCCAGGGTCCTGTTAGACCGTATCAGAGAGAAGTTCAGGTCATATTATGGACGAAGGTGTAGTGCACCTGCTGAAAGATCGCGGCTACAAGCTTCGTCAAACTCTCGGAGAAGGAGCATATTCAAAGGTAATGGAAAGCCGCTGATCTGTTTACGTGTTTGTTTCTCAGTGTTTAAAGATATAGTTAAAAAGTTGAAAAAGTTAGTTGAAATTTTTTACAGAGAGCCCAAAGTATCTTTTTGTAAGAAACTGGTTCAGCCTACTTATGGATTCCTATGTAAATGGTAGTCGCCGGCCGAATCTTGAAGTAAATGCACCAATGTACACTGTCAGATTAATATTGATCAAATTAGGCAAAAATATTTTGTAAACCTTTTCGATATGAGTTGGTTTCGCCAAACTTTCTCTCTTCCACGAAAAAACTGGAGTATTTTTATCTTGCTTCTCACTTGCTTTGCCAGAATAGCTTTATTACTTCTTTAACATTCTTCCTTTCAAGGTAAAATCAGTTTGAATTGAAATACATGTATAAAGTCTTCCAGTGTGCCGTCCATTTGTTTAATGTTTAGATGAGACAGACATTTCCTGGCGTTTTTCACTTCGCATTATATTTTGCAATGCACGAGGTAGATTTGCATTTTCAAAACAGCAGTTTTAAATCAGAAGTGAATTCTCAAATAATGGAAGTATAAATGAAGTCGTCAATATTTGTGTTATTGTTTCCGATAAGACTTGGCGAAACATCCAGATTTAATACTGTTTTAATCTGACCTGTCCTGCTCAAAACATGAGAGTTGTCTTGAAAACTTTTGGAAGGATGTGGTGAACGATAAAAAATGTGTGTAAAAATAATAAATTATTCACTTCGTAGTATCTTAAGCTTTGTCTCACAAAGCGATTTCCATTGTTAGGCGAGAAGTCTTAAGTCAATTTCATTTCGTAAGAATTGCTTTGCAGAAAATCTGCTACATTTTTGCTTTTGCAGATCTTTTGCTGAAAAACATACAGTTATGCGTATAATTACAAAAGACTCGACCACAAAAATTTTTACTGGTTGAAAAGAAATAACTCGAATTATGAACAACACTTATTGAGTTTCAGGGAATCTGGTTGCCACTTTCTCTGCTAAAAATACTACTTTCTGTCGTTAAATGAAGAAGAGAGCCTGATTTTCATACATTTTTGATGCCAATGTGGAAAATAAATACGACGCCTCTTACAAGCATAGCAGTAGACAGGGAATCCCAGGGAGCTATGGGCCCCTTCACATTTTTTCCCCTCCAAAAATTTTTGGGCTGGCTATGACACTGCTTACAAGTTATATTTGGTGGCTACTGATACACAGAAACAAAGCGGCTGCTGATTGTGGGAATCACTGCTTGCCAAATCAACCACTGATCTTCAATCGTTGAAGCTTGTGTAATTTCAGTGTAAGATCCACAGCAACTGTGGGGGACATGCCGTTGTTCATTTCATTTCCATTATGCTCGCTTTGTACCACTCCTTTTCTCCGAGCACGAGGCTAAACAAGCAGCAAGTACCGTTTTTGAAGTATTTTGATTGACCAGACCGTGAATCGAATCCACCCTATCAGCTTTGATGGCGTGCATTCACAAACTGACCACTTATCTGGGTAATCACGTTCCTTTTCTCTCAAATTTTCTTTGTTCACAACATATTTGTGAAAATTAGAAACTTCCTGCACACCTTTTATCCTCTAACAAAGTTGTTCTTAACCGGTGGGGAATTTCCCACTTGTGGGAAATTTCATTCATGCAGTGGGAAGTTCTTTCTGGTTTGGTGCAGTGGAAATTATTTTAAGTTTTACTCCAATTTCTAAGAAAGTAAATCTGATTAGAGTCACAAATTTAACTTTTAAAAACTAACACTTACTTGTCAACTAGTGCATTTTTTGTAATTAGTAGCCTACGTTTTTAGAGTTGAATAATATTTAAAAAGTCATAATCGAATAACGGCCGTTGTCGTTAAAGGTATGGACACTGTCGCTAAAGATAGACAGTTGGTGTAACCGGTAGGAGAAATGATATGTAAAAAAGCTGATTTTAGTTGATTAAGGTTAAACTGAAGTTAGTGTTGCGATCAGAAAGCCTGAGTGGCATGTACGCAAAGTTTCGCACTGTGGCAGCAAGCAACGATAGAGATCACACGCCGCGATCACTCTGTTATTGGTTGTTCGTGCTACTTGTATATGGTGTTGTTCTTCGTGCGCATTCCGTTCGTGGTGAAACGCGCATTTCAGCACAACGCCAGCGGAGAGGTTGCAACATTAGATTTCGGTGAACATTAAGTTATGTTATCTTGTAACAAGTTAGGTTAACCAGGAAATGGGAAAAATTGCTTCGAACGTACAATTTTGAGGTGAAATATGCCAGGCTGTTTTTTGACGAACCATTATTTTCCCAGACATCTAGTGTAGAGCAACAGTGTTAATTGCGAAGCTAAGCAAAAATACAAGGTAAGCTACATCACTTTGCCTCCAGAAAAGTGGAGAAGATATCCCACAAGAGTGTGTCGTGCAAGAAAACGTTGTCTAACAGCTGTTTACACCATTCCAGCTCAAGCAGCAATTGAACAATGCTCAACAAGGAGCAAGCTAACAAGTCAATTCAGTACTTTAAGTCTAAAGAAGGTTGTCTCAAACGTGTCAGGCTGGATGCAAGAGGTGCTTTTGACCATTAAAGCATCCCATGTGGTTGCATTTCGCATTGCCAAAGCGAAAAAATCTCATACCATTGCAGAAACACTGGTGAAACCATGCCTCCTGGATTGTGCTAAAGTAGTTCTGTTATAGTTCTGTCAACGCCAAAGCTCGCAACAAAGTGGAAATGGAGGATTACATACGCTGCGCGCTTTCTGCCATTATTCAACGCATCGAGATGCTTCTTCTTCGTCGTCGTTTGAGCGGGTTGTTTATATTGTCCACCTGTTTTTTTTTCCCTGAAACATTTCGGTCATTTTTTTGCTGAGATTTTGGTCACTGAAACATTTCGGTCATTTGTCTCACAGTTCTATTAAAACTCGCCATTGCATTGTTTTTACGCATATATTTTCCAGCATTTTAGACCCAGATGACTTGATTTTTATCGGTCATTTCAAAACGTTTTGGTCTGTGACCGAAAAATGACCGAAAAAATCAGCTGTCCATTGCTAGGCCGCCCTAGATCTCGGGACAGGTGTTGAGCAGCCGTTCGATTGTCTTGAGATGCCAACAAAGAGCAAGGAATCGCACAAATCACGTTAAACTGAGCAGTTTTAATTTTATTGGTGCGGTACGATGTAAATGAGTGAAAACCGTGCGTGAAATCCTTTAAATTGTTTGTCTATTATGCGAAGCCTACTTACCACCGACTAAATAGCCACTATTTTGGCTAAATAGCTTTCAGTGAAACATCGTTACTAAAACATCAGGGGGTTTCGAACTTGGTGATGGCCTTTGTGGGAAACGAGACCGAAAAGGTTAAGCACCGCTGCATCACAAGTTGGTTTCAGGAAAGTTTGCTTTCCTGCTTTGATCTTCAGGTCAAAAATGCAATGAAGTTTGTATATTTGCAAAGCAGTGCAATCCCATAAAAACCGTGATGAATATCTTCAGTATTGCTGAATGTAGATTATATGACAAAGTACCATGCCGCATGTTAAATGCAGAAACCTAATTTATCCTTGCCACAATAAGTGTTTTAATAGTGTCCAACAATAAGAACCTTTCTTGGAAAAAATAGCCGCTGTGATGTTAGTAGAGCGTATATTCTGCCTGGTCAGTAGACTTGATTAGCTTTTAATGAAATAAAATCACACATATTAGAATTTCAACATTATCTTAGGCCTCATGTTTTGCAAATGTGCCCACTGCGGTACTTTTCCATTTGTTATCAAACTCTACTTTTCGTTCAGGTTAAATCCGCATACTCTGCACGTCTGAAAAAAGATGTTGCCATAAAATGCATTAACACAGAAATCGCTCCTCGTGATTTCGTGGAGAAATTTCTGCCAAGAGAGCTCCAAGTTCTTCCGATTATTCGCCATGACAACATAGTTCGTGTTTACGAAATTCTTGAGGTGAGTTTTTTTCCACAACAAGGACGAAGACGGTGTCACTGGGTCGCCTTATGTACCAGTCTTAACCAGGGATGAGGGACCTGCTCACTGTCGCATAAATTGTGGAACATCACCTTTTGGCCGCAGAATATTCTAAATTTTATCTTATGCAAAACGCAAATCCAACAAAATTTCAAAGTTGAAAATTCTTACATGGGCCACATAAAATGGTCATTGGTCATGCAGGCCGCATGTGGTCCGCGAGCCATAGGTCCCCGACCTCAATCATGCTATGTGAAAGCATCGATAACACATACAAATAAAAACGAAGCAGTTTGAATGAAGGATGCTGACGTCAGAATCATCCTCTGAAGATGAGCCTCGTACACCTGTTACCAACGTTTCGCCCAACTGAACGTATTTTACCCTTTGCATTGGTCATGTTTCACAAAATAAAGTTCGTTTTCCTAGCACGTTTGTCTTAACAAAGAATAACAGTGTTAGTGAGGCACTAATTCTTCGCTTGCCTGGTAATTGACGATGATGCTCTGCACCTACGGCATCGGCCTTTTGTCTTGACGGGGAAGCGAAGCATTTTGAATGGGGGGAGGACTCGATAATCTTGCGGACAATCACTTTATGCATTTTAGGAAGAACTATTACTCTTATATGCTTACTATGCATTGTAGCCAACTAGAAAGCAAATAGTTTGAAATTACTTTAAGCTTGGGCCATGCACGTGATATGTCGTGTTGTCACGTGATATGTCATGTTGTCACGTGACATGTCATGTCTGCACGTGATACGTCATGTTGTCACGTGATATTTCATGTCGTCCTGACCGTTACGAGATTTTTTCTTGTGATTTTGAAAAACGTCGCTTGAAGCAAAGTTCAGAGTAAAAGTTTTTGTTTTCCAAATTTGACGCTTTCCTGCAGCAAAGGCCTGAAACTCTTTCAGGCAAATGGCTTCATTTATATCGTGATGGAAACGGCGGAGAACGGGGACATGCTGAGATATGTGCAAAGACACGGCGCTTTACCTGAACCTGAGATCAAGAATCACTTCTGGCAGTTGTGCCAGGCTGTTAGTTATTGCCACGCCCACGACATCTGCCACAGGTAAGATCTTTCAAACGGATGTTGAAAGCGCTCAAAGGCGATCCGATATGATGACGCAATGTAACGGTAAATTTATCAGTTTGTTTGTTTGATGAGAAGCAACTCGATTTCCACTGGAAACTTGCCACTTACGGCATTTTCCTACTTTGTGTTCACTATTGACGCTGAATAGAAATAAATAGAAAACAGTTGACGCGCGGTGCTGTCATTGACTCGCCACCAGTGCAGCATTCACTGCATAATCAGCCGCGTGGCGCACGACGCATTTTCTTGGAAATGATTTTAAAACATAATGAACTAATGTTGAAACATACGACGGTTTGGAAAATAATTTTAAAACATGTGCACTTGTGCTTTACCAGTGGAGCTTTCTTCAAATGAGCACGGGCTGGTTAAATACTGTGCAAACAGACCAAATCATACAACATCATGTAAAGCAGGGATGGGGAACCTGTTTACTATTACGGGCCGCATGAAATGTGGAACATCATTGACGGGCCGCAAAAATTAAATAATTTTATCTTAATATTCAACTTTTACCTTCCAAAGGAAACTGGGAGCGAAAAGCAGGTCACGGAAAATGGAGGCTTCTCTTGACTTGCTGTCAACGTGTCTGCTCATCATGCAGTTTTGTTTTGGTGTGATGTTGTGTTCTATCTTAGGAAATGAAACTTCTAATGCGGGACATGTTGCATGTTTTCGCTGGCAGCAGGATCCCCACACCTGATGTAAAGTGTTGTTTGTTTGTGGGCGACTTGATGACGTCGATGGAGCAGGTTGAGGTCGAGGAAGAAACTCTTCCAAACACTTTGTAATTAAAACGACAATTGTTTCCCCTCAGACTTGTTTCAAATTTGTCATAATTTATGATAAAGCTTTGAAAAATTTTGTGAAATGAGGTTTTTGCTGCCGGCAGTAAGTGTTTTCCAACATTCTTGCAAGTAGTGGATCAAAGCCAAATTCAGTTTCGTCTCCAATGCTAAACTTTAAGTGTAAAAAAACAGAACTGAAACTTTATATATGCTCATCCCATGAATTGACCCTACAACCTTTGGGGATGACTCATTTTGTATTTTCTTTTTGCAATAAAATCATCCGACGCATCACAACCTCGTGCCACCGCCATATTGTGCTTAGGTTGTGGGGACACTTGTGGGCGCACAAGTGCACAGCATTTAATGCTGCTCTTGACTTTTTACAAGGTCCAATATAAATTTTATATGTTTTTAGAGATTTAAAATGCGAGAATTTATTGCTGGACCGAAACTACAAAATACTTCTCACGGATTTCGGTTTCTCGAAGCCTTTGTCTTTCATGCCGGATGGAAAGGTTAAAATGAGTTCAACCTTCTGCGGATCGGCGGCCTACGCTGCTCCTGAAATAATTCAAGGTGAACAGGAGCTCAGGTGCAAAGTGGACAGGGATTGTTATCGTGCGAGCAAATTGTTCATATTGGTTTGTAGAAAAATTTCATTTAGTTCACCCCCCAGCGCAGTGACGTGTCATCCGTAAGTTTACGGGAGTGGTGGTGAACAGGGGGAGAGGGGGGATTCTTCACTGAGACGCTACGCAAAGAAAGCGAAAACGAAGTAGAGAGAGAATATTCCGAAAATGAAAAGTACCATCCCAACGGCCCTGGGATATATCTTTACGAGCTACGTTAACCTTCGCAGACTGCGGTTATTTTCAATTGTGGTGAAGTTTACAGAAATATTAACAAAGTAATGCGAGTCCGTTCGCTGTTGTAAGTCTTCCCCTGGACTGCCTGCAGCTGCCATGAAACGATTAAAATTTTTTAGACAAAAAACAGGCGATGTAGCTTTGGCTAAACAGCCTATGGTCTGTAACTTTCTCATAAAAATATTTGCGCTGGACCAGCGCATGCGATATTGGCTGCAATTGTGGCACCGGTAGAAGTTGAATTTCAGTGTTGGTGGGAGAGAATATTGTCACAAATGGCTGCACTGAGAACCAAGCCCGTAGCCACGGGGGGGTATTCCCCCCAAATTTTGTTGTGCCCAGAAAAATTTGTTTTAAACATATAGTAAAACCAAAAATCTTGCCCCCTCAAAAATGTATTGTGCTCCACCAAATATTGAAACCTGGCTACGGGCCTGCTGAGAACCGCACAAATGATTCGTGCAAGGTGTTCAGTGCCTGCCGGAGTAAAAGCGTGACTTGTACAGGCTTCGCTTCACATGTAGTTTTTCTAACTTTTACCTCGCATCCATTGAGCCTGGTGCAGGTCATCCATACGATCCTCGCATGCATGATATTTGGAGCTTGGGAGTCATTCTGTACATCTTGTCATGCGGTCACATGCCTTTTGATGATTCGAATGTGAAGAAAATGCTGAAGATCCAACTCCGCAATCGACTCACATTTCCGCCGGGAATCGGAGAAACTATGTCCGTTGAATTAAAAGTAAGGAAATTAGCAGCTGGTGTGATTTTAACAGCAACTAACATATGACATCGGTTCATAACTTTAGATATCGAAAATGTTGGTGATTTTTTTAATGACTTCTGCTCTGCAGTATTTTTTGCTTGGAGTTAATATCTTTTGGAAAAGTGTAGATTGCAGTTGCCTGAATGTTTTTTTAAAAACATTCTTTTTTCAGCATCTTATCAAAAGTCTTATCCAGCCGGACTTAACAAGGCGTTTAACCATGGAACAGCTGCTGAATCATCCGTTTTTCCAAGAAATTAGGGAAAGGTTTGTAAGTTTCATTTAAGCGCTTCAGACCTTGCAGAAAGGCAAAAGTTTGTAAATGTTGCAGTGATTTGAAATTTATGTTTTTCACCTTGAATTTTCACTTGCTGTGGCTGCTGTCATTGTTGTTGATATTTACGTTGTTGTTGGTGTTGTTGTTGCGGCTGTTGTTTTTGTTGTTGTACTCGTGCGCTGATGAAACACGAAGCAGCTGATTTGGAGATTTTGGGTTCAACTCTGCGTTGGGGCAGCTCAAGAACTCATTTTAAAAGCTTCCGGTAGGGCTGGGCGATTGTGGGTTCTGGGTGATTGTGGGGTCTGGGTGATTGTGGGTTCTGGGTGATTGTGGGTTCTGGGTGATTGTAGGGTCTGGGTGATTGTGGGGTTTGGGTGATTGTGGGTTCTGGGTGATTGTGGGTTCTGGGTGATTGTGGGGTCTGGGCGATTGTGGGTTCTGGGTGATTGTGGGTTCTGGGTGATTGTGGGTTCTGGGTGATTGTGGGGTCTGGGTGATTGTG
>JGI24158J21664_10011538_pt1 | contig 11754 bp, 5 predicted proteins | sample Ectturendosymbi3_FD_21664 | JGI IMG/M metagenome (IMG submission 21664)
GCAGAGCTGTTGTCACTTTTTCTAGCAAAAATTCTTCCATTTGAAGTCCACAAATGTTTCCATTGATTATCCTTCCTTTTCTTGTTGGCATGAAATACCAATTGTCTGTTTTTTGGAGTGAGGTTTTCATTAAGAAAAACCTCTTTAGAGCGAATTATCATAATTCACTTATCCCTAAATAATGATGGTGCAACCTAGCATCAATAGTGTGATCTCGTCGGGTGATCACTATTGCTGCTGGTTGCTTTCCTGTTAGTTTAATGCCGCGAATTACCATCTTTCTCGTGTCTAACTAGTTCAAGGTGATGCAGATACTTGCAAGAAGGGGAAGGATGGGTCCTCAAAAGTTGATTAGCCTAGGCTCTAGGGCCTTGCGTCAGTTAAACCCACAGGGCCTCTCGTCAGTTAAACCATGTCTGGTGTCTTTGCAGTTTGCACGAATTTGTTGCTTCTTGTTGCAATGCCAGTTACTACCAAATAAGATCAATATATCTCATACGAAAAATTTTATCCTTAGTTTTTGTTACTGTTGTTGAGCTCGGAGGCACTCACAACAGATGCACTTGTGGTGCAGACAGCTCCCAGATACTGCTGTAGTGGCACAGAACGCACGGATACTGTTGTGGTGGTGCGGGCAGTGAACAAAAATTATATGTCCACTACATCTTTAGTCGCGAGTTTATCTTGCAAACGGCCTATTCGCAAAATAAGTTTTTTCAGAAAAAGTTGCTTTTCAGGTTTATAGAATATGTGAAGTGTGGCGGCCAGAAGATGACGCCACATGTAAATAAATGGTCACCGCTAGATGGTGCCCATGAGTAACAAGTCACTGTGATAGTCACCACAAGCGAATTATCGTAATTCTCTTATCCCCATATAATGATAGTGCAACCTAGTAGTAGTAGAGTGAACTCGATGGGTGATCTCCTGTTACTGTGGTTGCGATCCCGATTGATAGTTGAAAGTGGGGACTAGTGGAAGCAAAGAGTGAACTCACTGAGGGAGCTCTATTGCTGCTGGTTGCATTCCTGTTAGTTAATGCCCCAAATTGCCATCTTTCTCTTGTGCTTGCCTCAGTAGTTCAAGGCGATGCAGTCAACTGCAACAGAAGGAAGAAATGTGAAGTAAGAATTACTTTTAAGTTTCATAGAAAAAAATGATTCTATGAGAAGTGAAATAACTTTTGAAAACTGAATTTTAATTGTGAAAAAAATGCATCACTGTGTGCGGCTAACATACACAATAGAGATCATCTTGCCAATGACAAAATATTCCACTCCACTCCAGTAAGAAAGAGAATAAACTTCAAATAAATGTTTTCCACTTGATGCATAGCCTACTAAACGACTTTACGTTCGAATCTGTTTTGAATCGTCTGGCGATAATTTGAAGCAGATCTGCATGCGTATCTTAAAGATAAACGAAGCAGTGATCCGGAACCTGCAGTCAAACGAAAACATGATTCAGGCCTTTTTCCGTCCGGTTTAAGCTGTTGTAGTCAAATATTACATGATAAATGGTGTCATACATGCTTGGGTGACTATTCCTTGAAGCAAGTTATGTTTATTTGTTGGCATTTTGTGGACATGACGTACTATTCATCGTCCTGAATGAGTCATAAGGTGGTGATTTGTTAGTGATGCACTGATCTGGCTGTTTACGTCACATAGGAGAAAATGTCAACACGAAACTGATGTACGTGACGTAGCTCATTTTCCTTCTTTTACATCGATTTTTGCAGCGGAATTTTCCTAATTATACGTCAGCAGAATAAGTTTTATTCATTCAAATTTTAATTCATAGGTTTTTATTATAATATAGAATTGCTTGTATGGTCCAAGCTTAAAGTTTGCTTAGAGGTGCGCTTGTAATTTTGATCATTTAGTTGCGGCAGATGATGCTGAAAATTGATGCTTGTAACGCTCGGGGTTCATTGTGACGTCATGTAATGTGCTGGGAGTTGGCTTGAAGGTCCAACAAAGAAATGAATTCCTTAGGAAAAAGAGCAGTTTTCAGTGCTGCATGCGTTGCATGGGAGTGCCCTAATTGAATTTTTTCAAAGTCTGTTCAAGATGTAACAAAATTTACTCGTTTCAAGCAAAATTTTATGGAAAGAAGAAGCTTAATCACTCGGCTCTTTCAGAAGAGGTCATTTGCTGACACCTGCACTGCAGTCTTGAAGCTTAGCACTTTTAGTTCGGCAGTGTAGTATGCTGTGTTAGTGATAGTAAATAGCAATACTTATTATTTAGAGTTAATTGATGTGTAAGCGAAGTATTTATCTGTTTTCCGTCAACTTTAGTTCACATGCTACGTAACCGCAAGCTGCACTGGTTAATTTTACTCAATGCAAAAATGATATTCTTCTTGCAAATTTTTCGTTGCCCTTAAGTTTTGTGGACTTTTGCCGTGAGCTGACGTGTCAGTCATGTACTGTGCTGTAAGTCTACCTACTTAAACTGCAAGTCTGCTTTCTTGGTACTGTACTACATAACATATAATATATTATTCTTAAAATTGTAAACTTAGCTGATGTGTTTTGGTCTGAGGTACATACGCCACGGCCCTTGCCTATTCTATTATCTATAGAGTAGGCATACTGTACAGGAGTAACCAACCTTTTTGAAACTGCAAGCCACTTGCTTGTGTACTGATTAATGTGAAGGGCTACTAGTTTGATACACACTTCTGAAATAAAAATTTTGCTTAATTTACTTAGAATTATTTTTGTACTGATATTCGTTAATGTCAATACATTGATTATGCTAATGTTATTATTAGAACAGGCCCGTGGGCACCATGTTGGTGACCCCTGCTGTTGCCTTCTAAATACAGTAGGATTGCTTTATATAACAAAGGAGGGGAAACTGGCTCACCGACATGTTTTGTGTGGCTCTTTTAACTGAATAGCAATATCTCAAATAATAGCAAGTTGTTGCCTCATATTTAATATTTCATTTATCAGTGTGTTTACACGAATTCATATGGTTTGTACTTTGTTGCTAAGGGGTCACGGTTTAATGTAGGTCTTTCTATGTAAAAATTGCTTTCTTTGATGAACGGTATTTGACACTACAAACTGATTTTGCAGCTTGCTGTATTTGGTTTTCTGCCAATGAATCCTTTGCTGAAGAAGTTTGCCCACCACTGTTCTATAATGTCACTTCTTTGTTCATGAGACTGGAAAAAAAGTGTAATTACAGGCAAACTGTTGTTTAGCCAAACTACAATAAATCGTTCCTAAACTACTGGCGTTTCAGTGTGATGCCGAGCTTGACAAAGGTTAAAAGTGTTCTTTGATTAACATTACCACTTACAGTATCATGTTTTGGCGTATACTCTCATAAGAAAAAGTGAGAAGTTATGTCCTTATCTATTGAAGTTGTACTTTACGTTGTTTTTGGGTCTTTTCATGTCAACTGATCCAAAAAGATAGCAAAATTTAACCTACCCTCTTGGACTTCCATGAAGTTTCACTGATTGAAAAGCTTTGACATCCTTTAAAAAATATAAATATTATTTAAATTGACCAATCATAGCTAAGTTTACGGCCATACACATTATGCAAGAAAAAAGCAATTTTTGCTTTTATTTCTATAAACATGAGTCCAGCATTTGCATTCCTTAGTCACACCTCACAGTCTCGCATAGTAAACTTGATTTATGTAGCTCATTTTAGATTTTAGTATTTAATATTCATCAGATTGCCCGACTAGACTGGCCCAGTATTAATTGCTTTATCTTAATCATGAAATAGAGCCACATCACAAATGAAGAAATGAACACTCAATTAGAAAGCAATTTTTAGCTTGTCACGTAAAAGTATGTATGCCACTGCTTAGTATTGTCCACGAATATTTACAAGAGCAGGATCATCAATTGTACACTAAACATGTTGTTTAGGAACCCAACAGATGTTTGGCCTGTCTGGCCAAAAATACAAGTGAGATGGACCAATAGGATGCATAAATTTTACCAGTAGCAGTACATGACCCTGTAACTGGCGCTGTTGAAGATCTTGAGTTAAAAAAGTATGATTTTTAGATATAATGTTTAGAATTATTATCAATGCAAATTCAGTATATATATTCACTGATGCATTTCACACCCAAAGTTGTGGCATCAAGAGGTGCAAAATAATGGAAACCCCTGGTTCCTTTTATTGTTGCTGCATTTTAAAATCAACTAGCTAATTTGTTCTTGTGTCTACTTAACTCTTTTGACAAATGAAAGAACTGGATGTTGATAGCTTTTCTTTACAGTATGCTATCATTGCATTCACATCCAACATTTGCTTGCCCAAAGGTTGTCTCAGGCTTTCCAATGCAGTTGATCTTTTTACTGAACTGCCAAAACCATCACATGGTGATTTGCCATAACAAGTGGAAAGACTAAGTTGCTTTCACACTGAAAGCAGTTTCATATTGACAAAGGTTGTAGAAGGATTTTTTGTTCTTGTATTGTGCTGCATAGCCATCACTAAAACATTCTATGCAATTCAACTGTGGAATTAATTTTTGTAAATATTGAACAAATAAGCCATTATAGCATCATTTTTTAATTCTTCAGAAAGCAAAGGCTTGCTACCATTAATTGATTCCTGCTGTTCTTGTAGTAACATACTACAGGGTCACCTGTGCAGCTTTGATGTGTAAGTGGTATCCCTGAACTACATCCTAAATATGAAATGAACATCACATGCAAATATCAAGTTTATATTATATTTATATTAACTGTCGGCACAAATTGATATGTTAATAGCATGTAGTCATACTTTTCTCCATTTTTACTGCATGAAATAGCGTTTAACTTTGTTAAGTCAATTTTTTATAACAGTTGTCAATATGCCATTAATTTTGTTGTGATTTGAAATCTCATCAACAGCTTGCAGATGATGTATCACTTGTGATGATAGGCGTTGTCAAGAAGAAGTTATTTACAATCAAAAATGACATTTTGTATGAGTGAACACACAGGGTATTGATATTCAACCTAGAGTTAAAGGTCAAAATGGAGGTCCATTGAGGTTGGTGTTTTCAGGTGTAGCTGAGCATGTCATAAACTGCACAGGACTTCAAAATGTGGTAGCATAAAAGTGCATAAAAGCAACAAAATCAAAAATTTTCCACTTGAGCAATCATAAAAAATGAGCAATTTTGAACAACCATAACTTCGGCTATGGTTAGTTAATTCAAATATATAATATTTAGTTTTTTGCGATCAGGATGAAAAGCTCTTTAATCTTGACAAGTTTCATCAAAATCTAAGAGGATGGTTAAATGGCCTGGATCAGTCAACATGGAATGACCCTTTCGGATGTTGAAATCTTGTGTAGGTTTTATCACTTTCGTACCATTTTCCCCACTAAACAACACAACAATGTCATACTGTTTCCATAATGGGGTATTGCTTCTTTTGTTTAACAATTTATGCACTGCTCCACCAAGACTTATGATCAAACTGACTATTGTTGCAGCAATCCCCAATACTGTACAATGAAACTCATGTAACGATGTGCCTCTATTGCTGCTGATGGCTCAATCCTTGATGCTATTCTCACATCAAACCTGTCACAGCTCAACTTAAATGCATTCTTATTCGATCATAAAAAAATTCTGTGGAAGCTGCAAATAACCAAGCTTACACTTAAACTCTAAAGAAAACTTGCAACTGTCATTATAAATGACCAAAATATTCTGCAGGGACCCACAAAAAGTGTTGCTATACGTGAAATGACAATAGAGTTAAAGTCCTTGTAGCCAAACTCGAAGGCCCGCAAAGGATAGGAATTTTGCAGGACCGATGAAAAAACATCGTTGTAGGTGAATTATTGTTAAGCCAAAGTCGTTGTAGGTGAATTGTACTGTATAAGCAACCAAAGTTTTAGTGTAGTTGGCTAGTGGTTCTTGGCTCATTTTGCTAATGAACTTGAACAAAAAATTCAGTACGGAAAACACCTTCATGTGAATATCACAAATTTATTGCTGAAGGGCAGTAATACTGGTTGATACACTGGGAACAGCTGAAATCACACCTGCTGATGCGTTGGCAGTGTTCTTTTTGACTGCAGTCATGGACAGGTGCTGGTGAACTGTTGCTCCCTGGGGTCATCAGGTAAACAAGATTCTTTGCAAGGCAGATTGCAAAAGAGGCAGTGCACTTGCCACAAACACCAGTCGGTCCAATTGTGACTGCTTGAAAGCAGTAATTGTTAATGAGATCATTGTGTTTTGGNCAATTTTTTTGCAGCCTCTGTCTATTGCTTCCTGAATGGTGCTGTCCATGTACTGGCACTGAGCAAAGGTGTTCACAACTGTTGTGTCCCATACTAGGTTTAAATGTTTGTACCAGGTGCGCACAGTCAATCCATCTAGCTTCCTTCATTACTTGTGTTATATTTTTGTGATTTTTCTGCACGTGGTGATCTAAGCATACTGTTAGTTCTGAGATGTTTTTGTTTTTTTAAACAATATTTGTGACTGCTTAGGATTGTTGGCTTTGTATTTGGTTTTGATATAACATGGTTAACATTTACTTTATACTTTTGTTTACCGTTGTTGCTGCAATCGGAAATCCCAAGCGGCATGTGCGCAAAGCTTCGCACCGCGGCAGCAAGCAACAATAGAGATCATGCATCGTAATCTCTTTTATTATTGCTTGCTCGCGCCACGCGTATATATTTTTGTTCTTCATGCACATCCAGTTCGTGGTGAATCACACAATCAACGCAACACCACCAGAGAGGTTGTAACAACATCCCCTCCTTTTTACAACGAACCACACCAATCACACGTTCTTTGTGTGAAGGCTGAACTCAGCACGACCTCCACATCCTGGTAACAGCACCATTTTGTTGCAATCGGAAGTCCCAAGCAGCATGTGCGCAAAGCTTCACACCGCGGCAGCAAGCAACAATAGAGATCATGCGTCGCAATCTCTCTTATTATTGCTTGCTTGCGCCATGCATATATTTTTGTTCTTCGCGCACATCCCATTCGTGGTGAATCACACAATCAATGCAACACCACCGGAGAGGTTGCAACACTGTGACATGGCAAGTTTTCCAAAGCATGTTTCTCCATTTTCCTCTATTTTGTGTTCTTTGCTCTTGTCTTCCTTTTATTCTTGCTAGTTTGTCATTATTGTGTAACTTCTATGAATCACTTGGTCACATTCCATTTAACTTTTTGTGCTTTTTCGATACTGTAAGTCAGTTATTAATGATTGCAGTTGTTAACAGATGCATTCAAGTTTATAATATGTTGTGTCCATACTAACCTCAGCTGTTTCTAGTATATTCAAAACCGGGTTATACTGCAAACCTGTTATTTTTCGGTCATAGACCAAAATGTTTTTGAAGTGACTGAAAACAATTAAGTCATTTCAGTCAGAATGTTTAAAAATAAAGGTGCTGTTATGCCGAGTTTTAATACAACTGTGAGACAAATGATTAAAATGTCTCAGCGAAAAAATGACCGAAATGTTTCAACTAAAAAAAAACAGCTGCAAACAAAACCAGAAGTGTTTTGTGTGGTGGTTATGGTGAGCAAGTGAAAAATTTAAAGATAAGAGACTAATTTTTTTTTAAGACAAGACATCTTGAAAATGTTTAGTAAAAATGCTAACCTTTTGATAGTGAAATGATTCTTCGATTATGACTGCAATGTGCAAATCATATCCAAAATTCTGTTAAGTTCAGTTGAATGTTCTTTGATTGGCTCAAATTGTTAATATGAAAAATAAACGTGAGATAAAAGTAACAAAATATAGTTGTAGTTAGCTCAGAATTATAAGCTGAGGGTTTAATTTAAAAACTTCATAATAGTCCAATGTATAAAGGCAATAATATTAAAATACATCTATTAAATAGATCTTTTGCAGTAGGTAAATTATTCACAGAATCTTGTGGTTAACACCTTCAGTGCGGTGTGAATTCTGCTCAATTATTCAATGGATGTGAAATGGTTTTTGGGTTGTTTTTACCCAACAGCTAGACTCTACATTGAATAACACAAGGTGCTTGTCTGATGAACCTCAAATTTTCAAGTAAGATTGATTGTGACAAGAACATTCGTGTAAAATTTGGTTGCAAAAGACCAAGCATGAAAAAAGTTATTCGATCCTAGTTAACAACTTACTGATCAATGTAAAATTCTTAGGTAAGCTAAGCGCATTGCTAGTGACGTGGGGTAGCAGCAGTCTGATGCGCTGGGAACAGAGTCTGGTTGCTCCATTCAAAAATTAATAACTTGCAAAGTTCGTCATAGATTACACTCAAATTTTCACAAAAAATGTATAACGAGTAGAAGAACATTTTTGTAAATTTTGGTTACAAACAATTTAGTTTTGAAAAAGTTATGGTGGTTTGTACAGAACAGTTGCCCAACCTTGCTGAATGGATAAAGTTTAATAGCCCACACATGTCTGTAGTTATGACTGAAAGTACCTAACACCGAAGTTTTTCGTTGTATTAGGTATGAAGATCATATGTGGAAATTTTCTTTGCGCAAACACAAAAAAGTTATCCTCATACATGCAACAACTGTCAGAATCTAAGTCAGGCATGTACAACCTTTTGCTATTGCCGGCCGCATCACTTTTATTTATATGAAGTACGGCCGCCAATGAGTTTGAGTTATATTTATGAGCTACGTTCAATTAAAGAATAGGTTACTGCCAAGTGCCAACCAACACAGAACACATTCAAACATAAATTGCGCATTCATTCTATAACTCTTTGTGACATCACCATTAAGATTTTTACGCATCATGTCGACTGATTTTCTTCCCTGTGTTTGTTTTGCTTCAACATACGCCAACACTGCTGCTAAATCTTATATTTAAAATTACATGTGGACGTCCGCAAAGTTCATTATCAAAGGCCGCATGCGGCTGTACAGCCGCAGGTTGTGCACCGTTGATCTAAGTGTTTTACAAAAAGTGTTGTAACTTAAGCCTAGCAAAATATATCTGAATAGCAAATTGCATAACTAAAAAAGTTATTGCTCATCTTACCTGAAATTTTAAAAGGTAATGTAGGTAGATATGGAGAACATTATTGTAAATTTTCATTGCCAACAAGTGAGTAAAAAAACGTTGTTGTGTTTTATGAAACAAATGTTCAGACACTATGATCTTATCAAAATATACATTTTGTTTACTAAGTAGGTACCATTAGCTCTGATTCAAATTAAGGCTACGTTGTCTCTGTCATTTATTTGCAGATTTGTTCATTTCAGATAGCAAATTACAAAAGCAAGAATTTTATGTTTTTAGCAGTCTTGCTACAAATTCTTTCCTACATGTTCTTATAGCTCACACAGGATTTCTTTTCTGTCGGATTTTTCTTTTCCTCTTCGTCTAAAACCTTGCGGTCCATGACAGTTAAACGTCATAGCCATTTGTGCCTGACAAGAGTAATCTCTTCACAATTTTGCCATTAATTCCGCAACTCATACATTGGACCACGACAGCACGTCTTGCGATCGGCACAACCTTCACCATGGAAACCTTTATCAATCTCACCTAATTTATGGGGCACCTGACTAGATACCTCTGTTTTTTCAGTGCCCTGGCATTTTTGCTGTTTTACAGAATACATCTAGCACAATTAATTCAGTACCGCCAAATCTATCTATCTATCAAATTCAGTACCGCCAAATCTATCTATCTATCTATCACACCTTCTGTGGCAGTTATTAGAATATTGTGCAACTTTTGTGATTTAATGTTTTGTATGTTCAGGTTCATTTCTTACAACAACCAGTATTGTTAACATTTGCTTTGTCTGATAGAGTGAATTTCTGCCTTCAAATAAAAGTGTTTTTTTTACTTGAATTAAGGTAAGCTTTCTGTTCAACTACTTGAATTTACTGTATGTTTTTGGGTTGATAGGTTTGTTGCTTTTGAGTTTAATGCAGCTCAGATACAGTGTTTCGCAGACCTGCTCATGTTGTTCAGTTTTATATGCACCTTTTCATGGAAAAAGAAAACATGTAAACAGAAGAGACAACAATTATCTAAGCAAGCAAAGTGTAACAATTTTCAAAGATGTCTATGTAACGTCCACAACTCCGTCTCAAAACCAAAAAGCGAATGTTTTGATGATTTTCAAAACCAAAAAGATAAATTTTTGATGATTTTTTGACATCTCTGTCTAGTTCTGAGGCAGAAATTAGGCTGAAAGAGCAATAATTAGCTTTAAATATTTTATGGCTAGAACTGTTGTTATACACTGCAATACTGATTTGTTCAGTTCCAACATGCTGCCAGTTAAGGCAAAACAAATGTAGTTTTATGGTAACGATGTTGGCTAGATTTTTGTAAATTATTTCCATGTCTCACCCCTTTGTCAAAATTCACTATGTATTGATGTAATGATGCTCATGTATTGTATTGGACAAATTCTGCCAATATGCATATACAGTATCAGCAATATTTGCTTGTGCAAGCCAATATGCTAGTATTTTGCACAGAATATTCTGAAGCTTAAGTTGTTACCCCATTGCTGATTTACTACTAAACTTAACTTAAAATTAGTACATTTGATCAGAAAATGTGTACTGTGGAATACTGCGAACATTTATATGTATTTCTTCAGTTAAGGGCTGTTCCCACTCTGCTGTTAGTTGGTTTAATGCAAAAATATTGATGTTGGCCCAAATAATCTTATTGGTTGAGCTCCACTTGCAAGAATATACACCAGACATACTGAGCCTGTACTGTCAGATCTCATAGTGCATTGTTCTTAGCTCCTGTGCTATAAGTTGCTCCGTGTTAGCTAATTGCTTCAACACTACACTCAAACAAAAAAAGATTTACCTAGTTTAATTTGCAAGTTATGAAGTTTTTAGTGAATCAGTTACATGAAGACATGATGCAACTCAACTCTTTTGTGCTCGCGTACATAAATCTTCTATTGACAAACCTGGGCTGGTTCTCGGTAGGCGTAAATACATTTTTACTGAAAATCATGTTTTGGCATTAATTGTAATGTTTTTCACCTGGACACAGTCTAAAATAATTGTCCTAGACCAATTTTTAAAATCAAAAGGTCTTGGAATGAGATTCCCAAAGTCTCTGTGATTCAAAGGCTGTTTGCAAGCATGTATTTTGAGTTGGTCCACTGAGGCGGGACCAGGATCCTGCAGCAGAGACTGTGATTTTGTGTGATGGAAGTGCTGTGATATGCTGCCAAATGCCAGAAAAGCATGAAAGATCATTTTGCAAATGTTTATGTAAGTAGATCTAGGCATGTTGGTAAAGTTTAATTCATAAATACCAGGGTTAGCTGCTTTTATAATATCAAAAATGCTTCCAATGAAGTGAAATTTTCTTTTTTACTTAAATCTCACATTGAGCTGGGGTCATTCAAACATGCTGTGTGACCTCATTGGTCAGTTTCCATTTAACACATGTGACATTACCTATCCATATGACCTACCCATATAAAAAGAAGTAAATAGAGCTCCTGAATCAAATTCCTCCTCAATGAGGAGATTTTTGCTGGAAGGTGATGAGAAAAAATTCCAATGATCTATTTGTGTTATTCTTAGATTTACGAAGTATGCATGAAATAAATGTTGGAAGTATATGATGACACGTTTATTTACCATTCTTCCTATAATGCAGCGGACCTCATGCTGTAGTACTAATGGGAGGTAGATCTCACGCTACAGTAGCACCCAATAACCTTATCATGTAAAGAAGGCAAATATATAGCAATGGTTACCACTTGGCCTGGTAAAAAAAAAA
>JGI24158J21664_10011539_pt1 | contig 11754 bp, 8 predicted proteins | sample Ectturendosymbi3_FD_21664 | JGI IMG/M metagenome (IMG submission 21664)
AACTGCATTTATTGTCCTGCAGATCCTTTTCGGGCGATAATTAATTAATCAAAATGAACACAAAGGAAATCTTGTACACGATGAACAAGAGTTAGTGCTTTGCGCGCCGCTCATTGACTCACAGCTCTTACCTCTTTTTAAGGAATCCCCGCTTCTGTAACCATCTGCGACAAAGCGTTCGAAACGGGACTTTCCGACCGGGAAGCCGGTGTTTTCTTTTTCTTTTATCAGCGCAATGCTATCCTGTTTTTCGGCGCAATGCTATGCGTGGGAGGACGGAATAGGGCGGTCGTTCTTGACCTTAACCTTCTCTCACGCTCTTCTGTTGGCGACTGGCAACGGTTCGTGCGCAGAAACGGCAGAGGTGGCGAGACCACAGTGAGATTTTCGTATTATATTTTCGTACGAGATACTATATGCCTTGCGCCAGGGGTCCGCATATTCTTTTTGGCCCGACCCTAAAACATAATTCTAAATTCTCGCGACCCAAACATTTCGTGAGCCTGTGATTTTGTGGAAAATGCTTTATTATTAAATTTCAGTTTTAAGAGTACTAATGCCAGTAGCAATTTTCTTGCACAAAATTGTATGAAACTTAGCACATAAAACAGTAAACAACTGCATTTATTCTGTCTAATGAGAATGGCAAATTTGAAACATAAATTTAAATTTGATCGCGACCCAGAGCGCAACGTCTCGCGACCCACTATTTGCGTACCACTTAACTGCGTCGGCTATCGCAAAAAATGACGGCAGAACAATGAAATGAACATCGGTGACGTAAGCGAGGTCCGACGTCAAGCTCGTTCCCTACAGCATGGGTAGGCGTAGCCGTAGAAAAGCTCCACAAAAGCACTCGAAATGTTTGTTTTATTTGCTCTTGTGATGTTTTGCGATTAATCGTGATGAGAACAAGACTAAGAGTGTTGTGTGGCTATGGCTGGGCATGCGTCGTGATGATTTAAAACCCTTCACAATTGTTTTTTTCACTGAGACACTTCGGCCACTTGTCCCGTAACAGTATTAAAACTCGCTGTAACGGTATTCACTAGTCAATATATTCGGACATTATGACCGAATTGACTTAATTTTTTCGGTCATTAAAAAAAATTCGGTTTATGACCGAAAAAAAACTAGTTTCACAGTTTCAGAAAAAAAAACTAGTTAAAAAACATTCATTTAAAAAAACAATTCGGTTTATGACCGAAAAAATTAAAAATAAAAAAAAATTCGGTCGTTTAAAAAAATTCGGTTTATGACCGAAAAAAAAAACTCGTTTCACAGAAGCAAACTTCGAGCTGGTTCGGTGATGAGCCCCGGCTCCACAGGACCACAGTTGGTTTGCAGCGCTTGTCGTGTTCTGCCACGATACGGAACAGCGCTGCACGAGTTTGGCTTCGTAACAGCGGCATGAGTTACGGTGTATGAGTTACGGCGGAAACGCGCGACGCTATCGTCGCAGCGCGCATAGCAACCGTGCGCACGCGCTTATTAGCGGCGATTTTTCCCGTGCTGCCCTTATTTCGAACCCGGTTGACGTTGCGCCGGGCAAATAAACAGGAGTTACCCGGAATTTTGGAGACCAGCTGGTCAAGTCATTGACGCACTTCGCTCTGTTTTGTTTTTTTGTTATCCAACAGTCGACGGACACGTTCCCCCTCTCCCGGCCTCGCTCCTCGTCCCAGCCCAGCCTGGACATCTACGGCATCCACCAACTGGGACCGGACCAAACTCAGGTATTAACTCTGCGACGTTTGTGAAGTTGATCGTTGTGAGTAGGTTTTCGTCTTGGGTCTGGTCGCTGCGTCTTTCACGCGTAACTGCGCGGTCTGCTTGGTTTTCGAACATTGCCAAGCAGTGTTCCCTTTTTAGAAAATCTCACACTGAACAAATGTTTACTTTAGCGCGCATGCAATCCGATGCAAACGCACAACCAGTGAAGCCTTTCAAGCTGTAAAAGGGCTACATGCAAAAATATACAAGATATCAAATTTGGATTGTTGCAAGTGCGCGAGAATCAGGTTTCACTGCGCAAATGCTCTGGTGGTACTGCGCACATTCGTGGGAACATTGTTGCTTAGTGCTTACCGTCCCGTCTAGCGCGTCCGCTTCTTGCACAGCAGTCTCTGAGCCTGATATTTTTAGACGAAACGGTCGCCTGATGTTGAGGTGCGTGTGCTGATGTAACGGCCACCCCTGTTCTGCTGTCCTCGTTGCAGGAATGGCGCAAAAACACATCTCGCGCATTTAACATGTTCGTCTGTAATGAAGGTACCATTTGAAGGCACCGGTACCATTCGTGTTTTCTGAGAAACCGGTACCATTCGTGTTTTCTGGGAAATGTTTTCGCGAAGCCGGCATTTCCGGACGCGACCAGCTCGTTCATATGTTCAACGACATCTCATCCTTTGCTTTTTGTTTGATGTCTTTTTTTTCTTAATTTCGGCCATTTCGATTCGGAGTGTCATCATGGATAGTTAATACAAGCTAGAAAAGGCACACAATCTCAAGCTATAATTTGGCAGCGGGCGGCTATTGCAGCTGTGTTCTGTCAAACTGTCAACAAGTGGCTGGAATAGATAGGCCTGCAGCCGGCACGCTCCCTGCAGAAACCGATTTCATTTAGTCATACACGTTAACTTTTAAATGTAGGGTATCTCCCTTGCACACTGCACTCGATGGGGAGTAAATAGCGCTTACCCAGTGCCAACGGTTTTGACGAAGCGAGCTCAGGTTCAAGTTTCCATCCTGGTGATGTGTTGTAAGTCAGCGTACTCCAACTGCCTTTGACCTACGGGCCATTTTACAAAAACGTGACAACTCGTGGGCCACTTCCAACAAAACGTATAAAACAACAGATCCACAAGATTTAAAATTGAAAAGGGAAAATAGGTGAGTTAAGTGAGTGTGTCATTCGAATTATTACACAATAGCAATAAGCAATTTAATGCAAATCTCTATCAGAGCGATGCATGTGGTTCAGGCTTCTCTGACACTCGTTTCTTCAACAATACCAATATGTTAGTTGTAGCAAGTCGGGGACTATAGTCCGGTGTTTCGTCCGCCGTTCGATTCCTGTTTTAGATCAGACTTGCTTCATGGTAAAAAAATGTACTCTCACACACGCAGGTGCTTCCAAACGTCGAACGCATTTTTAGAAAACCTATCTTTGCTGACTAATTCCTAGAAGCTCTCTACACAGTCTAGTCCAGGGATCGGCAACTTACACCCCGCGGGCCGGATCAAGCCCGGCAAGCAAAATCTGCAAACGCACAACCGGCCAGCAGCCCCTTTACAAATTGCAGTAACTGTGTGGCCCGCCTAATGGTATGATTTTTATAAATCTGCCCTCCTTGCAACTTCTATTGCATACTTATGAGGACCTACTTACGACAAACTGCACTGTGCTGTAAATGTACTGCATGACGTATTTTGGGCTTTCGTTGTGAGCTGTGAATATCAGGAGTTAATCTGATTAAAATTCCGTAAATTCACAAGTTTTATCATCATCGTAAACAGGAAAGGGAACGAAATTGTTGGTGTAAAACTAGTACGGTCCACCATACCTTGCAGAGTTTGTTTTTGGCCCGCGACTTAAGGAAAGGTTGCCAACCCCGTGTCTAGTCTAACGCCGTTAATATTGTACACTATTATTAACAGATGTTATGCCTGTTCTAATTAAAATTGCCCACTGTTGTAACATACACGCAACAGCCAATACTGAGAAAGCTCGCGGGCTTTAAAAATTCCGTCTGCGGGCCAGTAGTTGACCACGCTGGCTGTTTTCAGTCAACACGAAAGTTACGCGTTGCGTGGAACTCCCCTGCTGGGAAACGCAGTGCTCTATATACCACCTCTTCTGTTAGTGTCTTTCTGTTGTGTTCCACTTCTGTTGTGATATGTGCAGTGTAACTTGTTACCTGTGTATGGTGCTATTTGCGGATTCGCCATCAGTATGCGCTGTGTTTACAAACGCTAAGTTTTGTTTTTTGTTAAATTACGTTGTTTAAGGCAGTCCTATGAAAATGAAGTTTTTTTTTACTCCAACATTACTCAATCGATACGCACTTTTGAAAGCAGTTTCCAAGCCTCGAAAGCTCGTTATTGGTGCGCAGAAAAGCTCATTATTGTGGCAATGCGTAACAATGGTGCTTGCAAGCGAATCGTGGACAATGAATTTGTTTGCCATTTTTGAAACAGTTGCGCCATTAAGTAAGTCGTGGTTTGGTCAAGTGTTGTGTCAAATGCGTTCCTGTTATCTTCTCGCATCTGCTGCTTCTGTCACACCCCAGCAAGTCAGAGCAAGTGCTGCGACACAGTTCGCTCGTTTTCAGCCAATGCCAAACACGGACCGTTTCGCATCTGCCGCTGCTGCCCCGAAAGTGCCAGAAGCACGGAGAAGCATTGCGTTGGTTTCTTCTCCAGTCACACCCGACTTATGAGCAGCGCAATGAAAAGGCAAATCTTGCGCATGCAGTAGGAAGCGTTTGAAAGAATGTTTCGCAAGCAACAATGATTCGGACACTGTTCATGTAAAGCCAGACTTTCCGCTGAGAATCTCCCTCTGGATTCAGACCGACACTGTTAATTGCTTGCACCACCTGCTTTAATCGCTCTAGTTCGTTGCGACCAGATTTCCAGCACCAAGGAAGGGCAGGCGGCCGGCAAGGAAAGTTTGGCCACGTTTTTAGTGAGATAGCTTCTGTCTGAAGGAGGCTTGGCCGCACGTGAAAGCCTGTGTGCACGAACGCGGTTGTCCATGTCGGGCGTCGTGTCGTCCTTGCCATTAAAAGTATTTTGTTCTGTTGCAGGATTTCGGTTCCTACGGCGACCCGCACGGACGAGGTGAGCGTCGCGACGTTAACGCTTGTAGCGCGATCTTGACTGTTCGAAGTCGCGCAAATGCATGTCTTGTGTTTTGCACGGCGTCGCAGGGCGTCGAATTTCCGCCGCGACGAAAGTGTTAAGCGAAGTCGTTCGTCGGTAAAAAAGCGCGTCTGTTTCTGCACGGTGGTCTGGACACTGCTTCACCGCCTGTCAGCTCGTTTCGTCAACGAGCACGTCATCAGTAACAACATAAAGTAATTCCTCATCGCCGACAGGCGCCATCTTGTTGCCATCTTCCGGATGCGCATGCGCACACGACCGCCGCGCTCCAACCGACTCATTTTTGCTCCCTTCCAGCCTTGACCAGCAACACTGTTGAGCTGACAACTTCCGCTTTAGCGCAAAATAATAAGTTAAGCTTTCAACGTGTTTCGAACGCTAAAAACGTCTGTTTAAACTTTTCCGTCTCTCTACATAGCGTTAGTTCTTAGCAGGGGAACCGGTTCCAGAACCGGCGCTGCGAACGACAATCCGCAGTCGCTGCCGCCGTCGCTTGTCGGTCGGCGAAGGAGCGCACGGCGCCGATCAACAGGAGCGCGCTCCCTCCTTCCACGGGTCCGGCATCGTTTTGCGAGCCGGCTCGCTCGAGCTGCTCAACAAGGCCGTGCTCAGCGTTGAGGCCAAACGCGCCTCGTCGCGTCGAAACCAAGCAGGTGTCGCGTGACTGTGTTGCTTAGCGACCGCGCGCCCCGATCGCGCGCGCTGTATTGATCGCGAGTGCCGAGGCATGGCTCTGTCGAATCCGGACTGCTTTTCAATTTCGAGTGCCGCTCAAGTTGAACGCTGCGCCCGACGCATGCTTGGAGTCATGTGCGCGCAAGCAGCAAATCGTTGGCGTGCTTGGTTGCTTTGGCTTCTTTGTTGTTTTTTTTTTCGGCCCAGCGAGACATCGATTCACGCCAGGCACTGTGCGCGCGCCGGTGCGCCAAGTACTGCGTGCCCACCAATCCGTGTCTGGGTTTCATGCGTTCTTGCTTTTTTAGTGTGGTAAGAACCCCGCCGCAATTTAGTGAAATCTTTTTCCGTGCATAGATTCATGCAGCGAAGGTTCAGGCGTATCTCGCGTTGATGCTGTTGTTCAGCGATGTTAATTTGAATGCGTTTTTTCTGGAAATCACTTGAGGGGACACGCGCACACAGTAGTTTCAAATATGCTTTTTTGTGTTGTTTGGATCAAACTGTTATTTGCTGCATGGCGAGTCCTTAGTTGACGCAGAGAGTGAAGTGATCGTTGTTTGTCTCTTTGAATACTCCAGCCTAAAGAGCGTTCAATAACAACGTCGAGAGTAGTAAGTCACAGACAGTGTGAGCTGCCGTCGCGCGATCAATCGGGGTGCTGTGGAAGTGATCAGTACTTCCGCAAATACCACCACTGCTGGTGTTGCTGGAGTGTGTGTTGCTCAAGGACGGGGTGAGAAACCCGCCTGCGGTGACGCGAAACTGAAAGAGTCCCAGCTGTTGCAGATCACAACAGAGCAATTGCGAATGGCAGCATCGACGTAATTTGAAATCAAAACCGAATGATGACGCGCCCGTGCTTTCGTTCAGCTGGCATGCTTTAAACTGAGAATTGTCGGATAAATTCCCGGCCTGTTGCCGATTAGATCATGCTTGAACCTTGCTGTAGCTAGTTTTAGTTACTGGCGTGCTTCCCGCGCTGCTCCTGGACACCAGAAGACAACTGCTCCGATGAGTAGAAACTTGTACTTGTTAAACTTACGCGGGTTAATCCCCGTTTCTTATAACCGTGAAAAGTTTGAAGTGTCCTCAACTCGTGTTTCTTTGTTTCGAAACAATGCCAATTGTGGCAGGTCAGACCATTTACAGCGTTCGCAGATCACTGCCCAAGCAAACTTGAAGGCAGCAACTGTACAGTGCACTCCCGTCTTGCCGGCTATAGTGGCCAAACGCACTGACTGTGAAATCCACGTAAGACTGTTTTCGGCATAGGTGTAGGAGCAGGCAAACTTTTGGGGGTGAGCTTTCACCCCCAACTCCTACGCCGCTGATTTTCGGTGCTGAATGCGTAATTTGAAAACTGCATAATTTGAAATGCAAGCTTTTAACTGCCTGAAAGGCACCTTGGTACGAATTGTACATGAGTTCTGTGCACTAATGTGTTTGCGTGTGTGATTAGGCCGTTTGTGTGTGCTCTTTTGCGATTAACGGCACTTGATATTGCATCGTATCGTGGTACATCATCGATAAAGCAGTTGCGTGGCAATCGTGTGCGTTTCCCCCTTTGTTCGCTGTTGCGTGCAACGCCGTGTCGTTGCTTTGCAGGGTTCGTCGCTCCCGTTCCTTCGGTGTCCACACTCCCCGCTCCCACCACGGTCGAATATCGAGCGAACCGGCGACCCCGGAGCGTGAGTTTGATGCTTCTTGCCACAACCAGTGTTTCTTCTCGAATCGCCTGCAATTCGCACATCTGTTTGCTTTGTCTTCACCTTGATTTTTCCTAATCTTATACTAAATCAGCTATGTCCAACCCGCGGCCCAGGTGAAGGTTTTGAGCGGCCAAGTTTAGGTTTTCGCTGTAGTAAAAGTATCCTGTATGCTGCCAACCTGTCCTTATTTTGACAATCCTGAATTTAACATTTTTGATGCAGGTGGTCCTCAGTGCCACTTTATCCACGTCTATTTCCATTGAAGTTAGGATTCGAACGCTTTCAGTACATTAGCTTAAGCTAGATTTAGTTTGCTAAGATCAAAGTAAGCCATTCATAGTGCGGCCCTCGGCCCTTCATAAATATGTCATTGAATGTGCAGTCCTGGTTAAGATAGTGACATAATTTTTTGGTCAGTAAGCCATTTGGGTTGGACATGGCTGTACTAAATTTATCGACGCAGTTTCTCTGTTAATGCAGTCATCCGAATGAAAGTTCACTTTTCGCAATTTAAAATGCGTTGCCTTGGTAACGCGATCATTTCCTCGACCCTGTTTTTTTCACAGAGACGTTTCGGTCATTTTCCTGCTAAGACATTTCGGTCATTTGTCTCACAGTTCTACTGAAACTTGTCATAACAGCGTTCATTAGCCTATGTTTTTAGACACTCTGACCGAAATGACGTGATTTTTTTCGGCAATTTCAAAAAAAGTTCGGCAAATCACCGAAAAATAAAAACGCAGCCTCGACCGCGACTGCCATGACTCGTTGCAACCGAATGTACCCTCCCCCCCCGTCCTTAGCTGCTCACTCACGGACGAAAGTCCAGCTGCGTTCGCGCGCGATTGCACATCGCCGCCCTGCGTATTTGCCGTCTCACCGGGATAGGTTCCNTTACGTCAGTGCGAGCGAGTGAGTCATCGATCGTCGCCGCTTCCNCGCTCGTCGTTTCGTATTGGCTTGGCCGGGGAAGGCCCTGGCTTGCTTGTTGAAAGGCCNTCAATGGCAGGTGTAGCATCATCAGCAGCGAGAAATGCTGCAAAGCTGCCACGGCTCCCAGCAAACTGTCTCAAGGCGCAATGTCGCCGTGACGTGCGTCTGGCTGCTAGGTTGGTTCGCGTGCTTGACCACAGCAGTTGCATTAGCGGGTTTGCAAATTGTCGATCGAGGCCGTCAAAGGCAATTTGGCGGATGCTTATTGGCTTGCGGCACGAAGCCGCCTTCATGCAGACCTTCTTCGATATTGCTCTGTTTTCGTCAACGAGTACGTCCGTGTGGGAAAGCGAGTATGTTCTAAAGTGGCCATGTTTTTTTTTGTCCAGGGGCGGGTCGAGCTAGTTAGGTTAGGAGGCGGGGGCGATTTCAGTAATATTCGGTAGTCAAGTATCACAACAGCTTCACCACTGTAAGAGAGATGAGGGATACTTCACATCACTTCTGTGACAAAACGATAAACGAAAAAATGGCCTTATATTGCGAATTGCACAAATTGTGCAAAACGAACTGTACAAAAAAAGTTACTTTCGTAGGATTTAAGGGCGACGATCTCCCTCCTGGATCCTCCCTGCTTTTATTACGGTGTGAAAAAAGCTGTCTTGCACTGTGCAATGCGAATTCGGAAAAGCTCACGTGGTTATACGTAACAAAGGCGTTGTGACGTTAGCAAGGAAGTGAGCGCTGGCGGCTTGTCGCAGCAATTGCTGTTCGGCTTGCTTCAGCGCGTAGGGCCTGCTTTGCAATGATCTTACGCGGTCGATTCGCGACGAACTTCGCTGCATTCGACCGCAGTGGATTACCGTCGATGACGCGAAGCAGTTACATCGGAAACGACAACACACCACCAGTTTATCTGTGTTGTTGGTGCGCTGTGAGCCTTGGCTGAGCGTCACGCTTGCTTCAATCGACGGGCCTTGTGTCGTTGACGCTGACAGAAGAAGTGCGTCGCCAACTTGTCACGTGCCCTTGTGCAGCCGAGCGTGACGACCAACTGCTGCATCATCGCAGCACCCTTGTTTGTTGACTCTGCCAGGCTCAGAGCGGTTGGCTGTAGCGAATAAACCGGCCCAGGATTGCTGATGCTAAAGCTGAGGTCATGTTGCAACACGCAAACTACTGCTGTTCGTACGCGTGCAATGTATCTTTTCTATTCATTTATGTCGCGATTCTTCAGATTCTCGGGTTTTCTGTTGAATTACAAAAGCTCGTGGTTGTAAAGCCGTCTGCCGCGCGTTGCTGAAACAAGGAAAGAGCAATAGTTGTGATGTTTGGGCAATACTCCTTAGCTTTCTTTGGAGGTTATACTTGCTCATTCTTGCATGGTCCGTTCAACTTCACTGCAACTTAACACTGGTACAGGCTAAGCACAATAGTACGTGTCAGCGACTTATTCACCATCAGTTCTATCTTGGAATACATTTCTTTGTTGTCGTCCGTTAAAGAGGGTCCTTGCGCTTTTCAATAGCAATCTAAAATTGTTTTTCATTCTATGTCTTCCTCCATTTTCAAGTGTTGCGATTATGATGGCGGCATGTTTAAATTGACGAGTAGGATTTGTGCAGATCTGTATAGTTTGTGTCCAATGTTGGCAAATAACGAAGGGAGTAAAAACGTACTGAAGAGCGTGACGCCTTGAATTAGACTATGTGAGTGACTTCGTGCTATGAGTGTTTTTGTAGATCGTACTTTGAAGACTGACCACGTACGTGGTTGTGTTGATTTTGCGACTGCAGTCTTGTGCTGCTGCGTAGTATTTACCCGTATCCATTCATGATCATCAATGTAGTGATTACCATCGTCATAAGAAAGACCAGCCTGATACACTCGTCAGAAGCGGCCTGCGGTATCTTTCAGAGGGAGAGAAAGGAATAGTATTCTGTCGTCTGCAAAAAGGGCTCGCGTTTGAGCGAGTGGGCCTGTCCACCTCCGGGAAACACCTTTAGAGAAATTTTTGCTGGGCGAGTGGTCAATTATTTCATTAAAAATGAAAAGCAGTGGCGTTTATTGCATCATAAAGCGTGGATTTGCGGTGTTCGCCCATGGTTGCGTGAAGCAGGTCGGCACCCTGCGCGAAATCAATCAACATTACCAGTTGGCGACCGCACGCTGACATTTTTACTGTCTCGCCAGGCGTGCTGGGTCACTCATTTTTTTTCTTAATTGCTCTCGCACCGCGCTTGTCTGCTGCACGCCACAATGTCAAAGCGAATTGCCGATCGACATGGCAGCATGCCCGTAGCCAGGTTTCAAAGTTTGGGCTGGGAGGGCAAGATTTTTATTTTCATGTTTAAAACATGTTTTTGTGTACAACAAAATTTGGGGAGGCACAAAAAATCTTGGGTCATACTGTCTCTGAATGCCCCCCTGCTTACGGGCCTGCACGGAGGAACCTTCGCGATCGATTCTAACCTGTGATAAGACCAGGGGTCGGGAACCTTTTTGGCTAAGTGAGCCATGAAACCTACATATTTTAAATGGAATTTCTGTGAGAGCCATATAATATTTTCAACACTTAAAATGCAATTAACTTACTAACGTGTGCATTTTTAAGCAAAATCAATAATTCTAAACAATGGTAAATGTCTGAATTTTCTCTTTAGCAACGTGCTTCTTGCTGTTAATGCAGCTTCTGGTGCTGCATGGTGTTCCTAATGGCTTTGTAGTCTAGTAGATGGAAAATTACAGAAAAAGTTTGATTCGTAACAATCGTGTTAAGAAAATATCAAGCGAGCTAGATGCCGTCATCAAAAGAGCCACATCTGACTCGCGAGCCACAGGTTCCCGACCCTGGATAAGACGGAGAAGCGACCCGGCCTTTTTCCATTGTTTCGTGCGCAGCGCTCTCCCCGTCGCGATTCGAACGAGGACTGGGAAGTTCCCGAAGAAGAGATCGAGTGGGGCGACAAGATCGGATCCGGATCGTACGGGATCGTCTACCGGTGCCGCTGGCACGGAATCGTGGCCGTCAAGGTCCTCAACGTGTCCGATCCCACGCCGTCGCAACTGCAAGAGTTCAAAAACGAAGTTGCCGTCTTGAGGTAACCAGACTTGCAAGCGATGCTGTTTGAAGCGTGCTTCTATTCAGTGTTTCCTCTATAGTGCGCAAATGCGCAGTGCCACGCGGCCATTTGCGCGGTGAAACCTCATTTTCGCGCACTCGCAACATTCCAAATTTTATATCGTGTATATATTGCACAGCCCTTGTAATGCTCGAGACGCTTCACTAGTTGTGTGTCTACATGGTTGCACAATTGCTTGCGCACTAAAACAAATATTTGCTAAGTGTAAAATTTTCCTGGAGGGAACACTGCTGTCGTCTTTTTTTTGTTAAAAAAGCATTGAAAAATGAAGGACGGACGCTGTTTAAACGGCTTGCACACTTCTCTGTCGCCAATGCTTTTATCACGCGTGCCACTACGTTTCATATCGAAACGCCGTAGTTCCACCAGATTTGTTTATATGCCGAACGGCCAATGACCAGCAG
>JGI24158J21664_10011540_pt1 | contig 11753 bp, 7 predicted proteins | sample Ectturendosymbi3_FD_21664 | JGI IMG/M metagenome (IMG submission 21664)
TATAAAAAGCGCAACAACTGCAGTATTAGCTGCTTTTTGCCAAAATGCATACTGCAGATCTTGCATTTATAGCAGTGCTCTTCAACAGGGTTCCACAAGACATGCAGTGGGGTTCCGTGGATTTTAAGGGTTCCATGAGGGTTCCTCGTTTTTTTTTATGGGAAATGATTTTTGCTTCAGCTTGTTGGAGCGTCATTATGAAATTTTTTAGATCATCGTACCGCATTCAGATTCTAAGTAGGCCAGTTGGTTGTAAAGAGGTTGAGTGCGGTGTTGCAACTGGGGTCAGTCGCGTTAACATCAGATTGTTGCCTTTTTCAACTTCAGATAACATCAGATTTTTACATAGCAGTTTAATATAAGCTAAATGCAGGGGCGCGGATCCAGCCAGTAAGGTTAGGGGGGGATGATTTCAGTAACATTAGGTGTCAAGTCTCAGTACGGGTGTATTACTGTAAGAGATATGAAGTATACTTCACAACACTTCTTTGACAAAGCAATAGACGGCAACATGACCTTATATCGCAAATGCTGTTTTTCGAATTGTGTAAAATCATGGTGAATAAAGTTACTTTCGAAGGTTTTAGGGGGGCGATCGCCCCAATCGCTTCCCTGGATCCGCCCTTGGCTAAATGCTTCTATTGACAATACCTAAGATGTGCTATAACCCACATTGAATAGGAAACAGAGAGAAATTTCGTCTTTAAATGGAAAGTCAGTTATTTATACGTAACACATATGTTATTCCTATTTCCAATGCTATGAAGAGAGCTTATTCAGTTTGGAACAATTACCAGTCGCACATGAGCTGAGGGTGAGAAATTTGAATAAAGACACTTAAAAATTATGAATGTAACTAATTTTCATGCTAAAAAGTATAGAAAATGTAGGAAAAAACAACAGCCCAGTCAACATCAGATTTGTTGCCAATGCCAAAACATCAGACATAAGAAATTTGTCTGAAAACATCAGATCTGATGTTAAAACATCAGAAGTGGCAACACTGGTTGAGTGCAGATAGCGGAACAAGAAATATGGATAGTTGTTGCGTCACATGTTGTTCATTTTTGTGCAATTAAGAAGAACGATATTGTTGCATCACAGTTCGGCCTATATGATGTTGCCCATGTAAAGTTCACAGTAGATTGAGTAGAAAGTAGACTCAGCCTGAGTCTAGCAGAGAGTAGACTGAGTCACAGACTAGAGCTGTTGTTCAACCTTTGTACAGCTATTTTTTTGCGTTTGCAACGCTTAAAATGTATTTATGCATTGTGACATTGTTTCTGTTTTAACAAATTTTTAGGGTGCCTCGAGTAGAGAACATCAGGGTTTTTTCGGCGTCCTCGTTGCGAGTGCACGTTAGCAGAGTTTTGCTTTCGTATTGCTATATTGCAGGGATGGCCAAACCTGCTGTATGTATGAGCCGCATATCGTAAAACCCAAGTTACAAAGAGCCCCAACATAAAAATCTAAAAATGTGCATTTTTGCAACGCTTCTGTGACATGATAATTCTTTTTGGATCGACTTACAAAAGTAATACTGTACGGAACGCTAGCTACCACATTATCATTTTACACGGCAATAAACAATATTTCTGCACTTTGCAATCGAAATAAAAAACAAATATATAATTTTTCGAAAAGCTCAAAGAGCCGCATGCAAAGGTTCGAAGAGCCGCATGTGGCTCGCGAGCGGCAGGTTGCCCCCCCTGTGATATTGTATCGCAACCAACAAACTTTTCCTTTGTGGGAATAAAGTAAAAACAGTGTAAAACCAACTTTTTACGATTTAGTCAAGCCGGATGAAGCAAAATAGCATATTTTCTTACGCGAAGCGAAATAATAACAACAGCGAAGGTGGTGTCGGTAGTGAGCGCAATGCAGTTCAAATGTAAAAGCGGCATCTACACCGAAGCGTACGAAATGTAAGTCATTTGCCAAAGTTAGAAAATGGGATGACGCATATTTGAGATACGGGCTCTTTTTGCCGGATGACCAAATTCTGGATGTAGCAGATAAATTCCAAAAATGCAAGAACAAGCGAGTCATTAAATTTTTTGCTTTTTAATTTTTGTAACAACTGTTCATTTGTTGAAGTGTCTAATAAGGAAATATTTGATTTTCTTGCAAGTAATTACTTTTTAAAATTTTTTTTCTGTTTTAAAAATTTTTGTTAATGGGGTTCCATGAAAAACGCGAAAGTATATCAGCTGTTCCACGACGACACAAATGTTGAAGAGCACTGACTTATAGTGTTGCGATCGGAAATCCAGAGCGGCAACTGCGCGAAGCTTCACACTGTGGCAGCAAGCAGCAATAGTGATCACGTGCCATGATCACTCTTTGCGGACGCTCGTCAATACATTCAATCGTTCACATGCTAGTACCTTCATCATCATCAGAGACACACCATGATCACTCTATTATTGCTTGTTCGCGCCACATATATTTGGGAATTTTGCTTCGTGCACATCCCGTTCGTGGTGAATCGTACATTCAACGCAACGCCAGCGGAGAGGTTGCAACAGCATCCCTCCTTTTTACAACGAACCGCACCGATTGCACGTTCTTTGTGTGAAGTCCGCACCTGGCACGTCCTTCACATCCTGGTCGCAGCACCATTTTGTTGCGATCGGAAAACCCGAGCGGCATATGCGGAAAGCTTCACACTGTGGCAGCAAGCAACAATGGAGTTCACATGCCATGATCACTCTTCGCTTGCGCTAGTCATTACATTCAATCGTTCACATGCTGGTATCATCAGAGATTACACGCCATTATCACTCTATTATTGCTTGTTCGCGCCACATATATCTGAGTGTTATTCTTCTTGCACATGCTGTTCGTGGTGAATCGCACATTCAACCCAACGCCAGCGGAGAGGTTGCAACAATAGTATCGACATTTTACAAGCGCTTTTGCAGGAGTTTGTACGAGCAAATAGTGGCTTTGATCCAAAGTAGAGCTTGGAATTTCACTAATAACAAACACTTAAAACTCGTTGATGCAATAAAAGCAGGCTTTATTTTCCACCCTAAACCTGGAGACAATTGTTCGGAAAAAATCGTCAAACAAATGCACGTTTTGTGGATGATGCTTTTAAAGCAGTGACATTGAATATTTGCATGTTGAGACTCGGTTGTTTTTTCCCCCGTATTAAAATTTCTGGCTATATTCCAATAATGGGAATTAGTTTTATTTTATATTTTTCTAAGTGCTTTATTCAGTATTTACTGCCTGCTCCTAGCTTTTCATAAACGCAATTCACTGTTTCAGTATTTACGGGCACACTCTTGTGGTCGCTGCAACTTGTTATATAAAATCCCCATTTTGCTCGAAGTTCAAGAGATTTTATTTAGTTTTCATGTCCTCACTGTACCTGGTGGAAAGCTTTTGTTTTTTGCGAATCTTACTGCTGTTAAAATTTTGTGCTTTGTTAAGAGATAGATTTTTCATAACTTCTGAGAGAGATCAAGGCTGCTCATGAAAGATGGTCTTTTGCAGTAGAGGATGAATGTCAAACGGAAAGGAAGATCGTGATGGAAAGTCAATTTATCTGCGGAAATCGGCATCATATACGAATACATTTTAGTTTTCCTGTTTTGTGCGTGTTGGCTTCATTCAAGAATCATTCGAGCAAGGGTGCTTAGGTACAAATGTTCAACCTGGTGCATTTTGTAAATAAACGTAAAGTGAAGTGGCTGTGATGCTGGGGGGTAGAGGGGAGTAAATGCGAATACCAGTTTGCTCACATTGGTTCTATCTTTTATCAAAGCAGATGCGGGACCTTCAAAAACCAAATTGTAGACTCCTTCCAGACGACAAAATGACAAAAGCAATGATTGCAAACTCAATAAACTTGATGAAGTTATAAAGTACCACGTATAAAAGAAACCTGTTTTCGATCATTTTTGGTTACGTTTCATATGTCATATGTCTCCAGTTTATTTTATTTGCTAGCAACTTTAAGCATCGTTCATTTTTGATCAATCAATGCATCATTTTTTCAGCGATTTCGGTGAACTTAAACATACGTTTCAACAACCACTTTTTGGTTTTTTAAAATCAAGCCTTCCGACAAGAAAAGATATCGTTGCTAATAATCGAAGTTTGATTCTGCTTCACCACGTTGTCTATTCTCGCACAAAGTGATCTCGTTTGGAGGGAATGCTTTTTACTTTTAGCTGCTTCATCTTTTTCTTTGCTGCAGGTAACTATACGTTCGGAGTTAACTTTTCTCTCTGCTAATAATTAGCTCGTTTTCCAAAATACTTTGATTTATCGAGTTATGCCAGGTTAGTGCACACAAAAATTCAGAAGAGACCTAGTGATTTTTATCAAATTATCTGTTATTTTTTGAGAATAGACCTTAATTCATGGTTTCTCCACAACAATTGCACTAAAAAACTTTGGAATTTTTTTTCTGTACTGCCCTTGAAATGATTAATTTTGTAACTTTTTCTAACGTATGAACAAGAACTTTTTCAGTCCTGGTTTTCTGAGCAGTTTTGTTACAAAGCTCATGATTTTCTTTTGCTAAGGTTTTCAAGAAAATTCTTGCCAAAACCAATCATAGAAAAATGGGTGATAGGCTACCCCAGATTGAAGCTAACGTGCAGGGCTTCAGTGTCCATTATTTTGGAACTTTGAATTATTGTGATAAGCTTGATCTGATCTGACTGGGATTTTTGCTTAGCACAAAATTTCTTCAGCCGTATTTCAATTTGCACCTTGATCGTACGTTTCAACCATCAAGGTTTTTTTCAACTATCAAAATTTTCCGATTAAATGATTCTCAGCAAAGGTGTCTTTCCAATTATTAAAAATTGGATGTTTTTCACTGGATTACGATCTACATTTGTGTGTAATCAACCCTGCGCAGCTTGTACTGTGTGCGAGTAATGTGTGCATTTACCGTGTGTCTGATAGGACTCGAATTAAGATGCCGTTTTTCTGGGAGAAGCACGTGACTCCAGTTATTTTCAGGTCAAACTTTATTTAACTTCCTTGCCGCCACGTTTACGTATTTTCAAAACAAAATTGTATGTACGCAGTGAAACACATTTTATAATAATTTCAATGTAATATCACCATACAACTATTATATTTTTCGTTTGGTCGTAAAACACGTTATGCGCGTTTCCGATCTGTGTTGTTTTCACACCAGTTCAGGATTTAGGTACGCACTGCGAAAACAGACATACCGATGTCGTATCTGCAAAACAAGTACCGTACAGCGAGTCAATATCCCTTCCCTGTATCCGGTATGGAGCAACACACAAGACATCCGTCGGTGTCTTACAGATTTACAGGGAGTGTTTTGAAACAAAATCGATCTTCGTTCGATTTGCCAACCAAAGTTCGGAAAAGGCATGAAAAACTGATTTCTAACGTTTTCCAAAGTTCAGTAAATTACGCAAATAGTCTTTCGATGCCCAGCGTTATACGAACAGTGCTTTCATCAATCTCACAAACACGCGTAGTAGACAATTAACTTTGCCAAGAAGTGCGTGCATGCTGCGCTATTCATATTCCAGACCAAAGTTGCGAAAGAAAAATTTGACAGTGTTGTGGTATTGGATTGTAGGAATTGCTACTCCAGGTAATTAAGTTTATTTTTTGATTCATTAAACGTGGTTTTGTAGAAATGGAAAAAGTAAAAACAACTTGAAGGTCTTAAACTTTGCTTCTGAAATTTTTGCCGTGGTTAAATGAGTGAAAAAGGCTCTGACCCTCTGGAGTTGAACCCAACTTCTTAATTCGTCAAAACTAAGCTGCAGTTTTGGTGTCCTTCAGTTATTTGTTTGCTTGCAAACAAGCTTCAAACTGAAAGGTACTGTCGCACGTACAAAGGACAAATGAACACAAGACAAATTACTTTATGCACAAAGCAAGCCTTATAAACACGGCATTTGGTTCGTATTTGTTTGTATCCGCAAACAAACAGTACGAGTCGTAGAGTGAACGTATGTGACTTTCCAAGCACCTCAACAAATGTTTGTTGTTGGAATTGCGTGCTTGCCTTGTGAGGAAGGCACCTCTGATCTATTTCACTGCTGCATTCGTAAGGGGCCTAGTTATTAACTATCAACCCCCATCCCACTGTAGGTATCATCGACGCAGCATGTTTTAGGGGACCACAAAAAGTTTGGCTTGGCACCTGAAGTTTCTGATAGTCTCAACGTTAACTTTATTGTTCGTCGTAAAGTAATACTTTACGTGATGAGTTGTGTCGGACGGAATTAAGAAATTGATTACTTAATATGTAATTTCTTGTTGAAATCGCAAATTTCTTGAATTCCTCTACCAGTGGCAGTGAAACAGTTTCGGGATGAATTTCCAATGCTCGAGTAATTACGATGGTAGCTCTCCGCAATAAGTTTTGGACATTCGCTAAAAAATGCAAAACGTTCTAATAATTTAAGGAAAACCTAAAAGACAAAATCATCATTGCATCAGTTTGTAAAGCACGATAGCCTAACACTTCGCTTTTTGAGATTGATTGCGGTATGGCAGATGCTTACGTTCCATACGTTTTCACGCATTTCGTATTCTAACAGTCGTGTTAATTGCAAAACACTGATGTAGAAAATAACACGAGGTTGAAAACTTTGTTGTGGTTTCTGAGAACACTGGCTGTGATTCTTGGAAATAACTCAAAGAGCTTTTCCAAACCCCACAATCATGGAAGTGCCGCATGTGGCTCGCGAGCCTCCCACAATCGTGTTGAGTTTCTTTTTTGATAAGACTTATCAATGTTCTATGGAACTAACTGCAAGCAAACAAACGAAACATACAACTAAAATTCAGCAATTTTGAACGTTGTGAATCATTTTTTTTGGGTTGTGAACCAACGTTTTTCATTCTCAGCAAATTGTATTGATTGAAGATCAGGAAACTGAGCCAAGGAGAGCGCATGAGCTGTTCAACATCATATATAAAAAAAGCAACTGATTTTACTTAAAATTTATATTTGTGCATCGGATGTGCACGAATTTCTAGCTTCATCCTTTGTGATATCACCTACAGAAAGAAGTTTTGTTTTATCGAGTTGATCGGTGAAATACAATGTTTTCTTTTCACAGTATGCTAAGAATCTATTGCTGTACTATTTGACGATTTGGTGGCATCCAAGTAAGAAAAACAGATAGGCAGTGTGCAGATACGGCAGAAGTGTTTACACATACCTCGGAATGCGATATCAATGTTTTATTACTTCATGCATTATTATGTGTGACGTGAAAGTAACCTGCAAGTTTCGTTTTAGCAAAGATGTAAACTTTTCTGACAAACTTTGCTTTCCCTTTTTCTCCATTGTTGAATCCTAACATAGAAAAATGTCGACCCACCGTTTATTGAACTAAGCCTAAATCTCAAATAATTTGCACATTTCGTTGTACGCGCTAACACCACCATTTTTCTTTTTACAGAACTTGGCCAAGCTTTTGACTATACTGCTGTGATCGACATTCAAGGGTTCAAAGGACATGTCAACTTTTCCCCCAATGGCAAGGACATGCTTGTGGGAACGTCGGTAGTGAACCCGAGTGATGTTGACGCAAACTTCACTTCGATCGAAGTCATGGAACTCGCGGCAATGTTTGGGTACAGTTTTTCTTACGTTTCTTATCTCCGTTTCAGCAGCGTCAAATTTTGCATCATAAGCATTAACGTAAATTTCGTATTTGCCATATCTTTTCCCAATATAGCTTTTTTCAGATATCCCATCAGGTGCCTTTATTTTGCGTTAACTAAAAACTTCTACAGAAAATTACGCATTTGCGGTTTGAGCAAATATTCACCTCCTCCAATATGTTTCGTTTTTTACAAGAGTGAAAATGAAGTCTTGTTGCATGTTAAAGATCTTTTAGAGCTTATTGCTTGGATCAGGCTTCAAACACTTCTTACTGGTGTCAACTATGCGTCACTGCCAACCATGCTGTTATCCACTGTTCAAAATTTACAAGTAGTGTTTGTAGTCCGTCACCCACCAACTTGGAGATTTGTGTTTTGCTTACCAACCAGCTTCCGTTTATCCTGAAACGTTTACATTGCTATAATTTTAAGACATGTCTTTTAAGATTTCTGACAAAAGATTCTTCGACAATTAACAATAGCATTCCGTAAACTAAATTTTTCTGTTATTTTTGACTCACCATTCAATCATTAGTGCATGTCAGTGGGCTTCAAAATGAAGTCAAGATTAATATTTTCTTATAGTAGCTTCCATCTCAGTTCTGAAAATTGTGTCTGGTTCTTGCAATCTTTATTTCTAAAGTTCTTTTCAATTGTTCGTGAATGGACGCACAGTGGGGAGCGCCTCATGCGCTCTGATGCTAAACCTTTTTCCGAGCCAAACAATTAACAACAATTACGTAGGTTTCTGTCTGTTTCCTGTGCACTCATCGCTTTTGCAGACAAACCCATACTGCTGAGGATGTCTGTGCTGACCTGGGTCAAGTGAAAGTTGTTTTAGATGGTACGTCTTTGTTGGATTAGTGTATTTATGTCTTTGACTGTTATTCTGAGATTAAATGGGAAGCGATTAGGTTGGATCCAATTATGACATGATTGACGGCAAAAGTCATTTTAATATTTTGTACGGAAAGAAATTTTACAATATGTTTCCATATTCTATCCTGTAATTCTTTCATAAATGATTTAATTAGAACTTTGCAACAAAGATTCAGGAAACACTGTTGCAATAAAAATAAATTGCAATGCTTCGAAACATTGGCTGAGCTGCGTAAGAAAAAATTATGTATATTTCATTTTTTGCTTTCACGTGAGAACTTTTTGCTCACCTTTCAAACTCAGATATTGTTTTATTAAAAGACGTTGGTTTAAAAAGCTTTGAAAACAGCTTCATATGAATGTCTGCAGAAAACTATTTGGAAATTATAAAATAGAAATTTTTACATTTTCGGGCATGAATGAAAGACTGTTCAGGGAAAGTTATATTTCCATTATTACTAACTGCAAGGTTTGGATTTATGCAGAAATACTTGCGTCCGCCACATTAAAAATTTTCGCGCATTTGGTAAATCACTCTTGGTTTTCCCGCGCAAACATGCGAAGCACTCTAGAATTCTATTAATTTGTTTCATTAAATCAAGTACACATGCTTTAATGTGTTTATTCCTATATTGAAACCTTTACACTTTCCAAGTAAAACCCATAGTGGTTTTTATGAAAAAATCACCATTCTACTCTGAAATATTCTCGAAGTTCCTTGATTTCTGCAGGCTTCAGCAAATGCTTGTGATATTCGATGGAGAAACGTCTATAGCTATATTTTTGTCTTATTGTATGTTTCCATAACTGATCATGTAAAATAACAGCAATATTCTACAACTTTCTACATCTCATCGAATTTTGTAGATTTAGGCCAAAAACTCACAGGGTTTCCGTAACTGAAAATGTTACCTGTTAATGATGTGTATACGCCAGTCTTTTGTGTACTTCCCAAATCTCAAAATAGAACGTTTTCACCATCACCGCTGATAGGTGTTGTCCGAGAGAGGACAGGGCAAAGAAAGATGGAAAGATTTTTACTATGTTTGACGAACGGGCATTGTTTTACACTCGTAATTATCGTGAGTCATAATTCAAGACTTTTAAGCTTCAGATTTAAGACACCCTGGAAAATGTCGACACTCACCTACAATGGAGGTGGGACTTCTGTGAGCTTAGCCCCCCAAGCAAAGCTCCAAACCTCCCAAATGGAACTATGGAGTTTTTATGAAATTTTCAGAATGTCAGGCTCGCCTGCACAAACGTAAAGCCCCTATTGAAGGCTTTCCGGCGGCGGTTCTGTTCACCTACCTTAATTGTGGAAAACAAACACAAATTGTTCCAAACACTCTCTTAAATCCTGAATGAAAAAAATCAGACATTTTATGCGCAATGTACTATAAGTCACCCAATTGATCTTTGGACCATTTTTTGGACGGTCTTTGGACGCTTTTCCGTGGATGTAGATTTTCCTGGGACGTTCTGATCAAACGGCCAAACCTATGAGAAGTGTTACAGCCGCAATGCTGCGTCGCCCTGAACCAACAAAAAAGGGTCGAACCGACGACTAGTTTCACTCTACTACTGTTGTCACAAACTCAGCCTAATATGTGGAGTAGTAGCCTCGCAACAGAGGTGACTCGACATTCAGGATTTTACGAATTTCACAGCTGCAAACTTAGTCACAAAGTATCACGCCGTGAACCTCTCGCAAAATCCCATATCTGCCGCTTGTACTTGAGTTAGCATTCTTTCAGAGATTGCCCAAGATTCATAACCATAGGTGTGGATCGTAACAAAGACCGGTTTAGAGACTGACAGCTTTGCGGTGTTTGAAATCTCCCGTTTTGTGATCACAGAGCAATAAAACTCACAAACTGCAGCACTGAGTTTGTTTCACCAATCCGTTACCAATCCGTTTGCCAATCTCCTTGTTCCGCCTTGCGTCACTCGTGAATACCAACCAAGTTACTGGAAGGTTTGGATCTACAGCAGCATCTTGCCATTTCCATGCGACGTACAGTGACTTTGATTTCTAGAGAGACATAATGCGTCTGTCTTTTCGGTGTTGATATTTTCATTGCAACCTTGCAGCACGCAGCTGCAAACAGATCAAGTGCATGCTGAAGGTTATGTTCAGAAGATGCATGCAGCATTCTGCTTCAATCAAATAAAATCTGTTTGAACTAAAACGCTTCTGCACGTCTGCTCGATGTGACGGAAAATTATGGGAACAATTTGCTGTTGGTTTTGCTGCGAAATAATTCTGGTCATGGAAATATTTCAATGGATGTCAGTTAATTTGGAGGTTCATGCAAAGAACAAACTTTTGCACAAAACGTCCGTTCTATTCATTCGCGAAGCCGAAGCTCAGCACCACAAAAACGGTGTCGGCAGTCTTCCACCTCAACAACAAGGAAGCCAAACGTGAGCTAAAAGTCAACCACAACAACAAAACCCTTCCCTTCTGCTTTGAACCCAAATACCTCGGAGTAATGTTGGACAGGTCGCTGACGTATCGCCGACACCTCGACTCAATTCGCAAAAAGCTAACATCACGCGTCGCACACTTGATGCGGTTTTCTGTCTCTGGCTGGGATTCTGGAGCAACAGCGCTGCGAATAGCCACCTCTGCCCTGGTCCATTCGACAGCAGAGTACTGCGCTCCTGTATGGTCACACTCGCCTTATCGACCCCACTATCAACGACGCCTTGCGAACTGTGACTGGATGCATGCGTCCTACACCAGCGGACAACCTTCCTATTCTTGCAGGCATCCAACCTGCTGAGCTTCGTCGCAATGGAGCCACACTGTCTCTAGCACGCCGTGCCATGGAGCCTGGACACCTGCTCCACTCAGCGCTCACCTGTCCACCAAGCACCCATTTGTGCTCGCTGCACAACAACGCATCAGTCGATCTGATAACAACAACGTACATGCGGGACACTGGGCGGATCACCAATGGAAGGCGGAGCGGTTGGACAACCTTACGAGCTCCGTACTTTCATCCCCGACACTGGCACCCACCCTCCCGGAATGATCCTCCCAAAAAGAGCCTGGGTCCGGCTCAACCGCCTCCGCACTGGTGTCGGACGTTTCCGCTCCTGCTCACACAAATGGGACATGGCCTCCTCTGCGACCTGTGACTGTGGCGCAGAAGAACAAACCGTCGACCATGTTGTCCTCCAATGTCCAATCCATCGACCTCCCCATGGACTGCATGGCCTGACGGTTCTGG
>JGI24158J21664_10011541_pt1 | contig 11753 bp, 8 predicted proteins | sample Ectturendosymbi3_FD_21664 | JGI IMG/M metagenome (IMG submission 21664)
CTTCATTATGAAGAATATTCTACTCGTGGTGGATGAAAGTGAGCTGATTTGGCAATTGCAACTGCCTTGACATATCCATTGCCGTTTTTGTGCTAACTCTGATGGTAAACATGGACAAAGCAGCTTATTCGGGGAGTCAACGTTACAGTGCAATCACAAATCACAAAAATTCGAATCTTACAAAAGCACAGTGATGGCAGGGTAGCGAAGCAGCTAGTTTCGGTCAGAAACTAGTCAATCGGAAATTGACATTCGAGCGCGACTGCAGCAGCAGCATCGCATGAATCCACTCACTTTAACTCACTGTGACTGGCCTGACTGACAGATTTCCTGTTTTCAATATTTTGAAACGATTTTAACATTTCAAAAAATTCAAACTGACACTCAATTTTTCTATAAATTGCGCGACTGTAACCACATTGTAACTGATTGTGTGTGACATAAGTTTTACGTCTCTGATGGGTGCTTTACTATCGGTCAGTTACACGGTCCCTCTGCATTTATTAAAATATTGAAAACGTCTCTGTGCTAAACAACGTTTCTAATGAAAAAGTCATTGAGAACTTGCTGAAGATCACAACGCATTAAAAGTTTTAATCATACAAACCAGTACGTACATTGACAGTCCCATCTTCCTGCCCTGGAGCGTATCCTGGCAAAGCGTAAATATCATCTCCGTTCTTTTCGAGATCCTTCTTGTCCGGTGCAACTTCAACGACCATGATTGAAGTTGCTCTTTACTCAAAACACAAAGATGTTTTAAGTTTTACACTAAATAATTCAGTTTGAAGAGCTAGGTAGACATGCAAAGCAAAAAGTGCATTTCGATTCACTCCTGGCTAAGTACCACAATATTTTTTATTGTTTTCCTTCAAGAATATTATCCTTAGAAGGTATGTTTCATGCGTTTGTCCTCGGTAATGCAATCGCAGCCTTGTGAAAGCAACGCTGATCAGCCCTGGTCTGCTGGCATGTCTGACTTACCAAACAAATTATAGTCACGGCTACTGACGTCGCAACGCTGTTTTGCGTCATATCACGTGGAAAAAGCGAGGATGCGCTAAAATGTTGAAACGTCAGATGAAACGAAATGCTTCCTTCCCAATTATCGCTTTTCAAGCTATCGTCAGAGTACAATANATGAAGCAAGCACCTCTCCGTGACTGCTGACGTGTTCTTGACATGCAACAAACCACACTTTCAACAANTCTATGCATTTTTTTTGTTCAGCTGCCCCTTTTTTCAAATGCGTACCTGGCCAGCCGTGAAAAAAGATTTCGAAAAAAGTTTCCTGAGGAATCTTGAGCAGATATTTTTCTGCGCGAGAAAAGTGCTTTCGTAAACTCAACCTTTATAGCGCTGCGTGAAGCAGATTTTCAAGCTACGTTGGTGTCTATGGAAAATATTTGTGTATCAAAACGCCATAAATCTGCATCTTCTAATTAATAAAAGTAAAAATTAAATACAGTTAAATACATTTTGATAAGTTTTAGGGATACAATCGTAAATTTACCCACGCATCACAGTTGCAGTTACATAAAAGTGATTCTAACTACCATTAAAAACCTCTGAAATATCTTTCAATAGCTTCTCTGCTTAGGAATGTACTTGCGTAAATCTGAAAACTTTTTTATCTTGATGTGAATCCTCCATTCCAGTTTCAATACTGCTGTGCAACGAAAGCAGTCTAGTTGTAAAAGGCTCAACAAAAATAATGTTCATAACCTTAACACCTTTTCCATGGAAATTTTTGCGAATTTATTCATTTCGTTTGGATTTCTATCTATTTTCCAGGTGATGATACTCCCAACAGCAACATACATTGTGACTGGTGTTTTTTTCGCCATTTCAACTACAAACAATTCATCCATTGCTGATCCGTGCTTCTCTCGTTTAAATTTGTTTCCAAGATTTGATGCATTCCATAGAGTGAATAAAGACTTCAATTACAGCCGCGGCCAACATCATGCATTATCTCAATTTCGTTGTTTTAACCCATAAATCATAGTGGAATGAAAGCAAAACATAAACCCTTCCAATCAAATCGATTTCCAGATGGGCAACTAGCGTCATTGCAGGTTACATCACCAGGGATATTCTCTTTTATGCCGCACATCAACAACTAATCTTCATAACAACTCACCTTCATTGCTAATAAACTTAATAAAATTAAACATTAATTGCTTTCATTAAACGTACATGTCAAAATGCCNATGGNTTCCCAGCTATCTACGCAAAATACAGAAATGCATTAGCACTACGCACTCCTTTCGCCGAGGCATTCAGAGACATGCTTACCGGCAGGAGCCTAGTTGGTTCAATGGTGTTCCAACTTCACTAGCGACTCTTGCCTGGAAGGGGTTTTCCGTTTCTGCATGAATGCCCACGTCTGCTAAGCACCTTCCTGTCGGAAAACCCCATTCACACTCAGGAATTTTCAAATTATTCTTAGAAATATCAGCGCTACAGCTACTTCGCTCGTTGCACACTGAACGGTATTTCAAGAAATGTTGCTGACTCTGCAAGTTTCCGAAGCCTAACGTTTGCTCGTTTTCAGTTAGTTCTATCGGGTTGCAAGACTTCCTCTTTCATTAAACGCTTTACCTGACCGTTGGCATCTCTGCGTGAGGTTATTATTTAGCATGATATTAAAACAACTGACAAACCCTCAGTGAGAATCACGCACAATTTCTGAGGTCGAGTGCTTTTTGATCGCTTTTGAAACAGAGAATTACATGGACCACAAGTGTTTCATGAATAGTGATATCTGTAGCGGCGCCAGCTTTAATTACGAGCTGTGGGGTGAGCTGACACTCACAGGAGGTTTGAAACGCGGATGCAACGACCTGGCCGGACTGACACCTCGTAAACGCCGCGCATCTCCGGAACTGTAGACTTTCTATTTCCTACAGAAATTGCAAACGGGGAGGGGAACAGTCAGTACAAACCCTTGTTGTCACGAATCAAGAGGCAAGTTCAACAGCGATTGATCGTTAGATACGGTTTCAAAAACGATGTGCGTTCCACAGCTCAGATTCGGTATCTAAGTTTATCAGAAAACTGCTGTTACGGTTGGCAGAATTTGGTCACACGAGAGCCGAAACGTTATTAAAGTTCACGTTGACACAAACTGTACTTTTATCGCGAGCTTAGGCGCGGCAAAATATAAAAACAACTTCTCGGTCACAGCTGTTACGTCACAACCAAATAGATTCTGTGTTATTAGACACAAGATGTCGAGAGAGGAAAACGATGGAAATCATACATTAAATGCTGTCAATTAAAATTAGACCGTTCGCCGAAATAAACGAACTGCTTTGAGTTCAGAAAGGGAGCGCATTGAAAATTAGTCACCAGATGTAACCAGTGTGAAGGGTTCAAACAAAGGTGAAGGCGTTTGGTCGCGACGCGCCTTTACAATATCAACGTGCGTTTAACCTATTAACTCAAAATAGGAATCTCTCATTGTAAGAGAAGAAGCAAAACTGTAATTCGAAATTTTCTATTGCTAGGTGATCCACGTGCTAATACAGTAGCTGCCAAACTCGGTCTGTTTTTCCGTTTTTGTTTCGGCCACTTTCGCTGTTTCATGAGCAGGGCCGGATTAAGGGGGGGGGACCCGGGACCCCGCTGCAAGGGGCCCCCCCATGATGAAATGTATTTGTTTCAAACAAAGTACTAGTTTGAAAAATTTTTGTGATTCAGAAGCGATACAAGAATACAACTCTATATTATATTCCTATGTTGCGTTAAGTATCAGGGGCTCCAAACAGCAACTGATTACTCTACAAGTTGACTGCCTGCCAGTTTTAGTAATCGCTGCTGGATAGCATAAGTTTCGGTTTTGTTCAATGCAAATATATAATCGTTCTTTTGGCATGGGTATGACTCTCTACTCGTGCATCACGCCTATTGCACAAATGTCACGAAAACGTTACTGTTTGCGTGCTAAAGCCACTGGTTGCTGCCTGCTGTTTAGTATCAATGAATGTTGACACTGTGGTCAGTCTCGTTAACATCAGATTGTTGCCTTTTTCAAAATGGGTAAACATCAAATTTTTACGCTACAGTTTCATATAAGCTAAATGCTTCTATTAAAAAAACTAAAAAAGCGCGATTACCCTCTTTGAATCCGAAACAGAGCGAAATATCGCCATTTAATGTAGAAGACATTCATAATTCACGTAAAATATTGGTCTCAACGCAGTGAAGAGAGCTTCTTTAGTTTGAAACGATAACCAAACACACATTAGGGTGAGTGAGAAATTGATCAAAGGAACTTAAAAATCTTGAATCTGAATGTGGAAAACAAAAACAATAACCCAGTCAGCATTATATTTGTCGGCTAAACATCATAAATTTATCTGAGAACAACACATCTGTTGTTATGTAAAAATATCAGAAGTGGTAACACTGGTATCAATGATCCCGAACTTCTGGTGTAGTCTCGAGGTCGCCGCAGCCGAACTGCACCTTTGTTTCGTCATAAAGTGTAACTTGTGGTGGGAACGCACTTTTCTTCCGATGGTTACTATCGTTGTCTTACATCATAAACATTGAACATATGAAGCTATTCAAGCCATTTACCCACATGTTATTGCATGTTCCCTCAGAAAAGGTTTTCATTAGTCGATTCGCAGAACGAAAGAGCAGAAAACAAGCTTGCAGCTTGAGCGAGCCCGGAATCTGTAATGCCATCCGTAGCTATGAAAAGCGCAAAGTTTTTAAGGAGAAAAAGCGCAAGGATCTGGCAGTGTTAGCTAAAACGCTGAGACTGAATAGCTTTTTCTAGCAAAACTTTCAAGCAGTAACATGAAGCAGTGGAGTTAACCAGAGCACCTGGAAATGAAGGTGAAGGTCAAGACATTAGCTTGGAAGCAACTTTCACACACAGCCTAGCTGGCCATATTGACGTGTTTGTCCGGTGTCCGGTGTTTTTGTTTGTAATCTCTGGTTTCTGCTTATTGTTCGGATGAATGTTGTTTCTTGCCGAGTCACTCTCAGTGAAATATTTTTCTTTGTAAAAATGCACTCTGGTATTTACTTCTCGCAGCTAACTGTATGTGCATTTATGTAAGCACATTCTCGACTGCCGGAAAAAACAAACGGGAACCTTGCGAATCAGCGAAAACATAACTTTTACAAAAGATGGCGTCATGAATTACGCCATAGGGGCCCTCCAGTAAAAATTGCCCCGGGCCCCCCTACCCTTTAACAATTTAAAGCTCTGTTCATGAGGTTCTTCTGACCGCAGAAAGTATCCCCTAGATCTGGCGACCCTGAGTTATAAATAGGCCTCGTTTTGAAGCCCGAAACCGGCCCTAATCCGAAATCTCAAGCCCAAACCCGACTCGAGCCCGACATTTATGTTGAAGCCCAATTTGCGCCTGCCCCTACCTAGTGCTAAATCTAGCGTAATCGTTTCTTAAAACAAGTCAAGAATAGCGTAAGTAATTGATTTTTTCGACGCAACGTCACGGTGTGCTAATTTCCTCACCGCTGCGACCTCAAAGAGTGTGTGAGACCAGGCCCGTAACTAGGGGGGCGCAGGTTGTCGAAGATCCCCTAGCAAAATTTGCGCCCCCCTTGGAAAAATGTGTTGGACATACAGTAGTTTAAAAATTTTTGCCCTTCTCAGAAAACTCTTCGCCCCCCTGGTGTCCCAAGCTGGTTACGGGCCTGTGTGAGACTAATCCGTGCAGAGAACAAAAGAACATAGCTGTGTTACCACTGCGGTCAGTCTCGACAACATTAGATTGTCGCCTTCTTTAACATCAGATGACAGCAAATTTTACGTTACAGTTTCATATAATCTAAATGCTTCCATTACCAATACTCAACAAAGAGCGATGAAGCCCGCTGTATCCAAAATAGAGAGAATGCCGTCATTTTAACGGAGAAGTCGGTATTCCGTAACATGAAATGTTATTCTCAATGCAACAAAGAGAGCTTCTTCAGTTTGGAGCGATTACCAAACACATATGATGGTGAGAGATTGATGAAAGAAATTTAAAAATTATGAATCTAACTTCTTTTGAACCTAACAGGAGAAACACAAACACGAGCCCAGTCAACAAAAAGATGCTAACCACATGGGCGTAACTGACAGGGGGGCAAGGGGGCGAGCCGACCCCCTGGCAAGCTAAATGTAAAAACCGGGCCCTCTTTAGTTGACATTTTGATAGTATTCGTGAATTTGTTGTTTTTTTTGCGTTTTTCAGGGTGTTTTCTTTTTCTTATCTAGTATGAACATCCACAACATCCTGATCCCCCCTACGGTGACCAGTGGGCCCCCTTCAGCTAAGCTTTGCCTACCCTGGCTCAAACCTCTAGCTACGCCACAGGTTATGCAGCATTTGACGATGAAGAAATTCCATCTCTGTTTTCTTCAAATTCCACGGTGGACCTTAAATGCAAGTAGGTACATTTGAGACGTATTTTGATCAGCGGGAAAGAGATGTCTCTACCCCCATCCACAGACGGTCAATATTTCCGGGAAGACCACATATGTAATCGCTAAAGTTATATACGTAGCATAATGCGATTTCCGTGATTTGCTGCCTCGTGACAAAGTGTTTTGAAAAACAGGTATGCTTGCCAGTAAGATTATTTATAGCTAAAGAGAACATACAAAATGAAACGTCGTTGAACCCCCCACGGTCGTTGAACCCCCCACGGTGCAGCTAGGAAAATTTTGCAAATTGCAGACTTGTGAAAGCAAGTGTTACAAACGTGGAATAATAACGTTGTATTTAAAAGCGTTTCTGATGGGCGTTATGTTCAAAGGGTGTGCAACGCGCACCACAGAATTTTATTCAACTCAAAACTAGTTGTCATGTTATCTTCCCATCAGGTTATGGAAACGCTGAACGTTTAGCGTATAATGCTAATGTGTGGCTAACAGGTGCAAGTGTCATATCATGTATCAATCAGACTAGCGAAAAGATCATTGCAGCCTGAGGAAGTGGGAAAAATGCTTGTCCTCGCAACCTCCACATTATGATTTCTACTGCGTCATATGACGTTTTCTAACCAACCCACTCAATTGTTATGACAACCTTGCTTTAGCAAGATAACTGGCGATTACTGGCTATCGTCATACGAACGCCTTCAACATGAAGAATTTCTTCTATTGGTAGTCTGCTGGAACTCGCTCGGGTCCCACATATCTTTGATGAAATGCTTGTGACAATCATATGCGTTTTACACAATCATATGCGTTTCTTGTTGTGCTTCTGCTTGTTGGCTGAGTCATATGAAACAATAAACCATTGACCACACAGATACGCTTGATGTCTCATATTTTTTAACCTAAATCTCTCATAAGAGAGTGAATAGGTTCAACTAAGTTTACGAGATATACATTACTACTGTACTGCAATCACTGACATCATTATGTTTGGATTCAGCTTCGAGCAGCAGATTGATGTAGAACCAACTTTGATGAAATGAGATCAGTATTTCATTCTAATGACAGTTAGTAATTAAACTGTTTCATTGCCAATATTTGTATTGGGATTTTCTCAGGTATTTACCACGAACACAACTGTAACATTTAATTTCGGCCTTTTTTTAATTTGAAACGCTGCTAGCAAGATGGAAAACAATCCTTTTTCAGTGATAGGGATACATGTGAATGCAAGACAAATCATTTTTGTTCGGGAATTACAACACGTTTAACTTTCTCATGCGGAATTTGACTGGAAATAGATCTTATCCTGGGGATAGCAATTTGTCAGTTTAACCTCATGGCCTTTGGCACTCCGAGCCTGGCAGCGTAATGGATTCTGCATAAATATAAAAAATAAACTGCAGGAAGCATGAAACGTAACGTTTCTGGTGAAACCTTCGAGCACTGGAAATACGCGAGCTGAGACAGCAGAAAATGCTATTTTTTTCCAACACGCTGATTCAAATCACGTTGTTTGTTTCATCATAGGACAGCGTTTCGATTGTCCTGAACAACGTATGCAAAACAAACAATTCAACTTTAGAATGCTATTCAGACCAAGAAAGTCATTTGCTTCACTTCAGCACATCTAAACAGAAATCAAAACTGAAAAATTGTTAAAAACATACTGATCGTGATCATATGCAAATAAAAAGTATGAACGTAATGAGTTTTCTACTGTTACGCAGCACAAGCAAGGTTTTGGGTAAATTAATAGAGCAATGACATCCTAAAATACTAAAGTGAAACTCTTTAGGTGTTGTTGCTGTCTCTTCGCTCTCGGAAGATGAAACGAAAGGAGATAGCCTGTTTGCCGTAAGTCTACAACCTGTACACCTCTATGTTTCATTGCAATGGTTCTGCTTCAATGCAGGTGGTGTGTAATGTGATATTACGAATGCCCCGCAATAGTTCTAGCACCCAAATATATCTTTCAGTGGTGATAAAGAACAAGTTAGATCTGGCAGAAAAACGATGCGTTTCGTGTAATCACAAATTTTAATAATTTGTTATGATTGGCCTTTAACAGTCACTGACAATACAAACACAGCATATGTGCAAGTGCTTAATTGACAATGCTACCTCAAAAATGCAGCTTTTGTCTATCCAGATCCAAATTGCTAGGATTCAGCACACTTTGTGAAGCAAATATTTCCAAGATCAAAACTTGTACAGTTATTTTGTGAAGCAGAAGTGGAGAAAAACATGGCATTTGTGGCTCTTGCGAATAAATACATGTACGGCCCTGTGATACGAATAGTATATTAGGGCAAAAGTTTCAGAGCAGTACTTGGCTGTTTTTGAATCAATAGCAGTAGATAAAAACAAAAGAAAGTCCTCCGTGTTCACTGCTCGTAGATATATTTCTGTAAGAGACAAGGTGTTAATAGTTTATGGTGTTGTGACACATGGCTGCTGGTAAAATACACTATGTAGTAATTTTTGTATCAGATGCAATGTTTAGCAGTGTTGATCAATGCAAAGAGTCAGCACATAGGACAGGAAGGATTGAGATACAAGTAATCAGAATATCAATTGTGATACTGCAAGTAAAAAAGCTCGTCGCTTTAACCATTAGGGGCCGAAAATTTTCTGACCGTCAGATCAGCTAAATCGTTTTACATTTTGGTATTTGATGTGTTCTAACTAATCTGAAACCTAGTTTGATTGCATGGGTTCAGTAGTTTTTTATATATCTAATGTTCCAAAAATGAAACAATTGCAGGAACCGGGTACTTTTTTATTCTCTTATCGTCTATTACAGTACTAGCAAGCTGTTCGCCATATCATAACTTTGCTACATATTTACGCTTCTTTCCATTACATTGGAATGTGGATACTACATTTAATAAGTCACCACAGCTTACAAACAACAAACTTTCGTTATGACATCACACACTTTGTGACGTCATTTTTATTGTATGGAAATTTCAAACAAGCAAGACCTGTTAGTGCGCTGCAACTGAACANCGCAACATGTATCAAATTNACTGTATTGAACAATANAAGCACAATGATGCATTTTTACCAATTACTGACATTTCTCATACATCACACCCTCAAGCCCCAGGCCCTCACGTGCCAAGTGATTTTTCTGGATTGTCAACAGTGGCGTACGCAGAAAATTTTCATGGGAAGGTTTCATTCAGTGGCGTATGGTGGTCATGTGTATTTGGGGTGCACTCTTTGTCACAATTCGACGTCATATTCACGTTTCCAAACCTACGTTTTGGCGAAGTTTGTTGACATAATAAGTATACTCTTCTACACGCACTCCCCTTATTTTATGTGTCATTGCACTGAATATAAACTATCAGCGCTCCAAGTTACGATATAGGAGGAAAATAAACTCAACGCTACGACACAGCGGTTTATAAGTGCAAAAATATCAGGCTGCGTGTCAAAAATAGGAGAGTAAAACACACTCATCACTGCGTCAGAGCAGTTTATAACGNAAAAATGAGNTTGCGCTGATGTCTTGTCGAATACGAGCAGTCGAGCATAAAAGTGTACGGTTGGACTCGCTGGCGCATACCCCGGTTTGCAAGATCGAGTCTTGCTCAACTACACAAGAATTGAGAATGCGCATAAAGTACGCAAGAAAACTTTCAATTTTTTGTAATGTATAGAAGTCCAACAAACTTTTAGTTTTCTTTTTTTCCTGNTGAGACATTATCAAATGCATGCATGCTTCTATGTTAACAACTGCTATTTTTCAGCTCGTGCAACAGTTCTGTCATGCTGGACAAAAGGTCTGCAAAAAGTGGTGGAATGGTTTCTGGATACAGACGTCAACCCAGAGTCCCACCAAAACCGAATTATTACTTTTTGGCCCATTTGCAATGTTCCTTGAGATTTGCATGCAAATTCATTCTGTGATATTTGTTTTAAGTCGACAAATTAACAAGCAAAAGTATGCGACAGCAGTTAATCTTCTTTGCGAAGGTAAAACGTTTTTGCAAAATATCAAGCTCAAGGGGAGGGGGTTAACGCCATCCCCCCTCTCTTGCGTACGCCCTTGATTGTCAATCACTTGGTTTTCAAGTGGGTTTCAACTCTCGCGCCAAACGGTTTTTCTTCGTTTATTTTTGACTTGTTTTGGATTTTCCTTCATATGCTTCAAAGTTAAATGGTACCTTCGTTGGAAATCAAATCCTAAAGCATGCAACCAAAGCGGATTGTTTTTTTTTAATGAACATCTTGACTGTGACGACCGAAGTATGGAACCATTTACTCAACAACACTGAGAAACTTTGAAAACACACCAAACTGCTGAAACCTCGCTGATGTAAGATCGAAAAAAGGTTTCATCTCCACCATTTTATCACCTGGCGGCAAAGCTGTGCTGCCAGTAAGATGCAGATACCTTTTAGTATCTCGAAACCTTGCCCTTNACATGCTCAAAGCTGCAGCTAGTAGGCTACTTGAGTATCAGCANTCAGCTGAGGTTGACCAGCANAGGTCTTCTTCTGAAAGNGAGTGGAATCCAGAGAGAATTAAAATCCCAACAAACCTGTTTAAANATGTAGGATTCAATTGGAAGTTTGGGCAAATTTTTGCCCGGAGTACAATTCACTTTTTTCATAAATTAAATTAAACATATCTTTTTCAAAATACATGGTAAGGAGCAGAAACGTAACGAGGGTAGATGGCGCCTGGGACAAGAAACAAGTTTTTAGCGTCCCCATGTTCGAGCATAAGTTTTTTGGGAGTAAATGCACTATATTGACGAAGTACTTGCGAAACTGTTGGTACTTTTAGACGCCTCCCTGTGATTTGGCACTGTGCCCCCTGGCCCCCTCGTTATGCCCCTGGTAAGGAGTTCGTATAGTGATTTAGAATAAAGATCAGCAATTTTGTTCTTCAAATCTTCCAGATTTATGGCAGGCAGTGAATCATCATATGTTAACCTGTTTCCCCTTACTGGTAAGGGGATGGAGTTCCTAACTCATCTTCCAGAATCTCCCCACTTCCCGCATCTGTTGGTAAAATTTATCTCGGAGGCCCTGATTGCATGTACCCGTACAGGATTCATAAGAATGCCCCACTTCCCACCATTGTTCCAAAAATAGAACACTTCAAATCCTCCAGTTCTATGGTCGCCAGTGAATCATCATATGTTAACCGGTTTTTCCTCACTGGTAAGGGGATGGATTTCCTGCCTCATCTTCCAGAATCTCTGTATTTTATTTGCACTGCGACTTCTCCACGTCTGTAGCAGGAACTAGCTTGTTATGTCAAACACGAGCTTGTTAGCGCCTAAATATTCATTTTGGATGACGAATAAAAGCAATTATATCGT
>JGI24158J21664_10011546_pt1 | contig 11748 bp, 6 predicted proteins | sample Ectturendosymbi3_FD_21664 | JGI IMG/M metagenome (IMG submission 21664)
TGTAACAGTGATTTTGTTCAAGGGATTCTTCGAACTCTGAAATTGTTGAGAGTAAGTCTAAATGTAATTGTAATTTGGTCAAAATTGTTTATAAATTGCAATCATAATTACAATTACACAAGAACAAAAAATGTCAATTACAATTATAATTACAGTTACATGAAAATATGTAATTAATTACATTCAGTTACAATTATATTTGTAATTGATCCAACTCTGGTGGCATGGTCGCTTTGCCCCCTGGCTACGCCTATGTCAATGACTAAGTCCGCAAATGTCAATGGTTAAAGTTATTCCAGTGCTATAGCTTGTTGTGGGTTCCTGACATCTAGTCAAAATGTTTAAATTTACACATCACACATCAAAAAAGCAATTGGCAGATTTTATTTCTTTATTCTGAGAAGCAAAATAACTGAAAAATAAGAACAGGTCAGAAATTTCGCAGATGTCAGAAATTTCGCTTGACAACAGATCCAATCTAAAATCAACAAAATTCGTCATAGTCCGGCTCCAGTCCAAGCAAGTCCAGTCCAATGCTCATCTCTGCTGCAGAGATGACCGGACTGTCATATTTTGCGATCCAGATCGAATCCGGAATTTTTAAACTTCAGTCCAAGTCCAACCGAAAATTTTTAAAAATTTGAAGTCCAAGTCCTAATAAGATCCAAAAGATTGACAAAATACAGCTTGTCAACAACAAAAATTAAGCAAAATTTTCCAATATCTCAGTCCAAATGCGGTCCTGGTCCTAAATTTAAGAAATCAATCCCTGTCCGGTTTCAATTCAAATCCAACAAAATTCGTCATAGTCCGGAACCAGTCCAATCCAAGTCCAGTCCAATGCTCATCTCTGCTGATCAGTGTGCAAACTTTGGCACCATTTACCCAAAGTGTGCAATTTCACAAACCATGAAATATCAGGAAAATTGGTGTTCCGGTATAATGCGAAGCAAGATTTACTCTTAATTTCAAGGAAAAGATTTTTTGATATTCTTAATTTGATATTTTTTGTGCCAAAGCAATGGCAATACCGCAAATAAAGTTTGGCTTTTTTCTGGCCTAATAGTCGGTTTGGCCTTTTGCTCGCCTCTTTTGTTTGCATTTTTGTTGCTTTTTACCAACGTTTTCATCTGGGAATCCTGCTGTTGATGTCCGCGAATTTCAAATTCAAAATCATTGCAGAGCGGGTGAGTGAGTCACGGTATTGAAGTAGGTTAGCAGGCTTCACATTTTGGCTTTTTTGAAGTCAGGTTTTAAAATTTTGGCCCTTTTTTTTTAGAAGACAGTGGCTACAGAACATCGATGGATCTTTAAATTTGAAACCTTATTCGACCATCTCCTGTAATTTGTGACAGTAACGCATGACGGGGACGAGAATGCAGTAGGCTTGGTAGAGACATACTCGTAGTCGTACTGATACTTCAAACGTAAAAGTTGAACACTAAGCCTAGCTAAAACCTAACCATGGATGGATGTCGGAAAGATTTTTTCCAGGGAGGCCACTAGGTGATTTTTCAAAATTTTTCTAGGGGGGCTAAAAAGTGGTGAAATTTGTTTTTTCTCCTTGGAAACTAAAAAAACAACCTTTTTTGCTGAAATTTAATTTAATTAATTAATTTATTTGTTTATGAGCAGACACGAAGTCCATAGTATGAACACACACACTCTCCAGAACGCAGGTCGATAAAAACAGACAAAACGGAATGTACTTGTAGTACAAGGCATTGAAGCTAGCCGAATCACAGGNTGAGGGTTANAGACACTTTTTGCAACTGCATTGAAGACAGAACCATAGGGTTACAGACACATTCTTAACACTAAAGTTGGCTAACATGTAACATTTGTTTTGTTACAACACTACTGCGGAGTAGGGCGCCAATTCCTAAATTGGTTGAGTCTAGGTAAAATGTGAAAGCATTGATTGTAGCATGATACACCATCAATCAAACGGATGCTGCAAAGTTCAATCCCTCATTCACAGAGTAAAATGCGACTATAGTGTTCAAAGAATAGGAACGAATACAAACAATCTGACTGCATCAAAGCACGTACCCATATGTTGTTAGATTTTCTACATCTTTCAAGAAACAGGTATGTGTATTTTGGTAACAGAGCCTCAAAGGTAGGAATGGTACATTGAACCTGGTGGATACTATCACTCGCTCTCCAGGTCTGGTTGTATAGAGCTCTGCATCCAAAATGATATGCCACACACAATCTCTGCATCCATGACTTCCTGAAATTACACCATAATTGTGATGCATACATGGGTGTACAAAAGCAACGAAAAAGTATGTTCTTAACTGCATTTAAACATCAGGAAAAGGAGGCTCGCAGCTTTAAAAATCCAGGACCTGGATTTTGGTCCAGAGGGGCCAGAACCCCCTGATCCCCTTTCGATGCCCATGATCCTAACTACAACCCTAACCCCCAATGCCAACCTAATGCTAACACTAACCTAATGCTGACTCCTAAACCCAACCCCAAAAGTTAACCCCTAAATCCAACCTCTAAATTTTACTCCTAAATCTTAAACCTAAAGTTTGAAAAGTTTTGAAAAAAGAAAAGCAAAACTGCCTACTAATGATTTGAAACTTGGTACCACTACCAAAACAAAAGTCGCCAAGGTAAGAGGCAATCTGATAAACCATTGGTATGGCAGACTTGGAATCTACCCTTTAGGCTACCAGATTGACACTGTTTGAATGACCAACTGACTACTTCATTCGAACAGCGTCATGCGAGGTGGTATGGTTGAATAAGTTTTGAAATAGGAAGATCCATTGGTGGTTCCGTAGCCACTTCTTTTTTTGAAGACATTTGCATTTTTTTGGAAATCAAAAAAGCCAGACAAAATTTGACTTTTTTTCACTTGGAAAGGCTTGGTTCTGGCACAGCATTGTCTGAGCTTCATACGTATTAATTACAAATCTTCTCTGACGAAAGTCTACGACAGATGCAGGGTGTAACTATAGAATATTACAAAGGTTTTACTGTTGCCCTAGAAATCAACGATGTTACTGATAAGAAACAAATGTGCGACAGTGTACTTACGTGGAAAAAATGCTGCTAAAGATTGGAATTGTTGTTTCTGATGACTTTTAATGTCTATTTTTTGTGTTTGGTTATACATGTTTTATGTGTTTATGCCTTAAAACTGCTCTCTGGCTTTTTTGAGGAACGAAGTCTGGCTTTACTTGGTGAATACAGGTTGGAAAATCTGACAGATGTAGTAGATACAACAGAAACAGACCCTAAATAAATTTAGTGTGTGGTTCTGAAAGTCACCTTGAAAAGGAAAAGAACAACAAATAAAGTAACAAATGCAAGGCAACAACAGACAACATGTTATCTAAGCCGAAAAAAGATGTAAGCAATTGACGAAGTTGGTGTCAGTACTACAATACTTTTGTTATTTGTAGGCATAGCAGGAAATCATGCTGCACTGGCCTATCCTCAAATACACTATTTTATTGTTCGTGTTATTATTGAGTATCATAATTTACTCAATACAATGTCTAAGTTTATAGTTATTATTGTCTCGGTCAAGGGTCAGCAGCCTATGGCATGTGTGCCTTTCTTGACACCCCAAGCAATTTGAATTTTGAATGGCACACAGAAGCTCCACGTTCTACATATCAATTTTTTCATGATTCACATAGAAGGCATATTGAACTTCACTTGTACTGAATGATTTGAAACATTACATTGGCACACAGTCAACAAAAGATTGCTGACCCTTAACTGGATTTGGTTACTCCAGGTGAATTTTCTTTTGAACGATTCCTACAGTGAAAGGCTGGACATGACGAATAGAGACCACCCATAACTAATATAGCAACAGCAAACTCAAAACTGGGTTTAGTATGTTGTTGAATGCAAAACCTGCTTACAATTATTAGAAATTGTTTGGTTGTGCTTCATATTATTTCATTTACTCTACATTAAAAATGATTTGTAAGAACTTGCATAAATTTTTAGTTTAACAAAGTTTGTGTTGGTAGCTTAGTCTGTACTGTACTTGGACTTGACAATTTTTTAGTTTCTACAGCTGTTAGGTTGTATTGTTCGCTTGGCATACAAGTAAACACATGAGCGTAGCAAGTATTCAACAACTAATGAATACAATTCTACAAGTGATTTATTCAGGATACGCGGTCAGTTTTCATCATTGTTTTCATTGCAGCTATTTAACAAAAATCACGTATGTACCAAATCGCTCATGTAAATGCATAAATGCTTACTGTTAGCTTAATGCAACAGCCTCAATTGTTACAGCATTCTTGTTGGTAGATTATAAAGCACACAAGTATACATTCCAACTCTTTTATTTTGTTGCTTGATTTACAACTACATTGATTGCAGGTTAAGGGCTGTTGTAAGTTCCTAAAAGAGAGCAATGGTTTCACAAAAGTACATAGTGATGGCCTGTGTAACACTGATTTTGAAACAATACATCAAATAGGTTTAAACTGCTTTTGCACCATTACATACACAAAAATATCCTAATCTTTGTGCACATGCGTTCATTGATATGAGTAAGTCTGAAACAAAATGCACATGCGTTCATTGATATGAGTAAGTCTGTTCAAAAATTATTATGCTGTTGTGCTATGCTTACAGAATTGCTGCAGTCTATTAACTGATATTTTTGAAGACATTGCAGATGACCTGAAGATAACATGATCATTGCATTAATTTTCCCTGGCGTATTTGCATCATACTAGTCCAGGGGTGCACAATCTGTGGCCCACAGTCACATGTGACCTTTGATAAAAATCTATACAGCCATGCACATGTAACTTAAAGTATATGTTATCAGGGCCATGCATTGATAAAAAGTTTGTGTCTATTGCAAGAGAATACTTTTGTAAAGACGGCCAAACAGATGTGTGGAAACAGAAGCATTGCAAAACATATCTTGAATGCCCTGGTGGCTGTTATTCACAAAATCAATGTAATCCAGACAGCATTAGTGAAAATGTTGTGCACCCCTGTACTAGTCTCAATGCAATTTGCTATTCTGTTGGCCTAAAAATCCAGTGCACGCCATTTTTAATTGCCAAGTTTTCCAACTATTTTGCAAGTTTTTCTTAAAATTGTATGAATTATTTTTTAATTTTATGTGGTGGTGGTCTAGTTTCATGCACTGCTAACACCTGCACGTGGGATGCACACCTTAGATGTGAGATCTTTAAGAAAAGGGATTGTTTTACATTTAATGTTCTTTTTAATCTAATTGGTTTTTGGACCTCTCAAATCAAAATTTTCTCTCTCTGTGGTATGTCAAATCAAAATTTTCTCTCTCTGGGGTATGTGGTCCCTACTTTGAGAACATTTGCAATGTTATGGTATTGAACAATTGGCGTTAATAGGACTCTGAACTTACAGCAGGTTAAACCCTCTTTTGGCTTTTCTGTTTTGTTGGAGAATTATTTACAATCGTTTAGAATGTTTTGTGTAGTGAAATTTCATGACCTGTTGATGCATGTTTCTAAATGAGTATTAAAAATGTTTCGCTGACAGATTTTTGAAAAAAAAGTGAAAATGACAGATTTTTTGACAAAAAGTGGCTTCTGTGAATCTCCGACAAAAAATAAAACTTCTAAGGTTGAGCCAGACGGGAAATTGATTGCATGCGGTCGAGATCCACCAGGACAAAGATGTGTTTACATTCCTCCAGGTATGAAATTAATTGATGCTTTAGAATGACTTTTTATACTTTAGGCTGTTACTTGGTGCTGTTTTGTTTGTATTCTATCAGTTTTTTGGTTGTGCAACCACATCAGTCATGCTTATACTTTCTTGTAAACAGCAAATACTCGTCTTTCCAAAACTAACGAAAACTTGAAATGAGTGCCAATCGTTTCACAAGCTTACGACCCACTTGAAGTGTTCATTATCCTGACCGAATTATATTGTAGTATATCTGTCTGGGTGGTTGTGATGAAGATGGTGGAAATTTTCAATGCTTTTCCGGCGTTGGCTTTTCTCCGACTTTTCTCTGAGACATGCATTTAGCAGAAAAACGATCAAGTGAGCGATGTTACAGACTTTTCAGAAAAATAGGAGATCGTTTGTAGCTTTTCACGAGTCCTCTCCACAAGTTCTGCGTGATGCATGTTGCATGCAGAAAGGCGGAAGGGTAAAAGACCATAACTCTTATTTGCTGTGCAACTGTTGAGTCTAATTTCCGAATGGAAGTGCGGGCGCGAATCTCACTTCTGACGCACTGCGCCGTCTGAAAAGATCGTCAACTGAATGTTGTTTTTTCTGACAGGCAAGACTTGAACGCAGGCTTGAAGTAATAACAGGTGGCATTTTGGTGACGGCAAGAACTCTTAGAATTCTCTGTGGTTCTGCAAACTATGAAAGCGCACAGCACGTGTTGTTTTTTTTTTGTTGCTGTTGAACCGTATAAAGCTTTATTGTGCAGCCAACAAACCAGTGGCGCAACTAGAGGTTTGAGCTAGAGGGAAAATGAAACTGAAAGAGGTCCATTGGCCTCTGTAAGTCCCTAGTCAATACTCAGAAAAAAACTTGAGAAATGATGGTGAATCCGGATAGCTATACTAAAAATGCAAATCAACGGAAAATACTCCGAAAAACGTGAAAAGACGACAACCTACCAAAAACTAACTAAAATAATACTAAAACTGAAATATAAGCTAAGTGGGGTCCTGGTTTTTACATTTAACTGGCCAGGGGAGTCAAATCGCCCCTCTTCCCTCCCGTCAGTTACTCCACTGCAACAAACACTTCAAATATTGATTAAGCAAAACTAAACATTTTTTAAAATCTATGTTACAGTTGATAAACATCAACGCTTCAAATCTTTTATCAGTCAAACGACATCTATCAGGCTTGAACATTCGTCCAGCAATCCTGAAAATTCGTTTGTTAGTAATTTCAAAATTGCTGACTATTTCTTCCCACTGCGGGTTACGATCATCTGCAAGGCAGCATAGCATTGTGCAGCTTTTAATTTGAAATGAAATAACAGCGATACCAATGTAGCTGCGCGTCTGTCTATTGGTGGCTTCAGCATCACTAACGCAATGCTGAAACCGATCGTTCATTTCCGCCTTGTAGATGCCTTCTGCAACAGAAAGGTGAGCTTTGCGCTGGCAGATCGTGAGTGCCGTGCAAAACTTTCGTTTTTAAATTTTAACTGCAGTCCTGTCGGGGAAGCAAAAGAATATCCCTTGTTGAACTCATGGCGCTGAAGAACCTGTGACATTTTCCGTCGTAAGAACAAAGCTGCTGCGCTTGCTTTACCGTTGCAGATTCTCTTACTTTAGTCAGTTGACTTTTTTTCTGGACTCACAACGCCATAATGATTGTTTCAGGGTTCCCACGCGGTATTGAAAGTATTGAATTATGAAATCGGTTTTCACGACCATGGACAGATATTGAATTTAGCGAAAATATAAATAAAGTATGGAAATCGCAAATTCAACCATTTGTTTATTCATATTTTGTTCTTTACCGCTGATGACAGTTTTGCAGATGTTTTGCATTGTGTTCCATGCATGAAATTTTGTAAAAATGAATATGAATGGTTGTATTAAATTCCTTTCATTTGGTATTGAAAAGGTGTTGAAAAAGTATGGAAAATGGTTTTTGAAAATGTGTGGGAACCCCGTTGGTTTGATAACAAAACGTAGACATTGGTTGAAGTGATATTTCAGGAAACGTTGAAGAGGAATCCTATCGTTTCGTTACGTATCAACAGTTTCCTCAGCATTCTCCTGTGGATCCGCGGCTTCTTGCTGCCTCAGGTTTTCTCTACACAGGCTACAAAGACCGCGTGAAGTGCTTTAGGTGGGTTGAAGCACATGTCGGCGCAGCTACATTAAACTGTTTGATGCATGACCTTAAATCTTGCCTACGTTCTCACTTGCTGTTATTGCATTTGCAGAGGTTGCCTCAGATGACAAGAGCGACATTTTAATTTTAATGATGAGGAAGAACCTCAAAGCTTGCGTCTGTTTCTGAACTAGTTGCATCTCAGAAATTCCACAGTAGCTCTTTTAAATACCGCATTGAAGCTTTAAACATTTCTTGCGTTAAAGATTAATGCAAAGAGTTGCACATATTTTACTCGGTGGACACTCGATGAAGCCAAACGCTGGCAAACGAAATTTGAGGTATTTCACTACTGTCAGGCAACTTGCATGAAAAATTTAGTTCGGTGTTTCACGTTACTTTCATCCTTGTCAAGCGTCCTTTTCGAAATAAAGTAACTTTATGAAGTAGTTCAATGACCCGTTTGGTATTTTTATGATGAAACTTTTGAGCTGAAACCACACATTTTGATTTGACTTTTGAGGTCCTTTATTTTCGTTCGTATATACGCAGTTGCGGTCAGCCTGTCGAGAACTGGGTGATCGATGACGATCCAAGATCCGCTAGATGGCATCTGTCGAATTGCGAATTTATTCGGGGCAGTGACACTCGCAATATTCCTATGAGTAAGTGCCGTGATGACAATCAGCGCTGTTGCTTTCAGATGGACTTTCACGGCATAACGTTTATACTTAGACACCAGCCACAACGACCGACCAGCCTCCAGGCTATGTGGTGGTTATGGTGCATCAATGCTGGTTGAAAGAACATGAAATCATGCTTAATCGCCGCACTTTTGGCCGGTAGTCGAAGCAGATTTTCACAAAAAATTAAATTTATTGATACTTCTTAGTAGATACGACGGAAGATAAAGCTGCACATTCACTTTGCGCCGAAACAGTTGAAGCCAAGCAGCATCGCATGTGTGGCAGTGACGCGCGGCTTCACGGTCTGCATTGTGGCAGATGGCAAATTTCTTATTTTTGCGGATATTCAAACACGAACCAGACTAAATTAGTTTCGTGGGCAACAACATTTCGTGAAGTTAGGAATTTCGTGTATTCAGGCGATATATTGTTAACAGCAACCGAGCTTGTGGCAGACATTCGGAAGTTTCAACGTTTAAAACAGGCGTTTTAGAGAATATCAATTTCGACACCAATTTTTCTTTGCTTGATGTCTACCCACAATGGGGATTTTAAAAGTCGTGGACGTTTTTATTTCACCAGTTGAAAATTTACCCGAATTAAGTTCACCCCCATTTAATTGGTTAAAAAGAATGACTCTACCTCTTGCCAGGGTAAAAGTAGGTAACATACAGTACATTAGATCTCGGTATTCCTGATAAGGTAGCTTGTCACGTACTTACCTCACAAATTGAACGGAACACTCTGTCTGTAAACTTTAGCAACAAGTTTCGAGGATGGCAAATCTAATAGAAAAAGAAGGCTGTACTCCCAATACGGCCATGCATTGACATGACCCTCAACTTAAGGCAATCATTAGCAAAGTATTTACAGGTACTACATGAAATGACTTTTCTGTGGATTGAGGGTTGCTCCGTTCCAGCTTATATGCATCAAAAAAGAACATATGTGTCAAGAAATACAGCATGCTGGAGTTTCGAACTCTTTATATGCTTGACGTTTTTTTCGGTTGTGGGGGCGAATTGCGTGGATTCGGTATTAACCGCGCTAAACACCGTTGTGACAAATCATATAGTTTTCAACGAGGTGGTCTGTCGCTGAGATGGCGAAAGATGAAACCTATTCTTTTGCATAGTGATATATTTCTGTATTGATAATGGTTCGGCCTGTTGCGGTTTTACTTTGCCAAGCGGTGACTATTTTCACTTTATGGAGACGTTGAAGCAAGCTCTTCATCGCCATTTACTACAAAAAGGGTAATTGAAAGAATGATTCAGTTTTAGCAAACTAAGAAGAAACTTCCTCGATTTATTCAAACGTGTTTATAACCACGTAACCAGTCTTACTGTATATCCATGAAAAATTCTTAAGTCATCCCTTACAACCACTATAGAGAAAACCCATCCTCAAATTACACAATGGCTGTTGCTACCCGGCCATAATTAAGCGCCTTCATTCGTAATCTTTGTGCATCACAAACATTTTCACGATGAACCAGACAGAGCAATTTGACAATAGCCTTCATTATGGAATAGGTATTTCTGGCAACAAGGCATGTTATTTTTGCATTGAGAACATCGATGTCCCCTTCTGTACTTCCTTTCTGGTATCTACACTTCGCTTTTCCGCCGTCCACGAAAATAATCATGGAAATCTGTGTAAAGATCACTATCTTAGGTCGTTATGAAGCTTTTAGGCAAACTGCGGAACTCTTGCAGCAGGTTTTTCTCATTAACAGACCACTTTATAAACTTCAAAGGTAATTGTTGGCAAAAGCAGGAAAACTAAATTTCGCTCTTATTAGACACCATTGCATACGACTATTTTAAACACCAGACGGCGCTAAACGTCCATGCTCGCTTTACAATTAATTAGTCTATCTCTATCCTGAGCCATGCGTGATAGCTTACCAGCAACCTTACCCTTTTTAGGCCGAAGATCCCAAACATTTTAAACTGTTAGGGTCTTTATGGAATCCATGGTTTTTCTTCGACCTCCATGCAAAAGGGCACCGTCAGAACTTCTTCCATATTGAGGGCAGAGAGAGAGAGAGAGAGAGATGTATGTAGCGACGGTGAGTGAAGTACATATATTCACAGAAAGACGAAGAAAATACAAAATAATATTTAGCAAGCGCTACAGTGGACAGCAGAACACAGAAAATACAGTCTTTGCTGTATATAGTGGGTTATTTTATTTATTTTCCGAAGCTCGGACATCGACAAACCCTAAGTTTATCTGGTCAAAATGTCCAGGAAAGGATTAAAATTTTTTAGTACATTTGTGCAAGTAAAGCCAAAACTAAACCACGTTAACATTTAATTACAGTATAAAAATGTTAATTAATTTTGCAGTGGGTAGATTTATTTTTGCAGTGAATGTCAGTAAACCAACTTTGAGCAACAGACCTTAAATAGAATAAGAAGGAATAATAAATAGCATTATGTATAGAGGCTTTTTTATAAATGCTACTATTCGACTACATCCTACGCTAGTGTTTGTCAAACACTTTTGGACTCCACGCGTTAATCTTCTTTAGATAGTTCCATTGACCCAAGGTGTTCCATATCGAGCACTGTAGAGAATCTGCCTAGAGCGTAAAGAGCATAAGAAATTTTTAGAAAAAACGAAAGGCGGGGCGCGCAAACCTACGCCGCAAATAGATTCATAACCTATTTTTGTCAGTGACGATGAATGGCGTTGTGACGTTTTTGCGTGAAGTTTGCGTGTGACCACCGGGCGTTGCGCGCAATGCTATGCTTGAAAGCGCTCTACAATTCCACACGTTATCATCAGCCTCATGACGAGCCACTTGAACTTTTGCAAATAAATTGCAATACAGTACCACGAAAGAACAAATGAAGTTTGAAAGAGTTTCGGTTGCTGATCTTGTGGCGACATTCCGCGCTATTTTTAGTGAACGAAAATATATGACATCACGAATCTGTACAAGTCAGTGAAACCGCGTGTAGCAAGACGCACACCATCGCTAACCTCTCAGGATGGGCTTAATCCAGCTTTTATCTAAATCTAACCTTACGCTTATGATCATCTCTTGGGTGTGGTTTCGTGGATTCCGTCGCCTGCTGATCGTACTTCTCAGCACTGACAGCGCGTAAGGCTTCATAATACAGTATTAAGGATAGCATCAGGATGTTTTGGGAAAAACACCCTTTTCAACCAATCCCTGCAACTCCTGTGATTCGCCCAATTCTGTTTTAAATTCAGTTGTTGCTGTGCAGCGAAAAAAAAA